>AUXO018146741.1_pt1 | contig 10248 bp, 10 predicted proteins | sample 768731 | NCBI WGS metagenome assembly AUXO01 (sample SAMN02715735, study PRJNA202380) | gut metagenome | biome: sheep rumen | host: Ovis aries | place: New Zealand: Palmerston North | reverse complement strand
CCTGGTGTATCGACAACCTCGCACATCTAAGCAGTCACACGTATTTAATTATATCAGTACCCCCTTATTTTTGCAAGTATTTTTTTATTTTTTTTAATAATAGCAACAAAAAACGAATGTCAATTGGCATCCGTTTTTGTACTTTTTTGGTTTTTTTTGGAAGAATTTTTTTCTTTCCAAATTTCATTTTTTTTCGATTTTGATTCTCCAAGTAGTTGAAGAGAAGCTGGTTTTAGGATGGATTTTCCAAATTTATTATTGATATTATCAATCGTTTCTTGGATAGAATCTTCCTCTTCCTTCGATTTGTTATTATCCTCTTCAAATAAAGAGATTTGTTCTTTTTTTTCGCTTACTAAATTGGATAAACGTACTCCTATTAGGCGTATTTCATCTTCTTTATAGTTTTCTTCCAACACTTCATATACTTTCTTAATGATATCCTTTGTATGATTCGTCGGATTCTCTAAGGTTACCTGCGCAGAATAACTTATGAAGTTACTATTTTTAAATATCACACCTATCGTTTTGGTAAATAGTTTCTTTTGACGCAATTCTCTGCATACCTCTTCGGTTTGGCGAAATAAGATTTCTTTTAATTTTTCGGAATCAGTATAATTATAGGGAAGAGTTTCTGTTACGCTGATACTTTGATTTTTACTGGTTCTTTCTTCCACTTTTGACTCATCAATTCCTCTAGCAGCTTCTTGTAAATATTTGGCTTGAGACTTAAATTTTCTTTCTAATTTTTTGATATCAGCTCTGGCTAGATCTCCAATGGTATAGATCCCCATTTTATTTAGTTCCTCTTTGGTTTTCTTTCCACACATAAATAGATCTCCTACATCTAGTGGCCAAAGTTTTGTTACGATTTCATCTTTCATTAGAGTGTGTACCTTATCTGGTTTTTCAAAGTCTGATGCCATTTTGGCACATAATTTATTATTGGCTATACCAATATTTACGGTATAACCAAATTTTTCTTTTATTTCGGCTTTTATTTTATAGGCTAATTCTATTAAATCCTTATAAATATAGTCCATTCCACTCATATCTAAAAAGCACTCATCGATGGATAATTGCTCTTGTTGAGGAGAATATTGTTTTAAATACTCCATTAATTCTTTCGATTTTTGATAATACCAACGATAATTTCCTGGAAAAATTTCTAAATTAGGGCATTTCTTTTTAGCCGAATAAATTGTTTCTGCCGTTACAACTCCATATTTCTTAGCTATCGGAGATTTGGCTAATACGATTCCTCTTCTAGTCTTTTCATCTCCTCCTATAATGGATGGTATCGTTCGAATGTCTTTGGTATATCCATTTTGAAGTAGGTATACAGCTGTCCACGAAAGAAACGCATTATTTACATCAATATGAAATATAATTGGATCTTTCATAGAATCACCTCAATTTCATTATAGAACATTCTTTCGAATATTTCCACTATATAAAAAAGCATTTCAAGAATGCTTTTTATCCCTCTGTTACATGAGCTAAATAATTAATACCTTCTAATTGGTAATAACCATTTTCAATATTAAAGACAAATTGATATCCACTAAATAGTTGAGGATCCAAATCAGTATATTCTTTTCCTTCTCCTAAATATTCTTCTTTGGTTGAATCTTTATAATACTTAAATATGAAATAGTAATTACCCTCTTCATCTTTTCCATCGTGGTCTGCTTCTATATAGTATTTTGCATAATTTACATATAATCTTTTTGACCCTTTTTTAGCGGAATAAAGTCTTAAGAAATTTCCTTGAGATGGTCCTTCACACCCAGATCCGTATTTATGAATTAGGGCTAATTGGTTATTTTCATAGCGCACATCATCATAATAGGTGTATCCTAAATCTTCGCCTTTTGGCACACCATTTGCATAATGCTCTAAGAATGAAATATCAGCAAAGTATCTTTTAATACTATCTTCTCCCACATATAATTCTTCTTCAAATGGAGTTTTAGAAGCATAATAAGAAACAATCATTCTCATTTTTTCAATATCCGATATTTCTTGGATACTACGATTTCTTTTTTCTAGTTCCAAGGTGGTTTGTCCACATAATGCTTTAGGATTTAATTTTGCTACTTCTATTACCATTGGATTGTCTAAACTTAAATTTTCTGTTGTTTCTTCTGGTTGTAATTGAGGAACATTTTCTGAAGTATTCTCTTTTTCTTTTGATTCTTCTTTCGTATCTTGTTTTTCTGGTTTTGTTACTTCTGTATTATCTGTTGTTTGTTTTGATGAAGTTTTTTCTGTTTTTTCATGAAGAAGAACGACTCCTAACGTAATACTTAAAACAATAATAATAGAAACTAAAATAAATATTAATAGATTGTTTTTTTGACTTTTCTTAACCTTTTTTTCTTTTTCTTCCATTTTTTCGACCTTTCCTTCTATTCTCATTATAAATTAAGTTCCTTTTTTTCGCAATCCTAATTCTTTTTTCTTGTTGTATACTAGGGGTTTACATATATTTTTTTGTTTTTATTTCATAATAATACTATCAAATTGATTCGGAGGAATATTATGAATAAATATGAAATAAATATTTATGAACAAATTTCCAAGAATATTAAGAAATATCGAAAATTAGCGGGTCTTTCTCAAGCAGAACTAGCAGAAAAAGTAGGTGTTTCTCATGAGTTTATTCGTAGAAATGAGTCTGTAAAGGGTAGAAAATCTTTTTCGGTTGATACTGTTTGGAAAATTTCTTTAGCACTAAATATTGACCCTGGTTTGTTATTTGAAATTGACATGGATGAATTAATGACACAATAAAAACACTTCTTTGGAAGTGTTTTTATAGTTTGTTTTCATTTAAGCAAAATACCGCATAGATAGGAATGTATCTTACATCTTTTTTTATGGCAAAATTATTTTCTGTTATCCGATAAGATTGGGGAACCGTGTATTTTTTCATAAATACAGATAATGATTTTGCTTTTGAATTGGTTTTTGTGGTTAGTTCCATTGGAATGATATGACCATTTCTATTTTGTACCACAAAATTTACCTCTGCTTTTCCATCAGATTGATAGTAGTATAAAGAATACCCACCTTCTACTAATGTCTTTGCAATATGATTTTCATATAATACTTCTTTGATATCTTCATTTAATAATGCTTCTTTTTTTGTTAAATGAAGAGCCGTATATAATAATCCATCATCTGGACAATATAATTTAAAACTATCTAATTCTTTGCAGCTACTTAGGGGTGATTTTACATTGGTTATTTTATAGCTACGATAAACAATTTGATTGTTTACTAAGTAATTGATACAACTTTCATATTCTTTGGCTCTTTTTCCAGTACCCATAAGACCGTACTGGAATTTTTTGTTTTCTTTTTTTAGTTGTTCTGGAAGGGAATCTATTACTTCTAAGCCTCTTGGAATATCTATTAATACCGGATTTAGGGCTACTTCTTTTTTATAAATCTCAATTATTTTTTGCTTAATAGCATCTAATTCATAAAAAGATTTGCCCTCTAGACTAGCCCATATAACTTCTGGAAGCCCTCCTGTTTCTAAGTATTCTTGGAATAGATCTAAAGCTACTTTATGAAATGCGCAAGTTTTTTTCTTTGTAAAGGATTCTTTTATTAACTCTGATAAGCTTTTTTCTCCCCTAGCCCATAGATATTCTTCAAAATCCATGGATGTCATATTTTTAAATTGAAGTTCTTCTCCTTTAAACTCTGATAGTTTTTCTTTTTTGGATGTAATCGCAATCATATGATACTTGCTATGTTCGCTTCCAAATACTTTTAAGCCCTTTATTATATCATTTGAAACCACATTATCAAAAACAACTAAAGTATCCTCTTTTAAAATGGTTTCTCCAGAGATTAAAGATAGATTCAATACAATTTTTTCGGTGGAACGTTCTTTTTGAAATAATTCTAGTATGGTTTTATTATTATCTGTATTAAAATATACAATGTTTTTATATTCTTTCTTACCAAAATCTAAAACGGAAAATGTTTTTCCAATTTGCTTCGCTCCATATAAAACTAAAGGCTTTCGAATAATGTCTTTTTGCCATTTTTGTAAAAACTCATCTATTTTTCGTTCCATAAACTGTGCTCCCCTTACATATTTTATAAATTAAGTATACTTTTTTTTTATTTTTTTGTCAATTCACAAAAAAAGACCTTACGGTCTAATTTGTTACTAATGGTTTGGTATATTCTAATCGCAGCTTATCTGCAATGGTTACAATAAACTCCGAGTTGGTTGGTTTTGCTTTATCAATATCCACACTATGGCCAAATATTTCTTCCATTAATTCCCAGTTTCCTCGATTCCAACTAACTTCAATTGCATGGCGAATGGCTCTTTCTACTCTTGAAACGGTTGAATCATATTTTTTGGCTATTTCTGGATATAATTCTTTCGTAATTCCTCCAATAATATCTGGTTTCTTATACACCAGTGTAATTCCTTCTCTAATATATTGATATCCTTTTATGTGCGATGGTACACCTAATTCATGAAGTGTTTTTGTAATTGATATTTGTAAATTATTGTGGAACAAATCTAGGGATTGATTCTTTATACTTTGATTGGCCAGAGATATAATCTTTTTTTCTAAGTCTTTTAAATCAAAGGGTTTTAATAAAAAATAACTAGCTCCTAACATTGCTGCTTTTTGAATCATATCTTGCGTACTATACGAAGTTAATACGATTACTTTTTTATCGATTTGTTTTTCGTTCATATACTCTAGCACAGCCAAGCCATCTTTTTTTGGCATAACTATGTCTAATAATACCATGTCAAATTCCTCTTGTTTCGTATCAATTAATGTAATTCCTTCACTACCATCTTTGGCATCTAACACTATATCAATATTGGGAACTTTTTGAAAGTATTCCCTCATCATATCGACTAAATTTTTATTATCATCGATTACTAATAATTTTGTTTTCTCCATTTTCTCTCCTTTCAATCATTTACCACGCATTTTCATTATATAATAGATAATTTAAAAATTAAAGAAAAAAAAAGGACAAGTTTTGTCGAACTTGTCTAATTTGTCTAATGTAATTTTTGTAAGAAAATCTCTAATTTTTCGGGTTTTAAACTTAATCCCCCTAATAAATATCCGTCAATTTCTGATATTTGTCTTAAATACTCAATGTTTTCTTCGTTAGCACTTCCTCCATATAAGACTTTTGTATGAGGAAGAAGGAGTTTTATAAATTGAAATACTTCTATGATTTGTTCATTGGTTGGGATTATTCCGGTACCAATCGACCATATTGGTTCATAGGCAATGATCATTTTGCTTTTTTCTTCTTCACTTAGTTCACTAATAGCTGTTGATAATTCTTTCATTAAGACTTCATTTACTTGATTGTTTTCTCGTTCTTCTTTGGTTTCTCCTACACAAAGAATTGGTGTTATTCCACTTTCAAATAGTCTTTGAATCTTTTTATGAATTTCTTCATAAGATTCTCTTTGATAGTCTCTTCTTTCACTATGTCCTACGATACAATATCTTACTCCATAGGATTTTAATTGAGAAGCAGATACTTCTCCTGTATAGGCACCAGGTCCTTCGCAGCTTACATTTTGAGCTCCTAAATCAAATCCTTCTGGGACACTACTGATGTTTAAAAATCCTGGGCACACAATTAGTTGATCTTCTGTTGGAACCTTTCTTAGAGAATTTATGTATGGTATAAATTCTTCCTTATCTAAATTACTTTTGTTATTTAAGGCAATAATCATTTCCATCTCTCCTTTATACTTTTTACTAATTTGGATAATATTCCAAAGCGATTTTCTTCCTTTTTTTCATGAATCGCACGAATATATACTTCTAATACTCTTTCTGCATAATACTTCGAACTATAAGTTTCTGCTTGAATTCTTGCTTGACGATCTAATTTGCCTCGGGCTTCTTTATTTTCATATAAGTAATAAATCTTATTTTCATATTCTTCTTTGGTTTCAAAGAATAATCCATCTAAGTCTTCTGTTACCATACTAGCAAAGGCTTCATCTTTCATACAAACTGGTACTGTATTAGCTGCCATTGCTTCTATAATGGTTAAACCTTGTGTTTCCGTTTTTGAAGCAGTTACAAAGGCATCGGCTAATTGATAATAATAAGGCATATCTGTCCAAGCAACTTTACCAGTAAAGATTGTATTATGAATAATTCCCAGTTCTTTGGCATATTCTTCGTACTTTTCTTTGTCGGGCCCATCTCCTACTATTAATAATTTAATATTGGGATATTTCTGTTGAATCTTTTTTTCGGATTCCAATAGAAATTCCACATTTTTTTCTTCGGCTAGACGTCCGACAAAAAGTAAAATAAAATCTTTTTTTGTAATCGGTAATTGTTTTCTAAGGTTTTCTACTTCTTTTAAGTTTACATTTTCTTTGAAAAATCTTTCTACTTCTATTCCGGTTGGAATAATATTAATATTTTTTTCAAATTTATATTTTTCTTTAAATAACTTATATATTTTATTCGTTGGTACAATTAATTCTGTTGCAGTTGTGGCGCAATAGAATTTTGTTAAATATTCGACTATTTTTTTACTAGATCGATTAAAATAACCTTTCGTAATATAATGGATATAGTCTTCATATAAAGTATGATATGTGTGTACTAATGGTATGTTATATTGTTTTGCTAATAACCTGGCAAAGGTTCCAATCGCAAATTCTGTTTGAGAATGAATAACGTCTAATTTCCAACTTCTTATTTTATTTACTGCTTTTACTGGATAAATGCTTGTTAGACGAGAATCATATATACCGGTTGGTATTCCTGGTATTTTTAATATTCGTTCTTCCTCATTGTACTCATACTTAAAACTTTCAAGATTAGCCGTTACCACATATACTTCATGGCCTAATTTTTCTAAAGCGTTTTTTAACATTACTTCACTGGTTACTAATCCACTGATGTAGGGTGTATACGTCTCCGTAAATATTCCTATTCTCATTTTTCCACCTTCTTTTCAAAGTTAAAGAGTAATGTTCCAACTATTATTCCTAAATAGTAAGTTATGAATCTCCATAGCAGCAAAACAGCCGCTATTTTTGTTTTTCCTATGAAGTTTCCATAAAACTGAGTAAATCCATACTCAATTCCTCCGCTGGCCCCTGGTATGGGAACGAAAGCTCCCATGACATAAACATAGGCAGAGGAAGTTAATGTATTTAGTAAAGATAATCGTTGAAAGTCTCCCATACTATATAAAATAAACATAGGAATACAGTATAGACAAGAGAGACTTACGACATTTAGTAATACTCCTCTAAGCATCAAACCTTTTCTTTTTTTGGTTTCTGCCATAGCATTTTGATAATCCTCTATTTTTTTATAAATGCTTTCCTCTTTTATTTTTAATTTTAGTTTTTGGGAAATTTTTACAAAGACTTTACCAAATACATTGGATACTTTTTTGGAATTGGAAATAATAAATAGTACGATAATAACTAAAATATTTATACAGAATCCTAATAAGACCAGATTGGATAATAGTTGCACTTTGGGAAATATATGAAAAATATTATTATAAGTTACGGCTAAAAAGCCATATAACACTAATGCTGTTTGATAATAAATAAAAGCTTGAATAGTATAATTGGTTGCGGTTGCCACTGGTATATCATGTTCCGTTAACATATATACCTCCATTGGTTCTCCCCCTGTTGCGAAGGGGGTGATGCCATTAAAAAGCTGCACAATCCAATTATGTTTTATAGCTTCTCTTATGCTTATTTTCTTTTTATCATTTACGATAATATAATTCACATAGCCTTTTATTCCAATCGAAAAAATATAAAATATAATAGCAATTCCTATATATTTTATATCGATTGTTTGAAAAGCTTTTAGTATATCGTTAAAATCATTTTTTAATACAACGTATAGTACTATGATTGTTATTACTAAAAGTATAATTGTATTTCTATTTTTGAACTGTTTCATATGTTTGTCCTTTGATTGATACGTCTTCTTTCTCCTTTAGAAATAGTATTATACCACTTTCTTCTCCTAAGTTTTCGTATCCCTGAAGGGTTAACTCATCCATAAGAGCTTGATCTTTTGGAGAAACATTAATAAATACTTCTTCCATTCCAAGCGTTGTCATAGCATAATCAGCTGCTAGGGATATTAATTTTCTTTTTTTGGTGTGGGGAATTGAGGCAAAGGAAATACGGCATCTCTTCATATCTTTTTCTCCATAAATATGGCAAAGATCTAGTACTTTTGAATCTTTTTCTAAGAATAGGCTTTCTTCTATTTCATTTTTATTCTTTTTGGTCCATTGATATTCCTCTTCTGTATTAGAAGCGCAAATTCTCCTAATAAAAGAAGACGTTTCGGTATGAATAGCATACTCTCTTTCAAATGATTCTATAGCCTCTTTTTGTCTTTCATCAAACGGATTTACTAAATATAAACGTTTCATATTCTCCCCCACCCACTTATTTTTATTTTATTGCTTCTAATCCTGGTAATTTTTTCCCTTCTAAGTATTCTAAAGTTGCTCCTCCACCGGTTGAGGCATGATATACTTTGTCTTTGAAACCTGCAGCAGATGCGGCAGCTACTATATCTCCTCCACCTAAAATTGTTTTTATTTGATTATCTACAATAAATTTTAATAATTCGTCTGTATTCTTTTTGTATTTTTCTAGTTCATATACACCTAATGGTCCATTCCAAATTACAATGGCAGCATCTGAAATTACTTCTTTAAAGAAGGCAACGGTCTGATCTCCAATATCTAATCCCATATCGTCTTCTTGGAAATCTTTGATGTTCTTTACTACGTATTCTCCTTCATTGTTGCATTCTTTGGATACGGCAAAATCGACTGGTAGAACAATTTTATCTCCATATTCTTCTAGCATTTTACGGCAAAAGTCTAAGTTTTCTTCATCTAATAGGGAGTTTCCAATTTCTAATCCTTTGGCTTTTAAGAATGTAAAGGCCATTCCTCCTCCTATTAAGATTTTATCGGCTTTCGTTACTAAGTTCTCAATCACACCAATTTTATCAGCAACTTTTGCTCCTCCTAGTATTACTATAAAAGGATGCTCTGGATTTTCTAATACACTTAGTGCATTTAATTCTTTTTCAATTAAGAATCCTACAGCAGAAGGTAAGTGAGAAGCAATTCCTACGTTAGATGCATGAGCTCTATGGATAGTTCCAAATGCATCATTTACAAAAACATCTCCTAGGGATGCCCAATAAGCTCCTAATTCTTCGTCATTACTGCTTTCTTTTTTACCATCTAAATCTTCATATCTAGTATTTTGAAGAAGTAGTACATCTCCAGGTTCCATACTCTCTACTACTGCTTCTAATTCGTCTCCTCTTGTTTTTTCTACAAATAAAACGTCTTTTTTAAGAAGTTCTGATAAACGATTTGCTACAGGGGATAAATCATTTTTCGCTAAATCTTCTTTTTCTTTTATACGACCTAAGTGAGACAATAGAATCACTTTGGCATTTTTCTCTAAACAATACTTAATTGTTTCTAGTGCCGCTACGATTCTAGTATCATCTACTATTTTTCCTTCCTTAATGGGTACATTAAAATCACATCTAATAATCACTTTTTTATTTTCAATATCTAATTCTTTTATTGTTTTCATAGCCAATTCTCCTATCTATCAAAATTATAGCATTATTTTTATATAAAAAAAAGGAGTTTCCTCCTTTTCTGTTCAAATTAACGACTCATTAAGTATTTTGCAGTACGAACCATTTGTGCGGTATAACTCATTTCATTATCGTACCAAGAAACAACTTTCACTAATTGTTTTCCTTCTACTTCTAAAACACTGGTAGATAGTCCATCTACTAGAGAACCACAGCGTCTTCCAATTACGTCACTAGATACAATTGGATCCATTGTAAATTCTAATGTTTCATTTGTATGAGCTTTTAACACTTCATTAATTTCTTCTGCTGTTGTATTTCTTCCTAATTCTAGCGTTAAATCAATTACAGAACCTGTTGGTACTGGTACACGCATAGCCGTTCCGTCTAATTTTCCAGCTAGATTTGGGCATACTAATCCAATAGCACTAGCAGCTCCTGTGGAAGCTGGAACGATGTTGGCAGCACAAGCTCTACCACGACGAGCTAAATGTCCTTTTTTATGAGCAATATCAAGAGATGCTTGGTCGTTTGTATAAGCATGAACGGTTGTCATATATCCTTTTACAATTCCAAATTCTTT
>AUXO012345911.1_pt1 | contig 10248 bp, 9 predicted proteins | sample 768731 | NCBI WGS metagenome assembly AUXO01 (sample SAMN02715735, study PRJNA202380) | gut metagenome | biome: sheep rumen | host: Ovis aries | place: New Zealand: Palmerston North | reverse complement strand
ATATGTTTTTTGAAGGCCAGAGATTCTCGGGGCATTTTTCTATGGCATCCATAATGTTGGCCGATAGTCCTTGCTTCGCAGCAAGGGCCATTAAGACATCCCAATTCGGTTTGGAAGGAATCGATTGTCTAAGAGACGCATCGTTCCCAATTCCTAAACGTACGAGACATATAAATGATTGCTCTAGTTCTGTCATTCGCTCTTGAATTCAATCTCGTCCGGTTTAGGGTGAACAAACTCAAACTCTAGCGTCCTAGAAAGACCTTCTTTTAGAGTATAGGGAGGGATAAAACCACTAGTCATTGCTTTAGTGGAATCGAATTGAGTAGTTGCACAAAACTTCTTTACACGGACGGAACTCACCGCCAACTTTTTCCCAGTTATCTTAGCCAACAAATCAAAACAGTAACCACCCATCATGCCCAGCCAATACGGAAAATGGATGGATGGGATATGTTTGTTAAGCACTTCGCTTACAAGAGCAACCAAGTCGTTCATATTAGTGTCAGGCTTATCAATATAATTGAATACGTTGTAGCCTTCTTTCACATTCTCAATCATGAATTTCACAAAGGCCACAATGTTACCTACGTAAGCCATACTCTTCTTGTTCTCACCTTTCCCGACCATCAAGAAATGACCACTTTGAATCTGGTTTAGCAGGTTATAAACATTTCCTCTGTTACGCTCACCAAAAATTACGGTAGGACGGATGATGTTTATATTCCAATCGGGATGCGCATTATACCATTCCTGAAGAACCTCTTCTGCCTGCCATTTACTTTTACCATAATGGTTAAAAGGATCTGCGGGATGTTCCTCGTTAGGATTCTTCTTGTTGAGACCATAGACAGCTACAGAGGAGAAGAATACAAGGCGTTTAATTCCGTTCTTCTCCATAGCATTTAGCGTTACCTTCATTCCACCCACATTTGTATCATAATACAAGGAGGTGGGAGTAACGTCATCTCTGTGCTGAGCGGCAAGAAGGACCACAACATCTGCTCCTTTCAACTGCTCGTCCATTTGAGCCTGCTCACGGACATCACCAATAACCGTAATATCGTTAAAGAAGTGACTCGGGAGTAAATCCACATTCTTCAAACTATACTTCTCTGCGTCCTGCTTAAGCAGGTCAATCAAGCGTGTCCCTACAAAACCGCTTGCTCCTATCATAGTTACTCTCATATATTCAATTATAATATCCTAATTCAGTTAAGACTTTTTTATTTGTTTCTCTTCTTTTATTATCAAACACCCAACCCCACTTGTTGAAATATTTAATCATATTCTTTATATGAACAAAAAGCATCTTTCCACTATGCTTAGACTCAGCGGCATGTGCATGAATAATGGAAGCATTCGGGAAAAACATCGTTTTATATTTTTCATGCATTCTCCTAGTTATATCAATATCTTCCGGGTACATAAAAAAACGTTCATCAAATAGCCCTATGTCATTTAGCGCCTGTACACGAAAAAACATAAAACAACCAGAAAGATATGGAACATTCATTTCTTTATCATATCCTGTAAATTCAAGCATAAATTTTCTCATCCTTCTTTCTTTAATCTTTTGAGGAAGAAAAAGCTTGAATAATAGATCTGTGGGGGTTGGTATCAATTTACATAAATACTGCAAACGACCATCAGGATAGAAAACCTTGGGCATCACTTGACCAATTGTTTTATCTCTGTCCATATACTTTGAGATGGTTTCTATTGTACCATCCGCAAAAAAAACGTCTGGATTTAAAACGATATGATAACGTGCATCTGATTTAATCGCCTCTCGAATAGCAATATTATGAGCCGCACCATATCCGACATTCCCCTGACCGTAGAAATAATGAATTTTGGATGAGCAAGACTCAACAAAATCACGTAGATCATCTGAAGGTGAATTATCTACGATAAATAAAGTATGGATTGAGGAGTTATTAACACAATCGATCAACCTCTTAACATCATCCCTTTTTGACTTATACAAGACTAAAGAAGCTGTTGTCATTATAGGCATTTTTAAATAAAGTAGTGAAAAAAATTACAAGACAGAATTGCGTTTGTACATAATATAGGGTCTCCTAAAAAGCATAGAAAACATACCAAAACCGAGGTAGAAAAATGGCGAATAAGGTAAAACGCACCATTTTCTATATTTAGTTTGTGTTATCTCATTATAAAAAAAACGAGCCAGGGCTTTATCGTCAACTTCCGCAGATACTCTGCAACAGTGTTTGAATATTAGACCAGACATCCATTTCCTTCCTGCATTTCTCTCAGGACCATGCTTTGAATTTATTATTACAATCGTTTCATCTAGAATACATTTAACGGAATTTAGTTGTTTTATAACTTTATCCCTATTTAAAGCAGAGTGAGTAATAGAACCTGTCCGTATTATGTATTTATAACCAACATTACTAACTAAAGCAACAGTATTTGCATGCTCGCACAACCTCATTGTCCAGTTCATATCTTCATATAAGATACCTTCCACAAAAAACAAAGATTTTTTTAGAAGCCAATCTAAATCAACTAGTTTATTCCATGCAGAAACATGTATTTGATTATTAAAAAACGACTTCAAAATTTTTTCCTGTCCAGTAATTACTGAATCATTATAGTGTTTAAAGAGCCACTTGCTGCCCCCAATAATCTCAATGTTACAATCAGAAAAACAAGCGCCAGATGTTTCTGCACTGTCAACTAGAAGCTTTATGCAATCTGGAGTGATGATATCATCCGAGTCCATAAAGAAAACATATTTACCACGTGCATCTTTGATTCCGGTATTTCTAGCCGCAGAGAGACCTTTGTTTCTTTCATGACAAATGATACGACATTTCCGGTTGGGAAACTGCTCAATAAGTGAATATGCAATATCCATACTCTTATCTTTCCCACAATCATCAATGAGAAGAAATTCAATATCTTCATAAGACTGTTTTAATGCAGAAGTAAGAGAGAGTGATATTGAATTCTCAACATTAAAGATTGGAAAAATAATAGAGACTAATGGGATTCCTTGTTTCATGCCGAATATTTTATTTTACGGATTGTTTTATATAATATGATCGGGAACAATAAGTTGTGCTTTATACAGAAATAGATTAGTTTGTATTTATTAGAGAGACGCCTCATTGAAATATCCGGCGGACATGTTACCTTATTCTGAATATACTTTATATCATCAGGATGACACAAGATTAACATGAGGCCTTTATTATACACTGCACCGACTCTAATAGATTCTTCATACTTGGAATAGTCTTCTTTAGTCTGGTAGAAAGATGCGATGACCGTGTATGCCTGACTCATATTCATTATTCGCTCACGTGTGATATTACTCATATATGAAGACTCATTGGTGTGATTGTATTTATATAGCGCCTCGTCTAACTTTTCAATATTATTTGCATAATATACCACTCTAGGAAGCACCGCAAAATCTTCACTGAAATTGAGCCCTTCTATAGGAAGCGCGTCTTCATGTAGACAAACATTTCTTCTGTATAGCTTGGAAACAAGATTAACCGAGGTTTCTCTTCTCATAATCAAATCCAAATAATTTGCGTTATCGGAACTATATTTGGAATGCTCAATAAACGAATGAGTCTTGTATATATGCTCTATATCATAAACGACAATATCCGCTTTGCTTTTTAAGGCCTTATCCACTAGATGAGAAATAGCATAAGGTTCAAGGTAATCGTCACTATCAACATGAAGAATATAATCCCCAGAGGATGCCTGCAAGGCTTTTTTCCGTGAATAAGCCAAACCACTATTTACAGAATTAACTAGTATTTTTATTTTTTCGGCTCGTGTTGGGTACCTTGATATGACTTCGTGGAGAATCTTCATAGACTCATCTTTACTGCAATCATCAACGAAAATATACTCGATATTTGTGTATGTTTGCTCAAATAGTGAGATAGCGCACTTCTTAATAAACCGTTCTACGCCATATACTGGAACAAGAATAGAAACAAGGACAGTATCATTCTCTGCACAATACATAGGAAAAATATTTACATATTAATAATCATGTTATCTCTCTACCGTCATATGTTTTATTATTTCTTTAACAACCTCGCTAGGAGAAAACATGTTAATAATTTTTTTTCTTTCATAATAATCCACATCCTGATAATCTATATTACGCATTGCGTTCAAAGCTGCCGAAATGCTCTTAAAATCATTATTAACAACTCTTGCAGTTTTTAAACCAGATAATAGCATTGAGGAAGGGCTTCCTTGTGGAGTAATTGAAAGAATTGGCCTATTAACCAACAGGTAGTCTTTTAATTTACTGGAAATATAGACCTGATTCAGACTATCCCCGTCAAGATCTAATAGCAAGTCTGCCTTCTCCATCACAGAAAAAACATCTTTCTCTACCCCTTTATACTCAACAAAAGTTTCCTGGATATATCCTGTCCTAGGACGTTTGGAATAGATTACAAGTTTCAAATGGTCGCCCCCCAGATATTCCATGGCTTCAATTAGAGGTCTTGGATTTCGAGCGCCATATATATTCCCCAAATAAACGATAGTGTACACTTCGTTTGATGGTTTGGGGAGAAAATGTAACTCGGATGAAGATGATGCGTCGTAGGAGATAAAAAAATTCTTAATTGGTTTGTTCAGTAGTGAAACTTGATAGGAATACATAAATTCATTTCCAAAAGAAAGAAGCGAGGCCTTGTTAACGATTTTTTCCGCCTTTCTTAGAAGCCACTTTGCAGACGCGCCCTTGGGAAGATACGCCCCCTCAGGAGGAAGTGGATCTGTAAAATGTTGCAAAACCGGAATCACTGTATCAACTCCCACCATAACCATATTCGCGTCAAACGGAGTTGATCGACAATATATCCAATCAAAATGCTGTTTCTTGATAAGACGTCTCACTTCTTTTCTGGATTGGTACTGCCAACCTTTATGCCAGATATAGCGTCCACACCCTAAGATATAAAAGAACTTCCGAACTACTCTATAAACGAACAGTGACTCCTTAATCACGGGACTTACTCTTATAACTTTAACCACATCGTGTTTTTTTGAGTAATTTGATGATGTAACTACAATTACAGATTGCCCCTGTGCGGCCAACTCACAGGCAATTCTTTCGCTAATGATACCTGAAGCTTCTTCACCATAAAAATAAGAGATAAGGAGAATATTCATAATAAAACTAAAAACAAAATATATGATAAAAAATTGAAGTCACCGATACGACAGAGTTAAGTGCGGTTAATAAAGCACAGGAAGAAGAAGTCTAGCCCTTGCTTGAATAACAAGCAGCTAAATCAACGACTATTAATTTGGGTCACATAATATGATTAATAAACCAAAGGGCTTCCATCTATATCCACATGAGAATCAACCCAAGAATTCGGATAAGGATTGGGGCTCATAAACAATGTAGGGTAAAGCAATTGATATTCTTTTGAAATCGATAGTTCGCGGCGCACACCGTAAATACTTAATAGGAACAATAATACTGAAAGATAAAGAAAAGACTTCGTATAAATTCTTTTAGCATAAGGTAATCTATCGAAACACCAGAAAAAAATCATACAACAAAGAACCGTCTCATATCTGGTGTGAATTTCTTGAAAAGGGCCAGCGATAAAAATAAGAACCAGGAAGAAGTCAACAAAACCTTCAAAGCGACCTTTTTTAAATAATAAACAAAACAAAAACAAGGAATAATAATTACCACCACGCATTATTATCTGTTGTATTCTAAAAAAAATAGAATGCTCTAAGTAATAATCCTCGGCGAAATAGCCGTCTATATAATAAGATGCATGTTGAAGTAATGAAGCATCGATGGGTAAATAATTAAGCAAGGGGGTTAATAAGTCTGAGGAAATTACAAGTGCAGTGATAATAAGAATAATGGTTACTATTTTATTCCCTTTATATGGGAAAAATAAATGTAGGCATAGTATCAAGAAACCAAGAGCTAAAGCAATGTGTGTAATAACCGAAAATGCTGAAATGAGAAGGCCCGGAACAATCTTTTTTTGTATTATTGTTTTATACACCCCTAAAACAAAGAATGACGTTCCCAACCCAAAACGAACAAGCCCAAATCTAAATCCTAGTAAAAAGTTTAGAATTAAAAAAAATATAAAAACTTGTTTCTTATTATTGTTATTCTTCGTTACATCATTAAAGATATAAAAGAAAAGACTATAACAAACAGCATTAAATAAGAAACGAGAACCGCAAACATTAATACCCAAACGCCCTGTAAACCAAAGAACTGATGGGACGACATAGTCAAGATTGGAACTCAGTTCACGACTAAATGAGCTAAAATCCATGCTCGAATAGTCGAGATAGTCAATATAATAGCGATAATAATCTCCAACAGGTGGGTAAAAAAATCCTATGTAACCGTAAATAAGAGCTAGAAGATAGATTGCGTATTTTTTCCTGTTGTATATCTCAATAAAGATAAAGGGAAGAGAGATAACAGGATGTATTACAAACAAAAGAAGAATTATAATCGCACTATTTTGCTTGCTCGACGGGTCTTTATAACAACCAGAATTATTATATTGCACTCCCTCAATCATATCGCTGTTTATGGACAAAATTTTAAATTAGACCATTATAAGGTAGAATTAATATGTATTTAAAAATTTGATTACATCAGTCATTCATCTAATAATAGCAAATAGTAACTTGGCTATGATTCATTGTTCAAACGAAATCAATGTTCTTACCCATTTGTCTATTCTTAATTCCTCTATTATATTCGAAATGGGAAACGTCGCTGAGTCCTTAAGAAAAGCCAAATCAATAACTGGATTCTCTCTGTCCAAAAAACGTATTTGATTTGGATTATAAAAGGGCATCTTTTTTAATGAAAGATTTGTCGATAAAATCTTTTTCCCTCTAGCCAGTGCCCATATAACGCGTTGGGTAGCCCCTGTTTGTATCGGCATATCTGTATCAAGGATGCATACAGACTCATCAATCAAATCAAGAATTGCATCAACAGAGAGTTTTTGCTCGGTAGTATAGGGGGCATCCTTTATCATCAAATATCTTTCGTAACTATATTCGTATATTTTTTTATAATACTTGAGAAAACTCCGCCAACCAGTTACTGGTGCAGGTTCTTTTATTAAAACGCATAATTTAGATGGTAATGAAGCTTCTTTGACCTGCCCGTATACTTTAGACACGATTTCAAGCCTGTCATCATGATCACTTCCAACTATTGATAATGAATATTTCAGTTCTTTTTTTTCTGTAGGATACCAGTACGAAGACAAAAGAACTATATTTTGATTACTTAACGAATCCTCATAGTCAAAAGTATATACTTTATCAAAAAAGCGAGTAATTGAAAAGAAATCATAATATTTATTTGTGTCCCATAGATATAACACACTCTTTATCATTGGATTATTCTTCCTCAAATGATTAATTAGTGTTTGATGGAAACTGACACCGTCAATGCAGATAAAAATATCGTAACTCAGATTATACCTTTCGTCAGACAAAAACTTATTCTCCCAATACGATTGTTCTAACCTCCCTACTATTCTTCTCATTCTATAATAAAACCTCTTGAATGAGTTCACACTTTTTACTTTATAATCATACGGTATTCCTTTATCCTCTACCAAAAAAACACTATGTCCTAGATGTTCCAATTCCTTTACGATTGGAACATGAAGATCAAAATAAAACTGAGTCAGAAAAAAAACTCTCATTATCTTTAATGCACTTACGTAATATATATATCAGGGATAATCTGCTAATCAAATGCTATAGACTATATTTCACAAGCATTCATCTCGTGGCATATCTTTTCTATAATATCAATCACCATGGATATTTGCTAACTGGCTTAACAAAACCTAAATATCTATACACTATCGCGCTCCATAATGTACGTTTTTTTAAGAAGGTCATTTTTTGTAACCTTTTAAATGCGACGGGCTTCTCGTATATATATTTATACAGGAGTAATTGAACATTATACGAAAACAGATAATTTGTGGAGCGCACACTTGTAGTTGTCAATCTATACTTGGCCACAATATCATCTGTAAAAAATATCTTATGGCCTGATTTTGTTATTCTCATCCACATTGGCCAATCCTCTATCAATGGTATATCTTCATCATAACCACCGATACTTTCCCATAGTTTTTTCTTCAGCATAACACCAGGTGCCGCTATAAAATTTCGACGCATAAGATACCAGTTTTGCTCTTCGGCTGATTCCAGAACTTTATACAACTTGAAATTATAATTCCACACCATACGATCATATCCCGGGATTTCTAAACCAAAGGGGTCAACTTTGCCACATACAATGTTTGCTTCTGTCTTGAACTCCGCAAACCTATAAAGCTTTTCTATTCCATCAGGAATAAGCAAATCATCACCCGCGATTCCTTTTATCCATTCCCCATGAGATGCAAGGCTACCCCTATTGAAATTTGCCGCCGTCCCTGTATTGATCTCTGGGACAAGGATTTGAACATTCTCAAATCTATGCCGGTGTTTTTCCATCCAATTTTGACAAATATCGACCGTATTATCTGTAGACTTGTCGTCTGAAACGATTAACTCCAGACGACAATAAGTCTGATTGTAAATACTCTCAAGGGTTTCAACTACGGTCTTAGATGAATTATACGTCAAGATGACAACAGAAATCAATGGTTCGGTTATATGTTTGGAATCAGTCTTTTCCATCTCTAAAGGTGTTTGTGATAAAACAAGTATCTCCTATATCACTCCCGCAAACCTGCAATTAAAGCACTTAATAACAACTGAAAAATATCTGTGTAATTTTAAGTTACCATATTAATATCAGAATCATAATGGTATGAGGATTATTCAGCATTTTTATCCTACATAAGCATTTATTAATCTGACAACTTCTTGATAATCTTTTATCTTTATGGTTGGGCCAATAGGGAGACTCAGTTCTTCATCTGCAATCCTCTCTGTGACAGGCAGGCTTAACTGAGGTGTATTCCACTCTTCCTTAGCATAGCACTCCTGCTTATGAGGGGCTATCGGATAATGAATCACTGTACCTGCGCCATTGTTTTCCAGATAGTCATGCAAAGCATCACGTTTACCCTCTGCAACCAGAATCGGGAATAGATGGTATGCATTCTGATCATCAGGCAATAAATCCGGCAAGGTAATCAGCGGATTATTGATATGCTCATAGTAGTAATGGGCAACCTCTTTACGATGAGCATTATCCTCTACTAGATATTTCAACTTCACATCCAGTACTGCTGCTTGAATCTCATCCAAACGAGAATTGCGACCAGTGTACTTGAACACATATTTTTTCTGTGAGCCATAGTTAGCCAAAGCACGAACAGCAGCAGCCAGCTCTGAATCATTGGTTGTTACAGCACCACCATCACCGAGAGCACCGAGGTTCTTACCAGGATAGAAGCTGTGGCCAGCTGCATCACCTATACTACCGGTTACTCTCCCGTCTGTATGTTTGCAACCATGAGCCTGAGCATTATCCTCAACAAGCTTCAGGTTGAATTTTTTGCATAATGCGCCAATCTTCTCGGTATAAGCATTGCGACCATAGAGGTGAACAATAGCAATAGCCTTCGTCTTGGGGGTGATGGCAGCCTCAATGAGGTCATCATCTATCTCCAGAGTGTTCAGTTTTGGCTCCACAAGAACAGGCTTCAAGCCATTTTCAGTGATAGCAAGGATGGTGGCAATATAGGTGTTTGCCGGAACAATCACTTCATCACCCGGCTGCATCACACCCATCTCTATGTATGCACGGAAGATCCAGATGAGGGCATCCAGTCCGTTGGCACAACCTATGCAATACTTACTCCCTATAAACTTGGCATAATCAGCCTCAAATTTCTCGTTCTCCTTACCTTGGAGATACCAGCCTCCGTTCACAACGCGGGTAACAGCTTCATTAATCTCCGCGCCATGTAAGGCGGTTACATCTTTTAATGATAAAAAAGGAATTGTAATCATATTCTTAATTATCGTCTATCAACTACATCTAATTTTTGCTGATGTCTTACAATTTTATTACTTGGAATGTTGTTAGTAATAATAGTTCCAGATGCTATAAGGCAATTATCGCCAATATTTACGTGAGGCTCAATAAAAATGCCTGTTCCAAAACGGACGACATTACCTATTTTCACTAAACCAGAAGTCATAAGGCAAGGGCCACAAGTACAGTGACTACCAAACTCA
>AUXO016634115.1_pt1 | contig 10249 bp, 10 predicted proteins | sample 768731 | NCBI WGS metagenome assembly AUXO01 (sample SAMN02715735, study PRJNA202380) | gut metagenome | biome: sheep rumen | host: Ovis aries | place: New Zealand: Palmerston North | reverse complement strand
TACATCATATCCTTAAATAATCCATATATATATTTTTCTATATCAAATACTTGTAAATCTTCTTTTCTTTCACCAAGTCCAATATATTTTACTGGTATACCTACTTGTTCTTTTATTGCAAGTACTATTCCACCTTTAGCTGTTCCATCTAACTTAGTAAGTACTATTCCAGTAATATTAGTTATATCTTTAAAAGCTTTAGCTTGACTTATACCATTTTGACCAGTAGTTGCATCTATTACCAACATAGTTTCATGCGGAGCATCAGGTATTATTTTACCTATAACTCTATTAATTTTTTCAAGTTCATTCATAAGATTAACTTTATTTTGAAGTCTACCAGCAGTATCTATCATAACGACATCTGTATCATCTTTTAACGCTTCTTCAAGTCCTGCATAAACAACACTTGATGGATCTACTCCCTCTTCCTTACCATAGAATGTTGCTCCAACTTTTCCTGCCCACTCTTCTAATTGACGAGTAGCTCCAGCTCTAAAAGTATCTCCTGCAACTAATTTAACTTTTTTACCATCATCTATCATCTTATTTGCAAGTTTAGCAATAGTTGTAGTTTTACCAACTCCATTAACTCCTACAAAAAGAATAACAGTTGGTTTCTTTTCACTAAAATTAATCTTATTTACTATAACTGAATCATCGACATAAATAATAAATAATTCATCTACTATAACTTCTTTTAAATATTCTGTTGATTCTATATTTTCTTTTTTTACTCTAGATTTAATTCTATCCATAAAATTCATAACAGTATCTACACCAATATCTGCCATTATAAGAATTTCTTCTAATTCATCAAAATATTCATCATTAACTTTCTTATATTTATTAGTTAAATTAGCAAGTTTAGATACAAAACTTTCACGGCTTTTAGTTAAACCTTTTTCATATACTTTAATATCTTCTTTTTCTTCAATTTTTTTCTCTTTTTCTTCTTGAGTTTCTACTACTTCTTCTTTATTCGTTGTAGAAAACATATTCCTTATCTTGTTGAATAATCCCATTTAAATATCACCATTTAAATTATAACAAATTTTTATAAATACATAAATAAAAAACGTTTAAAATAAACGTTTTTATTTAACTAATTCCATAGTTCTATAGAACACTTTAGTTTCTAATTTAAATTTAGAAGTATCTATTTGACCTATACTAGTAATATTACTTCCTGTTTTATTATTGTAATTTACAATGAACTCTTTTTCTACATAATACTTATCTAAAACTAATTTCCCATTAGCAGAATAATTATATAATTCTTGAGAATGATCACCATCAGTTATTTTACTTTCTTGCCATGCAGAAACTTTATATATTTCATAGTCTTCAGGACTGGTTTCAAACTTTTCATTGTAGATCATATAATCTCCACATTTAAAAGTAATACTTCTAGCATTTTCAGCTCTAGTATCCATTCTAGATTCAAATTCATCACAGTATTCGCCTTTTTTAAATGGACTTTCAATTTTATCATAGAAACCTTTTTCAACAACATCATATAAATAAATTCTATTTGTTAAAGCAGGATGCTCATCTCTTACACTAGTTGCATGAACTCCAAAATCCTTAGCAAGTGATCTAAATTGTTTAAATGGAAGTTTACTATTAGAATTAAAGAATGATCTATAAATAAATAGTACTACTATTAGAATAACTACTAATACAGCCAAGAACTCTTTAAATCCAAATCCTTTATTATCTAATTTAATTTTCATTATTTTCAGTACCCTTTCTTATATTAATACCAACACCTTCTAAAGAATCTAGTATCATAGTAAGTGCTTTAGAATAATTTCCTTTATTAAATTGTTTTTCTGCATTTTCAAATTCTTTATTAATCTTAGGATTATTCATTCTATACTTATTACCAAATATTACTAATCTTTCAAATAAACTAGCATCTTGTATCATCTCATTTGTTGCTTTATATACTTTAAGAACTAAGTCTCTTGCTGTATCAACTCTAGTATTAAGAGTTTTAATAGCTATTGGTTTATTTTCTAATTCTTTTATTATTTCATAAATAGATTCATTAGCTTCATTTAATTGAACAAAGTAATTTTCACTAATAAATGGTAATTTATATTCTCTAATATGTATTTTACTTTTATTTAACAAATCCTGAATCTCATCAAGTTGTTCTCTAGCTCTTACTTCATCATTATACATATTTCCTAAAGATTTTAAGGCAATATCTAAATCATCTTCAATTGCTTTTAATTCATCAGTATAAATTGATAGGTCCTGACTAATTTTTGAATATGGAGTTTTGCTATTAGATAATTTCTTAATTGATTTCTTATATTCTTTCTTTAATGCAGTTAATTTTAAATTAACCTCATCAATTATATGAATATCATTTTCAGTTAAATCATACATATTCTTAATATCATCTATTTGTTTATATATATCTCTAACTACTCCTGCAGTTTTATTAAGTTTTGTATTAAAACTACCTACTTCATCTTCATATTCATGTCTTGCATTTCTCTCTTTTTCAAAATCATTAAATATTGAATCTAAATATTCATTTATAGTTTTTAATTCAAACATACAATCAGATAAACTAAGTACCTTAATTCGATCATATATATCATTTACTTTTTTCAATGATTCATCAAGATTATAGGTTACATTTAAATAATCTAATGGAAATTCTTCTTTTTCCATTATTTCATATGTTTCTCTAATTTGATCGATTTTCTTTGGAATTACCTTTGTACATAAAAGTAATAAATCCGGAGTTTCATCTATTACTACAGCTGTATGGTCAATCATCGTATCTATTGCTTTTACTATATGCATAACTTCTGAATAATCATTATTTTCCATTAGATCTTCAAAATCTTGGAAACGTTTTTCAATATTTTCAAATTGAAGTTCAATAATATCTTCTAATCCTTTATAAGAATCTTTATGCAATTCAAAATTAGAATTTAATTCACGATATTTAGCTTTAAGTCTAGTTATTAGATCACGATATTTTTCTTCACTACCATTTAAGTCTTCTATTTCTTCTAATAATATACCTACTTTATTTTTAATCTTATATAGGTATAATTCAGCTTCTGCATATTCATTACTAAATGATTTATAATCTTTCTTTTCTAGTATTAAATCAAGTTTTATAATATCATCATTTAATCTAGATATATCTTCACTTTTTACTTTTTCAAAAGTATCAATCCATTCCATGTATTTTTCTTCAAGTTTTTCGTTTTTAACAATAGATTCTACTTTGCTAAGTTCTGAAAGTATTGGTGCACTTTCTATAGAATTCTTTTCTTTTTCAATATAATCTACATTTCTTTTATATTTTTTTACTTTACTTCTATTTATAAACACAAACAAAAGAATGATTACAACAAGTGCAATTATTATAAATGTAATTAATTGTAATACTGATGGACTCACTATAATCACCTCTATCATATTGATTATAACACGACTAAAAATAGATGTAAATTAGTTAAAAAACAATTATTAATTTGACTTTTAAACCCATATTGTATATAATCTATATTGCATATTCAATGAACAGCAATTAATTTTTATTATAATGTGTTTATTAAGTTTATTAGTAACTTGGCTGTTCGAGTGAAAATATTAAAATAAACTCCCTATAATAAAATTAATTATTCTTTGTTTATGTAAATAAATAAGGAGGAAAAAATGGCAAGATATACTGGACCTGCTTATAAAAAAGCAAGAAGAGTTGGTTTTTCAATTTCTGAAACTGGAAAAGATATAGCTAGACGTCCATATGGACCAGGACAACATGGTGCTGATCGTAAAGGAAAACAATCTAACTATGGAGTACAATTAAAAGAAAAACAAAAATTAAGATTTATGTACGGATTAACTGAAAAACAATTCCACAAAACTTTCTTAGAAGCTGGTAAAATGCAAGGAATTCATGGTGAAAACTTTATGAAATTACTTGAATCTAGATTAGATAATGTAGTTTATCGTATCGGATTTGCTTCTACTCGTCGTGGAGCAAGACAATTAGTTAACCATGGACACATCTTAGTAGATGGTAAAAAAGTTGATATTCCATCATTTAGAGTTAAACCAGGACAAGTTATTACATTAAATAATAATGATATGGTAGTAGTTAAACAATCTTTAGAAAAAGTTGTTAACAGACCTGAATATGTTACATTTGATGAAAATAAAATGTCTGGAACTTATGTAAGACTTCCTGAAAGAGGAGAACTTACTGCTGAAATCGATGAATCACTTATCGTTGAATTCTACAACAGATAAAAATAAAAAAGGATTTAAATATAAATCCTTTTTTTGTTTGTTTTATTTCTTTTCTAATTTTTTCTCAATTGATTTAATAACAGAGATTGCTTTCTTTCTAACATCTTCTGCTGCTTTTTCAACAGCTGGTGTTCCTTTTTCTTTAGCTACTTCTACTAAATCATCAATCTTATCTTTAAGAGCATTTGCTTTTTCTAATGCTATCTCTTTTACATCTTCTTTATCTAAATCTGCAAGTTGAGCTTTAATATCAGAAATTCTATCCTCTAAGTCTTCTTTAACTTCTTTAGCATCAATCTTTTTTACTTTATCAACTAGTTCATCGAATTTACCTTTTAATTCTTTTCTAGTTTCCTTTCCACTTTTTGGTGCTAAAAGTATTCCTGCTGCTGCTCCTATAGCAGTTCCGATTGCTAATTTTCCTAGTCCTTTTTTATTCATCAAAATCATCCTCCTCTACACTATATTTTCTTTTCTTTTTTCTAGTATTAAATAATTTACTAATAAATCCTAGAGCTCCATCTACAAATTTATCAGTTACTATAGATAAACTACTACCAACATTATCTATAGTACTAAATACTCCATCAAGAGATTTAGATTTCTTTTCTAAGTCATCAAGTAAACTATTAGTAGATTCTATTGTTTCAATTAGTTTTAAACCAACAATTATAAATATTACTAACAATACTGCTAATAGAAAAAATACAATAGCTGTTAGCATTTCAATTAAAGTTCCCATATTTACTCCTTATCTTCATACATTGAATCAACTAAGTCAAATAAATTACTCTCTATTTCATCAGATTCATCATCTGTCTTAGTTCTTCTCTTAGGTTTATCTTCATCATCAGATGGAACGTCAGGTTGTACTAAAACATCTTCTTGTTTTTCCTCTTTTTTTTCTTCATGTATTTTAGATGCACTATTATCTTTATAATCTATATTATATTCAAGTCCTAGTTCATCATAATATTCTTCAGCATCACCAACTGTTACTTTATCAACCTTTGGAGATTCAGTATTTGATAAATCATATACTGTATCATCAGTTATATCATCCATTTCTTTTTCAATATCATCTTCCATTGATTTAGAAATATCTATACTTAGATCTCCATAAGCTTTTTCACGAACCATATCAAGGTCTGGTTTTCTATTTGATGGTACTGATAACTTAATTTCTTTCTTAGTAACTATTTCTTCTTTTTTATAATTTTTATCAAGGATTCCATATACAGGTGAAATTACTGGGGTTGGTGTAAATTTTTTCTTCTCATGTTTTCCTTCATATAAACCAGTATGTTCTTCCTCTTTTGCTATACCATAAACTTCTTCATAATTAGGTTCATCATTTTCTTTTATAACTTCTTCTTGAACAGGAACTTTTTCTTCTTTTATCATAGTTTCTTGTTCCTTTTTAATTTCTTTTTCTAATTCTTTAGCTCTTTCACTATTACTTCTTCTAGATGTATGACGAGTTTCTTCATCTTTCTCTTCTATTTTAAAGTCATCATCATCAAAATCCATTGATATTTTATTTATACTTCTATCTTCAATATCACGATTTTTAACATCTTCTTCAACTAGATCAAAGATTTCTTCTTCATCTTTTTTTCTAACTTCAGGAATATGAGTCTCCTCTTTAGGAAGTTCTATTTTCTTAGCAACAGGAGCTTCTTTAACTTTTTCTTTTACTTTCTTCTCTTTTTTTGGTTTTACATCTTTTATTTCGTCTTCTTCAACTTCTACTTCTTCGAAGAATACATTTTTTATTTTATTCATTAATCCCATAAAAACACCTCTATCAGTCAAATTGTGATTCATCTATTTCTATATTTTCATCATCAGTTATTTCTTCTACATTATCTTTCTTTTCATCATTTTTTGCTTGTAGATAATTAGAATCATCATCTGTTTTAAAGAATGTATACTCTTCTTCTGTGTATGATATTCGATCTTCACCAATTAAACTATCTATAATTTTATAATTATATTGAAAACTATTTAATATCTTTGAAATTCTTAACAATGTACTACTTAAGTCTTTTTTATCAACATAAGCCTCAATCTTTGCGTAATTATAAACAAATTCAATTAAATATTTATCATCAATTTTTTCTATCTCAATATATCCATTTTTATCTTCACCAGAGAAAAGTTGTGAATAATATGCATTTTCATTAAGTTCATAATCAGTTTTTACTTTATCATGGTAAGCTATAACATCTACAAACATAAACATTTTGTTACCATTTGAAAGTAATTTAAAGTTATACCCATTTTTATCTAAAATCGTAACTCCCTTAGGTAAATAAAATTTATAACCTGAAAAGTTTTGATTATATAAAGTATTACTTTCTTTTAAAGATTTATCTATCATCATATCGATATTAGAATCATCTACTCGATATACAGAACAGCCTGTGATTAAAAAGACCAAAGCAAGTAAAATAAGTATCTTTTTCATTTATTCACCTACTCATTGTAATTATATCACATTTTTTTAAATATCACTATTTTAATATAATTTTATTTCTTTTTAGCAACTAAATAATAAATTTTATTACCTTTTTTAACAAATTTATCTTCATATTCTGTAGTAATAATATCTTCATATGATGAATTATGTAAATCAAGAGATATATCTTCTATTTTATATCCATAATTAACTAAAGATATTATTGAATATTCAAATAAATCTCTATTATCTGTCTTTTGATAAATATATTTAGTATCTTTAAATATATTTTCATATTTATTTAGAAACAAGTCACTAGTAAGCCTTCTTCTATTATGTCTTTTTTTAGGCCATGGATCAGAAAAATTAAGATAGATTCTATCTATTTCATTATCAAATACTTTATCTATATTTTCAGCATCCATTCTTATAAATATAAGATTAGGTAATTCTTCATCAATTTTTAATATAGCTTTAGCCATTATAGTGTCAAATCTTTCTATACCAATAAAATTAATATCTGGATATTTCTTAGCATTTTCAACAATAAATTTACCCTTTCCCATACCTATTTCAATATAGATTGGATTATTATTATTAAAAACTTCTTTCCATTTACCTATATACTTATATGGATCTCTTATTAAATATTTACACTCATCAAGTACATTTTCTTTATTTTTAAAGTTTCTTATACGCATAAAATCACCTATTTACATTCTATCAATATTCTCATTAAAATCAAGGTTTTTAACATTGTTCATTCGTTGACTTTTATAATTATATTAATTATACTTTTAATAGTTAGAAGGAGTATAAAATGGAATTATCAAAATTAACTAGTAAAGAATTTGAAAAGTTTGCTAGTAAGAATAAATATGTAACATTTCATCAAAAAGAAACATGGGGAAAACTTAAAGAAGTTAATAACTGGAAATACGAATTAATTGGTTTAAAAGACAAAAACGAAATAAAAGCAGCTACTTTATTACTTGAACAAAATAAAGCAGGATTTAAGATGTTTTATGCACCACGTGGATTCCTTATTGATTTTGAAGACACTAAATTATTAGATGAATTTATAAATAAACTAAAAGAATATTTAAAAAAGAAAAAAGCAACATTTATAAAAATAGATCCATATGTAATACATAAAGAAAGAGATATTAATGGCGATGTAGTTGAAGGTGGAATAGATAATTCTAGTTTAACTGATCATTTAAAAGAATTAGGTTTCATTCATCATGGATATAATATTAATGCTGAAAAAGAATTACAACCAAGATGGATGTTTACTTTAGATCTTAAAGATAAAACTGAAGATGAATTAATGTCTAATATGAATAAACAAACTAGAAAAACTATTAAACAAACTATAAAACTTGGTCTAACTATGGAATGGATCGATGAAAGTAAATTAAATGAATATAAAGATATAACTGAACATACTGCTGAAAGAAGAGGTTTTATAGATAGGCCATTAAGTTATTACAAAAATATGTTTAAATATTTAGGCGATAATATAAAAGTACTTATGTGTTACTTAGAGCCTGATAAATCAATAGAATTATTTCAAAAAGAAATAGATACAATTAATTCTTATTCAGATATTACCGAAAAAAGAAAACAAGAAATAGCGTCATATGAGAAGAAAATTGAAGAATTAAAAGAAGTTAAAGAAAAACATGGAGATAAAATACCTCTAGCCGGATCTATGTTTATATCTTGTGAAAAAGAATTATTAAATCTATATGGTGGAGGATATGATGAGTTCATGAGATATGACGCTATGTATGGAATACAATGGCACGCTATTAAATGGGCTAAAGAAAATAACTATAATTTATATAATTTCTATGGTATAGAAGGAAACTTCAAAAAAGAAAATAATCCAATGTATGGAGTTTATGAATTTAAAAAAGGTTTTGGAGGAAAAGTAGTTGAACTTATCGGAGAATTTGATTTACCAATTAATAAATTCAAATATAAGTTATATAAATTTGCTTTTGCTTTCTATAAGAAATCTAAAAATATGATAAAAAGAAAATAGATTGAAATATCAATCTATTTTTTTATTATACTTTTTACTTTTTTACCTAGATTATATATATCATATACAAACCCAGTTTTAAGTTCAAATTGACCAATTAATTCTACTACATTACCATTAAATCCCTTTTTAACTTCATACATTCCATAGAATTTATCATTTGGATCAAAAGAACCAGTTATTCCATAAAAATCTACCCATTCAAATCCTTCTTTATAAGCATCTATAATATGATGATCATACATTGCATACTTTGGAGTAAAATTCTTATATTCTTCTATCATACCACTATTTAATGTAATATATTCATTACCAGATCTTAATGAAAGTAATGCACCAATATCTTTACCATTAGGGTTATCTTTCTTAAATTGTTTAGCTTTTTCTAATTCTTCTTTCATTCTTTCCACTCTTTTTGTAGAATTTTCTTTTTCTTTCTTAAGTCTTTCACCAACTAAACAATTTTTCATCTTTTCATCTACTGCTTTATCTTTTTCAATTGCTTCATTAAGTAAGTTTTTTGTATCTTCTAAATATATATCTGGGTCTAAATAAGCAATATATATAGTCATTAAATTCTTCATATGATGATACATCTTTTTATAGTAATCTAATGTACGAGATTTAAATTCTTTTCTTTTACTAGTTACATCAAATATCTCAGTCATAGAATCTAAATCTTCTATTTTACCAATTCTTACTTTAAGTCCTTTTTTATAAACAGTTTCTAAATTCTTTCTTGTGCTTTTTGAGAACTTAGTTTTCTTAGTTTCATAGTCTTCATCTAATCTAAGTCTATATTCCCATCTTACTTGATAAGTATCATTATAAATATTGAATCCATAGTGTTTATAACCAAGTTCAATTAGATTATTAAATACTTCATCATTACGATCTTTATCATCATTTAATATATCTCCATCACTTGACCTCATTCTATAAATAATATTAGGATCAATTGTTATTCTAAATCCTTTTTTCTTTTTAACGAATTTAACTAATTCATCAGTAAAAAATTTTAATAATTCTTTATCCTTATAATCTAATACATAACCTCTAGGTGCATAAAATAAATAATGACCTAATATTGATTTATCTTGAAGTATTAGTGTAGCTGCAACTACTTTTTTATTCTTTTTAACTCCAAGTAAATAAGGAATGCTACCTAATTCTTTTTTTAAATTCATAACTTCTATAGTTTGAAGAAAAGAGGCTTGTTCATGTTTATATACGAAATCTCTAAATTCTTTTTCTGTTAATTCTGTAAATATCATTGTTACCTCCAAAATCTAATTTATTTAAAATACCATTCTTATTAATTATAAACAAATATATTATAGCACCAATAAAGATATTAATTAAACAAACTATTAAATTTAATATTCTACTGTCAAATGATGGAAGTATAACCTTTATAAGTATTAATATTACCCCCATTACTAATACAG
>AUXO011113214.1_pt1 | contig 10249 bp, 6 predicted proteins | sample 768731 | NCBI WGS metagenome assembly AUXO01 (sample SAMN02715735, study PRJNA202380) | gut metagenome | biome: sheep rumen | host: Ovis aries | place: New Zealand: Palmerston North | reverse complement strand
AGTTTTATCTAATAATAGTCAAGATTTTGAACTAATTATTGCAAGAATCGAATCTGTTTTCTCATACTATAAAATAACTAATCCTTATATAACAAAAATAGCAGAATGTAGAAGACAATTAAGATTATTAAATGGTAAACCAGAAGCTAGAACAGAGTTTAATGATAATTATCAGAATTTATTAAATATATTTAATGAAAGTGAAAAAATAGCACTTAAGGAAACAATTAGTTCTTGGAAAAAACATAAAAACAAAATTATATTTGGTAGTAACCCCATTTTGGTCTTAATTGGTTCTTTTGTAGAACTTTATAATGAATATATTGATAAATGGATAGAATATGAAGAAAATAAAGAAAAAAGATTTGGGATAATTATGCCATCACCAAGATTGGAAGAAGCATTTAATAGAATACATACTAAATATGAACCTGAATTCCAAGCAATTTTAGATAGAATAAGTAATGATGATGATCACACTGATACTATGATCAAAAAAGGTTATGACGAAGTATATAGAGAAGCGTTAGATAGTTTTAAAAAATTAATAGATAGAATAAAAAAAGACTTACGAAATGAACAAGTACATGACTGTATTGAAAAGTTAGCAAATAATGAAATGGTAGATATAGAAATAGAAGATTCAAAATTCCATGTTATTTTTATTAAAGCATCTGAAGCTAGCCAAGCCCTACAAGATCTTATGCATTATGCAAATGACGAAGATATATTTAATAATGCAGTTCTTAAAGAATACTATGAGACTAATAAAAAAGAATACGACAATATAATAAGTAGAGTAGACGCTTATTATAAAAGTGGTAATGATAGAGAAGAAGAATATGATAATATAATTGAATCATTAGATATTCTTATTAGTACAGTAAAAACAATCTGTTCAAATGAAGCTAGAGTATTAGAAGAAGTTGCTTTAATAACTCAGCACAAAAAATCTCTTAGAGCATAAAAAAAGTTCTCAATCGAGAACTTTTTTATTTAGATTTCATTACCACCATTATCTGGAACATTATTAACATTATCTTCCTGAGCTTCAACAACATCATCAACACAATTAGTACCAGGTGAACAATTATCTTCCATAGCTTTAGTTCCACCATCACTACGATACTTAAATATTGAATCATCAAATTCTCCAGAAGTAGTAGTAAACATTTTAGCTAATGGTGTATTTTTTAATGTAGTAATAAATTCATTTATTTTTGTTTGTAATTCATTATCATCTAATGTTTTTGCTGTTGAAGCATTAACATTAGCAACTTCACTAGTCCAATCATTAGTAATTGACATTGAAATATTTAAATAATCTTTATCAATTTTTAATGAACCATTAAAATCATATTTTGCTCTATCTTCATTAATATCACAATTAAGTTTTATCTCTCCAGTAAGTGTTTGATCTTCTAAAATTATTTCATAAGTAAATTCTTTCGCTTTTTCATCCCAAACACTAATAACAAATCTAGCAATTTCTTTATCACCAGAAGTAACAGTAACCTTTGTCTTACCATCTTGTTTTATTGCTTTAGCAGTAATATCAATTATTTCTTCTTTACCAGTTTCAACATTTTCTTGTTTAGAATTAATTTTTAACTCTGAATAACCATCCAATGTGTAATATCTAATAAAATCTTCACCATTAGTTAACTCTATGCCAACAATAATAGTTTTAACTGAGTAAGTATATATATTAAAATAATATAATTCATTTTCTTCTAATATTTTTTCCGGAATTTCAATTTTATCTAATTCTTTAATTAACTCTTCTTCTGAAAGCCCCATATTTTTAGATAAAATCTTAATAGCTTCCGTATCTTCTTTCAATCCATCACGAATTGATTTATACATTGTTACTAGTGTATCGTTATCAATTGTATATTTATTATTTAATACTTTATACGTTTTACCATTTATAGTAACACTTGCATCTTCTTTAGATAATTTTGATTGTACAATACTATTCTTTAATAAATTTTGAAATGCTGTTACTAAGTATTCTGAATCTTTTTGATTTATATCATCAAAAACATCATATAATTTATCCCATGTTTCTTTATATTCGCTAGTAGCACCTAAGTAAATTAACTCTCTATAACTAGATAATCTTAAATATTGACGATCACCTTTAACAAAAACATGTGCACTGTGTTCTTGACTATCAGCATCTTTAATATTAACACCTAATTGAATATTTTTGTTTTCAGGATCGATTCCAAAATTACCTGTATATGTATAACCGGTTAAATCTTTTAAGTTTTCTACATTTGTATCAATTTGCATTTCAGCTGTGTAAGTAGCTCTATTATGAGATATTGTAGATACCGTTGTATTTAATTCTTTAAAAGCACTATCTATAACAGCATTATAAATCTTTTCTGGTTTTGTAAATTGTTTAACCGCGAAAGGATAAATAACAAAATAACTTAATGCTCCTAATCCAACCAATAAAAGAACTGTTACAGCAACTATTAGAGGAACATTTTTCTTTTTCTTTAAACTTTCTCCAACAGCAACAAATCCAATATTTGGATCTATATCTGAGTTTAATGGATTAGATGGAGCAACAACGGTTTGAGCATTTGTTTGAGCAGGTGGTGCAGGTTGACTAACCGGTTGCGGATTATTAGTTATCGGATTTATTGGTTGTCCTGCTGTTATATTTTCAACCGGTTGAGCTTGCGGTGCAACTGCTGGAGCAGTTGGTTCCGTTGCATTTGCTACTTGAGTAGGAACAGGAGCTGCTTGAGCTGCAGGCTGTGGTATAACTTGTGGTTGAGGAGCAGGACCACTAGCAGGCTGTGGTATAACTTGTGGTTGAGGAGCAGGCTCACTAGCAGGTTGCACTACAACTTGTGGTTGTGTAGAACTTTCAGTTGGAGTAACAACTGGTGTATCCACAGCTGCCTGTGGTACAGTAGCTTGAGTCTCAACTGGATTTACCGCTGTTTGTTGAACTGCATTATTTGTATTTTCTTCATTCACAATAATCACGCTCTCTACTATAATCTATTATCTTAATTATTATATCATAATAAGAATAAAAATAATTAAAAATATCTTCAAAAAGAATAAAAAAATGATATAATAAATTATAGTAAAGAGAGGTTATTTAAATGACGAAAAAAACTAAAAAGCAGGCAAATGCAGAAGAAAATTTACTTGAAACACCTATACAACCTAAAGTAGAAGTGGCAAATCCTGTATATTCAAAAACATCAGAGGAAAAAACTGTTGAGCCAGAAAAGAAGGAAGAACCAAGACCAGTTGAACCTGTGGTTCAGCCACAAACGGTACCAGAACCACCAAAAAAGAAGGGTAAAAAAATAGTAGGACCAATTATTTTATGCTTGATACTAGTATTACTAATTGCAGCTGCAGTAACAACTAGGGTAGTTATTACATCTCCAAAACTAGTATATACTAATGCTATTAATAAAACATACAAAGAAGTAAGTAATGCATTAAAAGTTATTGATGATTTATATAAACCAAATGAAGAAGCTATTGAAATAAGCGGAACATTTAATATGGACACTAATCTTGACTTGAAAAAAGATTTTGGCTTAGATGTAGATGAAAAACTTGATTTATCTAAAATAGAAATAAGCGGACTTATTGGTGTTGATATTCCAAATGAAAAAATCGCATTTGATGCAGGAGTTAAGGGTAGCTCAGAAAAAATTGAAGGAAACTTCTATTTCACTGATGGAAAAGCCTTCCTTAAAACTTCATTCTTTGACAAAGTCCTTAAGTTAGATGATAAAGATGTTGATATTGACTTTGATGAAGTTAAAGATGCCTTTAAAGAATTAGAAGATAAAGATATCAGTATTGAACTATATGATAGAATCTTAAAAGAATTAAAGCATAGTTTAACTAAATCTTTAGATCCAGAAGCAATGGAAAAAGAGAAAACTGAAATTGAAGTTTTGGACAAGGATATAAAAGTAATAAAGAATACTTATAAACTATCTGAAAAAAATCTTCAAAAATTAGTTAAAAAAACAGTTTCATATTTATTAGACGACAAAGATTTCATAAAAGATTTAGCAAAAGCAACAGGTTTAGATAAATCTGAAATAAAAGATCAATTAAAGGATATAAAAGAAGAAGCTGAAGAAATCAAATTAGACAGCCCAATAATAATTAATATTTATTCTCGTGGAATTCTAAATAAATTTGCCGGATTCGATATTGAAGTTGAAAAAGAAACAATAATATCATATTACACTGATGGAGATAACATTGAAGCAAAAATAGATGATGGAGATAAAATAGTATTTACTGTTGAAAAAGATGGCAAAGAAAAGAAAGCTAAACTTACAGTAGATGGAGAAAAAATTGCAACGGCAACAATTAGATCTTTCACAGATAAGAAAATTGATTTTGATTATAAAATCTATGGTGATCAAGAAATAACTGGAACAGTTTATTTAACATTTGAGCAATCAAAAAGAACTGTTGAAGGAGATTATAAATTTAAAATTGAAAGTGATGGAGAATATGTAGAGTTCTCTGGCTCATATAAAATAGAAACAAAAGATGAATTAGAAGGATTTGATACTGACAACGCTAAACCTATTAAGGATATTGATGAAGAAGAATTCATTGATAAACTAGAAAAGGTAGTTACAAAAGATGATGAATTAAACAAAATATATGAATCAATCAAAGAATCAACTAAAGATTCCGTTATAGAAATTGAAGAAGATAAAGATAATAATAACAACAATAATGGAATGTTTAAGGTTGATATAGATGAAGCAGTATCTCTTCTTAGCAGTGCTAAACCAACGGTATTATACATTGGGGATACAAATAATTATTCAACTAATGAAGCTTTTGAACTATTAAATAATCTAGAAAAAGCACAAACAGAATTAGGCTTCAATAGTTACACAATTAAACCAATTGAGTTAAACGATACATTTAAAAGTGCTATTGCAGACGTAATTCTCGAATGTAAAACTAATTCAGAAGAAAATAAAACTTGTACTGAATGGCCAGCAATTATCCTAATCAATGAAGGAAAAGTAGTTAAAGGCTATAGAGGAACAGTTGACTATAACGAATTAATAAGCGAACTAAAAAAAATAGGGTTGTAAAAAGTCTATCTTTCAAAAAATTTTATAGTAGACATTTATAAATCACTGTTGTATAATTAACGTAGAATAGTAAAGGAATGATATTTAATGAACGAACAAATTAGAGAAAAATATCTACCAGTTGGTACAGTTGTATTACTAAGAAATGGTACAAAAAGAGTTATGATAAATGGCTTTTGCACTATGGATGCTAGCAAACCAGATAAGGTTTATGACTATTCAGGAGTATTATTCCCTGAAGGTTCTTTAAGCTCAGATCAAACCCTATTATTTGACCATGAACAAATAGTAAGAGTTGACCATCTTGGATTAGATGATGCTGAAGAAAAAGAATTCAAGAACAAGTTAAGAGAAATAGTAGCAGAAAGTGCAAATGCTGGTGCTGCTAATAATCCTGCAGCTTAATATAATAATTTCAGACAACAATTACCATTTGACAAACAATGGTAATTGTTTTATATTATACGCAATACGTTGACAGGGACACGTTGTTTTACTCACTTATTCAAAGAGAATCTAATAATGGTGAGAGTTAGATAATAATAGTAAAGCAATCCTACCCATGAGTGAAATATGAAAATATTTCCGGTGAAAGCCGTTATTTAAAATGAGTTAATAAAAGGATGGTACCGTGCGCTAGCACTCCTTGTGTACCATCTTTTTTTGTTTAAGGAGGAGATATTATGAAACTAAGTAAGAGTTTTTTCTACACTCTTAGAGAAGATGCAAAAGATGAAGAAAGTAAAAGCGGCAACCTACTAGTAAGAAGTGGAATGATAAAAAAAGTAGGTGCAGGTATTTATATGTTTATGCCACTTGGTTTAAGAGTATTAGACAAAATCAAAAAAATAGTAAAAGAGGAAATGGATTCAACAGGTGCACAAGAATTATTAATGCCTTCCTTAATACCTAGTGAATATTATGAAAAATGTGGACGTGTAGAAGCTTTTGGAAGTAGTATGTTTAATTTACATGACCGCAAAAATGCCCATATGGTTTTAGGTCCAACCCATGAAGAACTTTTTACTATTGCAGCATCAATGCACATAAAGAGTTATAAAGATTTGCCTTTTAATATTTATCAACAAGCGGATAAATTTAGGGATGAAGTTCGCCCACGTTATGGCTTAATAAGAGTTAAAGAATTTATCATGAAAGATGCTTATTCATTTGATAGAGACGAAGAAATGTTAGAAGAATCTTACCAAAAAATGTATAAAGCTTATTGTAATATCTTTGACCGTATGGGAATCAATTATAAAATAGTAAGAGCATCAGTTGGTGCCATGGGAGGCACATTATCAGAAGAATACCAAGCTATAACTGATATAGGTGAAGATACCCTAGTACTATGCGATAAATGTGATTATGCATCAAACATGGAAGTAGCATCTCATAAAGTTGAGGAAAGTAATGAAAAAGAGAAAAAAATAGAAATGGTAGCAACGCCAAATGCTCATACAATTGAAGATGTTTGTAACTATTTGCAATTAGACATAAAACATACAGTTAAAGCATTACTTATGACTGTAGATGGAAAGCTAACAATTTTCTTTGTTAGAGGTGATAGAGAGTTAAATGAAGAAAAAGCTCTAAAAGTAACTGGTGGCAAAGAATTAGCTTTTGCAAATGATGAAGAAATTGCCAAATCCAATGCTGCTCCTGGTTTTACTGGACCAGTTGGTTTAGAGGGATGTCAAATTGTTGTTGATGAAGAAATTCTTCACATGAAAAATTTCTGCTGTGGAGCTAATAAAGAAGATTACCATTACGTAAACGCTAACGTAAAAGATATTAATTATGATATAGTTGGCGATATAGCTAACGTTGTTGAAGGCGATATCTGCCCAAAATGTGGTGGTAAAATCTATTTTAAACATGGTATTGAAATAGGAAACTTATTCAAACTAGGTGATCACTATACTAGAGATTTAGGTGTTACATATCTAGATGAAAACAATCAAGCACAATACCCATTAATGGGTTGCTATGGTATTGGAGCAGGACGTATTCTTGCTGCAGTTATTGAACAAAATAATGATGAAAATGGTATGATCCTACCAATGAATATCGCACCATATCAAGTAGCTTTAGTTCAAATCGATATGAAAAACGAAGAACAAACAAAAGTTGCTGAAAAATTATATGAAGATTTAACTAACGCAGGTATAGAAGTAATATATGACGATAGAGACGAAAGACCAGGTGTTAAGTTTAAAGATATGGAATTAATAGGAATTCCACTTCGTATAACAGTTGGCAAAAAAGTAAGTGATAATCAAGTTGAATGGAAAGAAAGAAAAACCGGCGATGGCTTTGATTTAACCATAGATGAGGTTGTCAATAAAGTAACAACATACATAAAAGATGGCTTAAAATAAGTCGTCTTTTTTGTTATACTTAAACTAGGTGAGAACATGGAAGAAACATTTCGTAAATTTTGTTATTATTTTATAACAAACGGACCTAAAGAAGAATTAGAAAAATTAAAACAGGAAACAGGAAAAAAGTTTAATGATTATAAAAAGAAAACAAATAAATTTGTAAAAAATCTTAAGAGAAAAACGGCAAGACTAGGTTATGATATAGACTTTGATTCTTTTTGTGCTCTTTTAGAAGAATACATAGCTAAGAAAGACAATTTAACCGATGATGAAAAGAGAATATATCTAAAAAATTTAATAGAATTATCCCAAATATATGAAGTAAATCTTAGAGAAGAATTAGAAAAATACGTTACTTATAAAGAACCGAAAGAGAAAAAAGAAAATGAACTCTTTCAAAGAATTTGTATTTATAATTTACGACCAGATAGCAACGTCGAAGAATATAATGAATTAAAAGAATTTGCCGAGAAATACGAGTTGGACTTTAATGAAATTCAAAAGAATTCACTAATGTATACTGAAGATATTAAACTTTCTGCAGAAAAACTTGGCTTTGAGCCCTCTAAAGAAGCACTGCCTAATATGATAGATGACTATCTTTCAAAGAAAAAAGATATGACTGACCAAGAAAAAGCTTCTTATTTAAAGATCTTATTTTATTTGTCAGTAACTTTTAACGTAAATTTACGTCGCGAGTTGATTAAAGAAAAGACAAATGTTAAAAGAGTAGAGCTTCCAATAGAACTCAATAAAAAATACTTAAAAGAAAATCTTTCTAATCCATTAGATGACGAAGAAGTATTACTTGAGTATTTGAAACAAAGATATAATAACAAAGAATTTGATATTGCCAATTTATCTTTGATAACAGATAAAAAAGAAAATAAGGAAAAAGAATATGATTATTTAAAATTACAGGCTGATTTAACCTATAGGTTATATACCATCTTCCTAGATAAATTTAATAATTATGCATATAATGATTTGAATACAAAATATTTAAATCTAATAACCGAAGAAGAACTATCACGTTTAGAAACTTTAACTAGAGAAGAAATATATAATATTTTAAAAGAAATAGAAAAAGGAGAACAATCACACTATATATGCAATAGATATAAATTAACAAATAATTTATATACCTTCATTCTTTTATCAACTGTTGAAACAACAGATTTAAACGTTGAACATATTGGCATTGGAGATAATTCTTTATTTACCAATAATAACTTTAAAAATCACTACAGCATTTATTTAAATGGTCCAAAATTGCAAACTAGTATGCTAGTAAATGAATACATAAAAAAATGCGTAGAGAATAATTTAAACTATGATATGAAGGCTTTAACTAATGAGAATACAAAATTGAAAACCTTATTATATGCCAATAAAGATGATTTAATTAAAAAACTGGTTATTTTAAATAAGTTAAATAATAGTTTTCCGGAGTTAGTAGCCAAAATGTCTACACCAATGTATTTAACATCGACAATGGATAACACCTATTATTCAATATCTGAAATAGGTTTATTCAACGATAATGACGAGTGTAACCTTTCATATAGTAATTATCTAAATAACCTAGCAGAAGTAGCTTATTATAGAGTTTTAGCTAAAATTGTTGTAAATAAAGTAGAAGATACAAAAAGAAAAATACTAGTAGACTTTATTGCTTTAGATAACATAAGTTTTAAAGAAACAAAGAATCCAACTGAAGCAAAATATAATGATATAGAATTTAACAATATTAAAGAATTAATAAATCAATATAGTGATTTAATTAGTAAAGCCCTAGAGATAAGTTTTGCAAAAGAACAAACTCAAAATGATATCTTATTGGAATTTTCTAAGTCATTAAAATACATAAATAACATCGTAAAAAACAAACCAAGAAGTTCAAATACAAATTTGGCTATAGAAGTAAAATAAAAGAAGAGAAGTCTTCTTTTTTTATTAATATAAACTAAAAAATCTAACAAAAAAGAATCACAAATATGCTATAATGAATAATAGGTGATAGTATGGCATCAGCAATTATCCACTTATGCATAGCAAAAGAAGTTAATAAGTATTTAAAAATGAATGAATATGATTTGATGATCGGTGCAATAGCTCCAGATATTTCTAAACAAATTGGTGAAACAAAAGAAATATCTCATTTTTTAGATCATTCAAATGAAGACGATATACCAAATATTAATCGCTTTTTAGACAAGTATCGAAATGACTTACATAATCCTTTTACAATGGGATATTTTATCCATTTGTTGACGGATAAATATTGGTTTAGAGATTATATATATCAATTTATTGAAAGGTATACGCGAGAAAATGTCAAAAAAAAGGTTACATATACAGCTATTAGGGATTTGATTTACAATGATTATACAAATTTAAATACAGATTTAATAGATAAGTATAACCTGTCTTTGGATATCTTTTATGAAGAATATAGAGAACCTCAAACGGCAATAAGAGAAATCCCTGTAGACAAGTTAGACCTGTTAATTGACAAGATGGGCTTAATAATTGAAGAAGCAAAAAAAGAAAAAAATTTCATTTTTGATATGAATGATATTGAGGTATATATAAACAATTGTGTTAAATATATCATCAAGGATATACAACTTTTAGGAATCAAAGAATAAAAATGATTTTAAAATAATCATTTTTTTAAATAATTATGCTATAATTAATAAGAGAGTAGGTGACGTAGATGAGAACATGTCCTAATTGTGG
>AUXO015858441.1_pt1 | contig 10250 bp, 7 predicted proteins | sample 768731 | NCBI WGS metagenome assembly AUXO01 (sample SAMN02715735, study PRJNA202380) | gut metagenome | biome: sheep rumen | host: Ovis aries | place: New Zealand: Palmerston North | reverse complement strand
GGCAATCTCAAGGAAAGAGCAGAATATATTCTTGAGAGAACTTTAAAAAATAGATAAACTAATATTTAGTGGTCATTATTGAATGGTTTAAATCATTTTTAAACCATTTCATTCTTGTTTTTTTGCAATTATGCTTTGTCCCAATGAAACTGATCCATCCCCTGCACATGTGTTGAGGTGCTGGATGAATTCATAACCTTCTTTTGTTATATGTTCCTTAACCGCATTTGTAATGGCTTCGTTGTAGAACACTCCGCCTGTTGCACCAATATCATTCAATCCTTTTTTATCAGCAGCATTCATTGCAAGCTCAGCCAAACCATTTGCAACTGCATTCTGACCTGCTTTTGCAACATCTGCCTTTTTTTCTCCATTCTGATATAATTTAACAACTTCTCTTAAAATTTCAGTAGTATTTAAAATGTTGTTTTCAATAGCGTATGGAATTTCAATGTCGTTAGTTGAATAATATGCGCAGGATTCGAGTTTCATGGAACACTCTCCTTCATAGGTTCTTTCATGCGCAATCTCCAAAGCCACTGCCATTGAATCAAGCACTCTTCCGGTACTTGTGGTTTTTCCAACATTGATTCCGGCTTCAAGCTGTTTAAAAAGATTTCTGATTTCAACATCTCCATATTTGAAATACTTGGAATAGCCTTTTATTAAATCAGGCTCACCAAGTATGCTTGCAAGCATTCTTGCAGGATATCGGGTTGCCATGTCTCCGCCGGGCATCAGTTGTGTTTGAAGATGGCCCAATCTTTCGAAAGTGTTAATGTCAGTATAGAGAATTTCTCCTCCCCAGCTAGTTCCGTCACTTCCGTATCCAACTCCATCCGCTGCAATAACAATCATTTCCTCAAGGGCATGGTCGTTTGCCAGTGCAATTGAATGGGCATGGTGGTGCTGTATTGGCATAACTTCAGCATCAAATTTTTCGCCCAGCTCATATGCAAGTCTTGTTGTGAAAAAATGAGGATGCAGGTCGCATGCAATTATGTCGAATTCATTAATTTTTGTAATTCTCTGCATGTTTTCTATGGCCTGTTTTAAAAACTCCAATGTTTTAGGCTTGTTTGTATTTCCTATATGCTGTGAAGGATATACAATATTGTCTTTGGCAATGGAGAAGGTTACATCAAGTTCGGGACCTAAAGCAAGGACATTGGAATCATTCACGTCATAATTTATCTTATACGGTTCCGGAGTATATCCTCTTGACCTTCTTATGAATGACAATTCATTATTTCTAAATCTGATTACTGAATCATCACATCTGTTTAGTATTTTACGGTTATGAACCAGTGAATAGTCATTAACTCCGCTGATTATTTCCTCATTGGTAATCATCATTGGCTCTCCGGGAGTGTTTGCAGAGGTCATGACGTAGGTGTCTATGTCACTTTCATCAAACAGCAGGTAATGCATAGGTGAATAAGGAAGCATTACTCCAATATTGTGAAGTCCGGGAGACAGTGATTCCGGAAACGGATAATTTTGATTTTTCTTTAAAATAACAATCGGTCTTTTGTTGGATGTGATTGTTGCAATTTCTTTTCCTGACAGTTGAGCATAATTTTCAACGGCATCCAAATCTTTAGCCATCACTGCAAAAGCCTGGTTTGGACGGTTTAAACGTCTTCTTAATTCTTTAATTGCATAGTCATTGTATGCATCGACAACTAAATGTGTTCCGCCGATTCCCTTAATTGCTAGGATTTCACCGTTTTCCAGTTTCTCAGCACCTAATTTAATAGGATTTTCGCAGTCAATTTTATTCCTGCCTTCATAGAAAGCCATCTGCGGCCCACAATCTCCACAGCAAATAGCCTCTCCATGGTAACGTCTGTTCAATGGTTCCCTATATTCCAGAAGACAGTCATCACATAATGGAAATTCATCCATTGAAGTCCTGATTCTGTCATATGGCACGCTTTCGATAACTGTAAATCGGGGTCCGCAATCGGTACATGCATTAAAGGGATATTTGTAACGTCTGTCATTCGGATTTCTGATTTCTTCAAGGCAGCTGTCACATATTGCAATATCCGGTGGAATGACACTAACGCCGGAGTAAGAATCGCCACTTTCTATAATTTGAAAGTCAGTGTAATTTTTCAATTCAATTTCTTCAACGGTCATCGAATCTATTTTAGCTATTGGTGGTAGTTCATTAGGCAATCTTTCAATAAATAAGTCTGTAGATTCACCTTCAATTATGATTTCAACAACATTTCCAAGGTTTCTAACGTATCCGTTGAGATTCAAGTCGGATGCGAGTCGGTATACATAAGGTCTAAATCCAACTCCTTGGACAATTCCCTGTGTTAAAATCTTTTGGCATTTCATAAATATTATTTAAGTTAAATTTTATATAAAATTTTGTCCTATATTAATATATGAAAGAAATTCTTGAGAAATTAGTCGAAGGAAAAATCAATATTGATGAAGCGCAAACTCTTTTGAAAGCGGAAAATATTCTGGAATTTGACGAGATTGCCAAATTTGACGTTAAAAGAAACGAGCGTACAGGTTTTCCGGAGGCAGTATTTTCACCCAGTAAGGATTATGATGACCTTATATTAATAATAAAAAAATTCCTTGAAAACAATGATGACGATTTAATCATAACCAAATTGTCAAATGAAAGATATGAAAAAATTTTGGAGGATTTGGGAAAAGATTCATTTATTTTTGATTATAATAAACGAGCTCAGATATTGGTCATAAGAAAAGAGGTTAAAGTCAAAGAAAAAATTGCAAAAATAGGAATCATTACCGCAGGCACTTCAGATATCAATATTGCTGAGGAAGCAAGAGTGATAATTGAAGAAGGTGGATGTGAAGCAATAACCTCCTATGATATAGGCGTTGCGGGAATTCACAGACTATTTCCTCAGATAGCACACATGATAAAGGAAGGTGTTCGCGCATTTATTGTATGTGCAGGAATGGAAGGTGCGCTTCCTTCAGTTGTTGCAGGCCTAGTTGATGTTCCTGTAATTGCTGTTCCAACTTCTGTTGGTTATGGTGTTGGCGAAGGAGGGCGTGTGGCACTTGATGCCATGCTTCAGTCTTGTGCTCCTGGAATTGCAGTTGTGAATATTGATAATGGTTTCGGTGCGGGCGTTTTTGCATTAACTATTGTAAACAGTGATTAATTTGATTTATGAAACTTTCAATCCTGAGGTTCATGATGTAAATCATGTGGCCAAATTAGTTTATGATGTTGATTTTAGAACATTTGACATGTTTTTCAAGTCTCCGCAAAAAGCAGTCGGAGCTATTTCTAATTATTTAGCTAAAAAGAATTTGAATGATTATTTTAAAGTTATTCTGGATGATGAAGGAAACCTGATTGGTTATGTGAGCATTTATCTTCATGATGATAAGCATGAATTTCATTTAAAATCTCTGAAATTGTACCTTGTGGACTTGTTGGATCATTTTGTTTTGTGCGATATTGAAAAGATGGATTTATATCTTGCAGAAATAGCTATTGACGAATCTCAAAGGGGAAAAGGGCTTGGAAAAAAGGTCATTCAGGATGTAATTGAGTATGCTCGCTCAAAAAATTTCAAACGGGTAATTCTTGATGCTGATTTTAGAAATAAAGGTGCAAAGAAACTTTATGAATCATTAGGTTTTAAGGTATTTAATAAAAAAAGAGTTAAAATAGCCAGTTTTGAAAGGGGAATGTACAATATGGAGTTCAATCTCTAACTCGAACTTTTTTAATTGCATCATGGACTCTCATGCAATTGTTTTTGTCGGTAAATGTGAAGTATTCTTCAACATTTTGCACATGCTTCTCTTTCATTTCACAATCATTTTCCATATAATCCACAATTAAATCCACTAGCTCATCTTCAGTTTCACATACTTCACCGAAACCCATGGTTTCATAGTCAAAATAGCTTTCTTCTAAATTGAAATGATAATCTTCACCATATTGATAATAAAGTACTGGTTTTTTAAGATATGCGAAATCAAAAGCTACGGAGGAGTAATCAGTAACCATCAAAGCACCTTTTTTAAACAGGTCCTGATAACTTCCACGTTCAAGGTCAATTTTAATATAATCATTTTCATCGAAAAGTTCTATAAATTGATATACGTGGGGATGAGGTCTGAATATTATTTCATAGCCGTATTCTTCTGCCTTTTGAATTAATTTTTCGTTGTTGATTAGTGAATTGTAGGTTTTAAAGTAGCTTGAATTACTGATGGCATATTTATTTTCATTTGTGAGGTACCTTCTCCAGGACGGCATCAGCAGGATTGTTTTTGTCTTTTCATCTTTCAAATTATCAAACCTTGGAAATCCCAGCAGATGAATAATGTCTTCGTCATAATTGTAATAGTATTTAAATAAAGAATCATATTCTTTTTTAGATGCTGTAAGTAGGAAATCAAGGTTTTTATCATATTTGTTCAGCCAATTGGAAATGTTATTAAGGGTTATTCCGTGCTGTAAAAATATTGTGCTTGATTTCAGAATGCCTGTGAAGTTAGGATAATGTCCCCAGAATGCATAGATATAATTATTGTCGGGATGTGATGTAATAATCTTTTCTGCATATAATCCCAGTATCCTATGTTTCATTGAGTGGTATGCAATTGTAGGACCGATTTTTTTCATTTTTCTGTAGTAAGGTGTATTTTTATCGATGATGAAATACTTTTTAATGTTTTTATCATCCTGTTTGATTGAATATTTGAATAGGTGCATTCCGTTGTCGTCAGCTATTGTCGGAAAATCCATATAAAACCAAATGTGTTTGTTTCTTAAGAATGGGTAGAGTATCATATATATTATTCTTAGTGGGATTGCGGTTTCAAAACCTGGAACTCTATTTTTTAACATGCCAAACAGTGTTTTTATTTCTTTTTTAATCCATTTGGTTGTTGTTTTCTTTTCTATTTTAATTTCATTGCCTATCAGATAGCTTAGGTATCTTTTTGTTTTTGCATAACCTACGGCTTTTGAAAAGTTACATGGTCTTGAAAAGTCAATATTTAAATTATCATTGATGTTTGACTTGAATTTTAGAGTATATTTTTTTGCATTGTCTAATTTGTAGTAAAATTCAATTGTGTGGTTGTTTAGATATTTTTCGTTTAGATAATATCTTTCCCTCTGTGGGAAATTTATTGTTTTTACTTCTATCTTTTCATTGTTAATATATACATCAATCTTTTCATCTTTTGAAATTGAATTTATGTTAGCAAGGATGTGCAATTCATCATTGATAATTTCATATATGTCGACGTATAATGTGTCTAATTTTAAACGTTTTGTTAATATAATTTGGTCTTCTTCGGGATAGGAATAATTGTTCTTCAAGTAAAACAGGAATGTCTTAATTTTATCATCCATTACTCCCTGGCTAAAAATACTTTCGTCATCAATATACTGCAAATCCTCTTTGAATTTGCCATTTAATATTCTGATTTCATTTTTTGTTAATTTTTCATCAATGGTTTCATTAGCAATTACTACATTGAAGTACTCCAGGAAAACTTTTTGGATAAAAAGTGGAATTTTACCGAATCTTCTTTTACTTTCCTCAATTAATTCATCTAAGTAAAAATTAACTTTTCTGTTTTTAGAGTTTTTTAGATTGGGAATATAATTTAAAAGTTCGTTATGTCCTTTAGAATTTCGATTAAAGTAAATGGCTTCACTGCATATTCCTAAATTAGGATTATTGAGCAGTATTTTATTGATGAATGTTAAATCTTCAGGAAGGGTGATGTGTTTTGAAAATCTCACGTGTTCAAGTGATGATCGTTTTATAAAACAGGGATTACTTCGCATCTGGATTAATTCAGGGGTTTCAAATAAATTAATAACTCTTGTTGACTTGTATTTCTCATCAAAAAAGGGGTTTTCAAAATCCTTATTTAAATATTTCATGGGTATGGTTACCACATCAATATTGTCATATTTTTTAAATATGTCTAAAACTTCAGATAATGCATTTCTTGAAAGATAGTCCTCCCCGTCTAGGAAATGTATATACTCACCTTTAGCATACATTATTCCTAAATTTTTACTTGTTCCTTTCCCTTCATGATTCTTAGAAATGTATCTTATGTTAGGATATTTCAATGCAAAGTCTTCACAGATTTCATGTGTTCTATCAGTACTTCCATCGTTAACCAGTATTATTTCAGTGGTGTTCCTAAGTTTAATTGTTTGATTTAAAACGGATTTGATACATTCCTCTTTCATCTTTTGAAATTGAATTTATGTTAGCAAGGATGTGCAATTCATCATTGATAATTTCATATATGTCGATGTATAATGTATCTAATTTTAAACGTTTTGTTAATGTAATCTTGTCTTCTTCGGGATAGGAATAATTGTTCTTTAAGTAAAACAGAAATGTCTTAATTTTATCATCCATTACTCCCTGGCTAAAAATACTTTCGTCATCAATATACTGCAAATGCTCTTTGAATTTGGCATTCAATATTCTGATTTCATTTTTTGTTAATTTTTCATCAATAGTTTCATTAGTGATTACTCCATTGAAGTATTCCAGAAAAACTTTTTGGATAAAAAGTGGAATTTCACTGAATCTCCTTCCACTTTCCTCAATTAAGTCATCTAAATAAAAATTAACTTTTCTGTTTTTAGAGTTTTTTAGATTAGGAATATAATTTAAAAGTTCATTATGTCCTTTGGAATTTCGGTTAAAGTAAGTGGGTTCGCTGCATATCCCTAAATTAGGATTATTGAGCAGTATTTTATTGATAAAGGTCAAATCTTCAGGAAGGGTAATGTGTTTTGAAAATCTCACATGTTCAAGTGCGGACCTTTTTATAAAACAGGGATTACTTCGCATCTGGATTAATTCAGGGGTTTCAATTAAATTGATAACTCTTGTTGATTTGTATTTCTCATCAAAAAAGGGGTTTTCAAAATCCTTATTTAAATATTTCATGGGTATTGTTACCACATCAATATGGTCATGATTTCTAAACATGTCTAAAACTTTGGATAAGGTATTTTTTGAAAGATAATCTTCCCCGTCTAAAAAATGAATATATTCCCCTTTGGCATATCTTATTCCTAAATTTTTACTGGTTCCTTTCCCTTCATGATTTTTAGAAATGTATCTTATGTCAGGATATTTCAATGCAAAATTTTCACAGATTTCATGTGTTCTGTCAGTACTTCCATCGTTAATCAGTATTATTTCAGTGGTGTTCCTAAGTTTAAATGTTTGATTTAAAATGGATTTGACACATTCCTTAAGAGTTTTTTCTACATTATAAGCTAAAATAACAATGGTAAATTTAAACTCAGACATATTTTCATCATTAATCCTGTTTTTGTTTGATATCATGCATTAAAGTATCCATTAAAAAGCTTACATCGTTTTTCAGCTTAGTTTCATCATGGAAATTTTTACATTCGAATGAAAAAGTATGTTCATCTTTAGTCATGAAAATAATTTTGTTAATATTGTCATTATTGATTGTTTTGTATTCGAGAGTTGTCATATTTTCACAGTTGATTTCAATCGAAGAGTATTCGGTTGAAGTGATGTTTTCATTGTTTTTAAAATTATCTGTTCTTTTAACAATTTCAGAACTGATTAAATTTCCTTTACCCACATCCTTAATGACTATATGCTCATTGGTCTGTTTGTTTATTGCATCCATATAATTGCTCCTGTCGCTAGCCACATTGTAATCGGGAGGCAATGTAACTATAAACTTGTTTACATGAACATTAGCACTTCCCAATGTTGTTGAACTATCAACAATGTAAAATAAACATGCAAAACCAATGATTGCTATTATTAAGATATATATCCATCGTTTATCCATTTTAAAACCTATTTTTTCTTTTTAGCTTTTTTTATATCTCGTTTAGCACCCTTTAAATATGCATCGCAGACTTCTTCAGCATCTCCTTCCATTTTGATTTTACCATTTTCAAGCCAAATACATTTGTCGCATATTTTTCTGATTTGATTAATTGAGTGTGAAACTAATAATACTGTTACTCCTTCTTCCATCATTGAATTAATTTTATCCGCACTTTTTTTCTTGAACTTAATATCTCCGACAGATAATATTTCGTCAATGATTAGAATATCTGGATTGATGAGTGTAGCTATTGAAAAACCTAATTTGGATCTCATACCTGAAGAATAATTTTTAATCGGGTAATTAATGAATTCTCCAAGTTCTGAAAATTCAACGATTTCATCATATTTTTCCTTAAGGAAATTCTCATCAAGGCTTAACATAGCTCCATTCAAATAAATGTTGTTTTTACCAGTATAATTTTTATCGAAACCGGCACCTAATTCAAGTAATGGTGCAATTTTTCCATAAGTTTTTATTGAACCGGAGGTAGGCTCATAAATTCCGGACATTATTTTTAACAATGTACTTTTTCCAGCACCGTTAAATCCTAAAATTCCAAGCTTGTCTCCTTTATAAACTTTAAATGATATGTCGTCAAGAACTTTAATCTTTTTCTGTTCTTCCTTATTTCGTTTAATTGTTCTTATAATAAATTCTTTTAAAGTATCGATTTTATCTTTAGTAACTTTAAATTCCATGCTGAGGTGTTCTACATCAATAACAAGTTCCAGGTCAATTTCTCTGTCAAACATCTGTAGTTCACTTGTTCTGGATACTTCATCATATTGTGAACTGCCTTCATACTCTGCTAAAACATCATATATTCCTTTTTTTAAACCTTTAATTTTTATTCTTGCATAACCTTTATGATCTGTAGTAGCAGTATATACATTATCATCAATGGTGAACTTTATTTTTTCATTTTCTAGTGGGACAAAATCTTTTCCGCGTAATCTGGCATAAAATGAACCTTCATTATTCACATACATGCTCATGTTTGGAAGTTCCATGGTGGTGAATCTGTCAGTTTTTTGTTTGGCCTTACGTGTTGGATGGTTTCTTAGAACTTTCAAAGTTCTATAAATGATTTGGGAATAATCTCCATTAGGATAGGTAATCTCCACATCATGGATTCCAGGTTCCAAATCGTTAGGGAGTTTTATGATTCCTTTTTCACTAGTAGTGTATTTTCTGGTTTCATCGTCAATATTGACAGAAATTGTTTCGTTTATGATAGGGTTGCTGTCTTTATCTACTGCATCTATATAAAAAGCTGTTTTTTCTCCATAAATTAATGTTTTGGACGGTGCAAATAGAATCATATCATCATATTTCCATTCAACGGGTGGAAGAATCTTCTTTTCTGATCCTATCTTTTTATTTTCATCTTTTTTGAAAATATTTTTAATTTTTGACAAAATGCTCATAATAAACCCGTCCTATAGTTCTAAAACTAATTTTTTACTGTACATGCTAAATAATATTATTCCAATAGCCAATGTCACTACTCCAAAGACGCCTAAATAGGCTAAAGTATACATATTCGGAATGGTTCCATAGACGACACATTCTCTGAATGAAACTACTGCTGAATATATTGGATTCAATGTAAATATTTTCTGGACTGTAACAGGAACGATTTCCATTGGATAGAACAATGCAGATGCGTACATTAAAATCAATGAAAATACATTATATAAATGCCCAACATCAGTGAAATAAGTGTTACAGACTGCTAAAATTAATCCTATTCCAAATATTAAAATTACAAGTAAAGCTAATGGCACAACAGCAAATAAGATAGTTATATGGAATTGTGCTCCTGTAACAAACATTACTCCGAATAAAATTACAAATGATATTAAAAAATTGATAAATTCGTAACATACTTTACTTACTGTAAACATGTATTTTGGAACGTAAATCTTTTTAAGAATGGATGCATTTCCTTTAATGGATCTCATTGCACCTGTTGTTGCAGATTTATAAAAATCATAAATAAGCCTACCTGACAAATAATAAACAGGATAGTTTTCAATTTGACGACCAAAAAGCATGGAGAAAATTGCAGTAAATACAATCATAATCAATAGAGGATTAAGAAAACTCCAAACTATTCCCAATACTGAATCTTTATATTTTGAAGTTAAATCCCTTTTAACTAACTGTTTTAATAAAAATTTTCTCTCAGCGAATGTATCAAACATTTTAAACCCTTGAATTATCTATTTTCTACGTTTTTCAAATTCTTCAAAGACTTCGTCCAGTTCTATTCCTTTGTAAACTAAAATGAGTAAAGTATGGAAAATTAAATCTACAGATTCGTGTACAAGATTTTCATCATTTTTAGCTGCAAG
>AUXO014820340.1_pt1 | contig 10250 bp, 3 predicted proteins | sample 768731 | NCBI WGS metagenome assembly AUXO01 (sample SAMN02715735, study PRJNA202380) | gut metagenome | biome: sheep rumen | host: Ovis aries | place: New Zealand: Palmerston North | reverse complement strand
TTTTGTGCATTGTTTTTGTAATTATACTGATATGGCAAATGTAACATATTACATTGGAGCAGGGGCGAGTGCAGGGAAACGAGTCAAAACAAATGGCCAAATTATAGAAGGTCTGCCTTGTGTTAAGGAAATTCCAAGGAGATTAAATAATTTGGCTGGAGATTTTAGGTCAAATGTAAATAATTTTGGAGGGGCTGATCGTAGTGAAATGGAGCGTCTGGTATCTACTATAAATGCGCTTTATGAAGCAAGTAAACGCCATAGCACGATCGATACATACGCAAAGAAATTATTCCTTCGTGGAGAGAAAAAGTCATTTGAACTTACAGAAGCATATTTGGCATTCTATTTCATTATAGAGCAGATATTGTTAAAGCCAGATAGTCGATACGATACATTTTTAGCTAACATATTAGATAACAAGTTAAATATTCCTGACAATATCAATATTATATCATGGAATTACGATAGCCAATTTGAGATTGCTTATAGAGAATATTCTCAAAATAAACAATTGCCTATTGCTTCAAAAATGGCTTGGGGTCAGAACGACAACCCCAAAATATTAAAAGTAAATGGAACTGCTGCATTTGAAAATTTAAGAGATGTCCCAACTTTGCGTGCAAATTATCCAAGTTTATCATCCTCATCATTTGGACGTGGAGAAGATTATATTGATGTTAATAGAATGAGGTATATCTTAGATCTCTTCAGAGAGTTGCAAAAGGATGAAACAGGAAAGACTCAATTATCATTTGCTTTTGATGGAGAGTGTAATGAATTGCTATATAAGACAGTTGATAAAATTGTAGGTGCTACAGATGTGTTGGTTGTAGTAGGTTATACTTTCCCTTTCTTTAATCGTGAGATAGATAGACGCTTGATGAATAAGTTGGATAATCTCAGAACAAAGATTTATATACAAGACTTATATCCGGAACGAATAAAACAAAGTATAAGAGCAGTATTGCCGGATTTTAATGAAGCCAACTTTGTCTTATTAAATGATGTAGACCAATTTTTTCTTCCTCCTGAGTTGTAATTATATAATTTAATATGTTACAATCTATATTTTGGGAGACGATTAGCAATCAATATTAGATTCGGAGTAAGACTCAAATAATTGACAGAAAAAGGGTTATCCGAACATCTCGGCTTCACGAGTGGATTCCATCTCAATCATTTGGTCGATGCCGTTAATGTGCTGTTGAGCCCATTGACGTACGATGGCGTTAGGGTGGGTAAGAACAGATTTATATATCTGCTTTCGGTGCTCATAATAGGGCACTACCGAACCGGTGGAACTGAATGATTCCATTGAGCAACCAATCTCATCCAATACATAGGGCTTGTCGGCATATAGGTCGATTAGTTGTTTGGCTTCTGTACTAAATTGATGATTCTCACCTATGACCGGAATGATGCCGGCAATACGCGAAGGCGCGATGTCGGGATATTGTTTACACCATTCTAGGATAGAGCCCCAATGTCCACCTTCAAGAATGATGGGCTTGTTTTCGCCTACGAGGGAGAGACCTAATAACCCTTTCATATGGTAGTATGCCATGTAATGTTCCGCATCCGACAATAATACTTGCGATAATGCAGGCCATATGTCAGCGAAATAGTTTTTCATGAGGATGCTGTATATCTGCTCAATCTCATAAGAGGAGTAAAATACCGAATCATGATCGGATGCGTAATCAAGAATAGCCTTGTTAAATCTAATGGCAAGTTTGGTGCGTGTTCCTGATAGAAGCAGTTGCTGGCCTATCTCGCATGCCTCACGAGAAGATAAGACGTCGGAATGGCTATCCATGTACTCAATGAGTGTTGTTTCGATGAAGTTCGACAACTCTTGATTGTTGGCCAGTTGATTATTTATGGACAGCATGGCGCATACTTGCATCACGGTGCCAAAATTATTGGGATGCGATTGGATTTCTGATAATAACGCCAAGATTACATCCGTATTCATGTCTGAGAAGTTGATCCGGTAGAAGTAATAGAGGTAATCTTCAACCGAAGCTTTTTGTTCAGCAACAACACGATGCAGAATATGAAATTTATCCGAGGAAGGTAATAAACCACGATTACCGAAGCAGATAAAGATAGTGTTGGAAATACGAGAGCTGACCAAATCGTCCAATATCTGATCGAAGACGGTGTCATCTAACGCCGTCACAAAATCGCAGAGAATATTATTCGAAGCATTCTCATGTTGGTTGCTTAAAGCAATATACCGATGTATGAAATCTATTTGTTCATCGGGTTTCATGAGCTTAGCGAGTGTAGAACCGAAAGGATACGAACTGGCGCGTGTCAAAATCAGTTTCTCTAAGATCTCATCATTTAGCAGATGTTGTTTGTATGCTTCATTTGCCAATTTATTGTATTCTTCTTGTTTTGCTTGGACACGCTTGGCATACTCCATTTTCGGGTGAGCATAAATCATCTCCTTGTCGATCCGTGCAAACCGCGACACGAAATCTGTCTTCGTTAAATTCTCGATAAGGTTTTGATAAATGGTTTGACTTTTCTGAGATAATAGCTCCCAAATGGAGTCCTTATAACGCACCAATTGTTCTTGTATTTGTGGCCATTCGTTATTCAGCAGCGCTGCAATTCTCTCGATATATGGGAGTATAATGAAGGCGTATCCGTTGGAGCAGAATGAGATCATATGGTTCTCTAAGATCTCAATGCATTCGGATTTGAACTGACCAGCACTAACTATTTCACGTTCAATCAGATTTAAGCACTCGATGAGATAGTCAGCTGCTTCTTTCTTTGTGGCAGGTAGGTATGGCTCAGATTCTTGATCACCTAATTTCTCTGCACCGGTAAGCAGGAGATTACCCCTTAATTGCAGGGCGTATCCAAGTGCTTTGAGGATGTGATGTTTGTATTCCGGAATCTGATAGTGCGTTTGCAGAAAATCATACCGGATATTGAGATCAGCACTGGTAGCCGGAAGAAAGACAGGGAATAGTTTATAGAAATTCCTTGATGCGTCTCGGTTGATAATATCATTCTCAGCAGTGGCTAATCGAAGCATTAGTAACGCGTTTGGGGAGAATAGGTTACTGCGGTAGCATAACTTCTCTATGATCCAGACCAAGCGAGGACTATTGAACAGTAATGCGCTTAATTGGTCTGTTGTTTTCGTGTTTATTATACGAGTAAGGAAATCGGTAACGGCTTCCGGATTGGCGGCAGCAAATGCTTCGAGGACTAATAAGCCATCATCGGAGTCGAGAATAGAAGCGTCGAAGGTGCCGTTGATCTTTAGCAGTTCTGTTACGAGAGTATGGGTCTCTGAATTCGATGCCATATAGCCGATTCGGTCATGGAACTCAACTGTGAGTGCACTCTTAACCTGACTATCATTTATGGCTTTTAAAACGCGGTTGAAGCGCTCAATATCAACAGAAGCGAACCATTCGTAGGTCAATTGGTTGGCTAATGACGCTAGCGAAATAGTAATGGAATTGCCTTTAGAAGCCAACCATCCCATGTCGAGTGCTTTTCTGATGAGGGTGGACGTTGCGTTAATAATATAATCGTTTGTCTCAGAAGTAACAGTAATACTTTTGTTTGTAATGATAAACTCCAACTCTTTTGCGCGATTTCCTTTCCACCCGATACGATCAAATAGGGCGATGGATTGCCATATGGTTCGTTCAAAAGTACCCGATTCGGAATCGGTGAGAATGTCGGTTATTTGTTTAGCCAGGTTTTCGGTTGAATCAGTTCCTCTTTGGAGCCCGTTCAAAACGAGGCCGATGAGATCCTCATTATTGTCGCAGAATTGTGTGATGTACTCTTGTACTTCTTTGGACCGGATGTCCGCTCTAATAAACATCTGCTCTTGACGATCAACAAGGTCATCTGTAATGTCAAATATATCATCGAAGGAAGCTGTAAAGGACAGTTTTGCAAGAGACACTTGATTGGAACAAAGACATATAATTCGGTTAGAGTATGAATACTTCTTTTGATAACTAAGAATGGTAGAAATATCAGATGTATCGCAATTATCAATTACCAATATGCACCCATTAATTTTTGATAAGAGTTCATCTAACTTTAAGAAATGTTTCTCGTCGGTTTTATGATCTAAATACGCATAGAAATATTGATCTGTGTAACCAGAATCTTCAAAAGCCTTATGAACCAAGTGTGTTTTCCGATAATCATCAGGACCGATAACACAAAGAGCTCTATTGTCTTTGAGAATACGTTCTTTGTACTTAGTGATAATGTCATTGTCTACGCGAAAACCCTTAAATCGGCCATCATTATAGTGTTTAGACCACGATACAAAAGGTTTATATTCATCATCATAGTTCTTTTTTGCCGCTATTGCGCTATCTCGGATGGCTTTCTCCAACTGGGGCATTAGTTCTGCTTTTGCTTTTTGTACAGCAGAATCCGAATTGTTCTTTAATTCGAATAGTATAGGATTACGTCTGCCACGAGTATCGAAAGGAATGACATCAGAGTCGTCTAAAACTGACTTGTTTGCACTATTAGCCAGTAGTATAATCTGATATTCAAAGTATGGCTTCTTGCCTAAGGCACGGTTGTATTCGCCGAAGACATTACAATTTGGGGAGTATCGGAAGAAGATGCTGTGTTTGTTACGGAAGGGCTCTAAGAAGCGAGATAAACGCTGAGTAGTAGTAATATCGGCTACATATATGTGGCAAGAATCAATCTGTTTAAACATTTCATTCGCTACATTCGGAGAACCGGATGAGGCTCTCATGCCTTCACGGAAATGAATTTTGTCTTTGCGCAACTGACCAGTACCGGATACCTTATCGCAAGCCTCTTTAATGCATGCGTTGAGAAAACTTTTGTTATCGAATCCTTGTGCATCGGTTTCCATTTGCCAAGAAAAGAATAATGTAAGATCCATATGTTATATAGTTTATATCTTGTGGAATAAAATTTTCGCAAAGATATGCAATATTTTCGAGATATGCAAGTTTTTGAGGAGAAAAAATATTCTTTTCGTTTATGAATGGTAAAAATCATCCAATGAACGTATAAATTACCCGATTTTGCTCGCTAAATGAAGAAAAAATGCAAATAATTGTCCAAATACTTGTGTATTTGGATTTTTTTTTGTAATTTTGCGAGCTGAATTATTGTATGTATAAGTAAGGACTGTATATGAAGATTAAAACTATTCGAATTAAGAACTTTCGTAGTTACAAAGACGAAGTGACTATTTCTCTTGAGAATTTGACCGCTTTTGTTGGGAAGAATGATGTGGGGAAATCGTCAATCTTAGAGGCGTTGGATATATTCTTCAATGACGGTAAAGGTGCCATTAAAATCGATAAGGAAGATGTGAATATACAATGTAAGGCGGAAGGACATACAGATACTGAAATCACTGTGTCGTTTTATGACCTTCCAGCCGAAGTGTTTATTGACGATGTCACTCCTACGACTTTACGGGCTGAATATTTGTTAGATGCAGAAGATTTACTTACTATTAAGAAAACCTACAAGAGCGGAGGAAAGGCAACCGTTACTATACTTGCTAATCATCCGACTAATCCCGCGTGTAACGATTTGCTGCAGAAGAAACAGCAAGATTTACAGAGAATAGTAGAATCGCTTGGATTGGAATGCGAAGATCGACGTAAGAATGCGTTAATGCGTGCTGCTATATGGAATCATTATAGAGATGATTTGCAATTAGCGACAACGGAAATTGATGTTTCTTCAAAAGATGGTGATATTAAGGCTATATGGAGTAAGTTAGAAACTGCACTTCCCGTATATACGTTATTCCAGTCAGATCGAAAGAATAGTGATGGAGACACTGAGGTCCAGGATCCGTTAAAAGCGGCAGTGAGGCAAGTGTTGAGCGAAGAGGATATTAAAAATAAGTTAGATGAAATAGCCCAGCAGGTAAAGGATACACTTCAGGTTGTGTCTGATTCCACATTGGCGAAATTGCGAGAGATGAATCCTGATATCGCTAATACGCTTCATCCTAGTATAGATGTAGAAGGACTCAAGTGGCCGGATGTGTTTAAGGGAATAGCAATAACCGGTGATAATGATATTCCAATCAATAAGCGTGGAAGTGGAGTAAAGCGATTGATTCTATTGAATTTCTTCAGAGCAGAGGCAGAACGCAGGAGAATAGAAAGAAGTGTGGGCGTTATCTATGCGATTGAGGAGCCTGAGACATCACAGCACAAAGAGCATCAAAAAATGCTCGTAGATGCATTAATGTCATTGGCGGGAGGAGAAGGAACGCAGATTTTATTGACAACTCATAGTGCGGATATCGTAAAAAAGTTAGGTTTTTCAAATATCCGATTAATCTTAAACGATGCAGCAGGAAATAAAGAGATTCGAGAAGTAGATCGTCGCATCTTACAATTCCCTTCGTTGAATGAGGTGAATTATAGGGCATTTGGTGATATTAGTATGGAGTATCATAATGAGTTATTCGGTTATCTACAAACCAAGGCGATTGCAGATGATGCGAATAATGCATACGAATCAAATTTTGATAATTGGCTTCAGTCAAAGGGATGTGCTGAGATGAAAGTATGGCAGAAGGAAAGAGCCAATGGGGCAATCAGTTCTTTGAATTTTACTATACAAACCTATATCCGAAATCAGATTCATCATCCGGAGAATACGCATAATGCTCAGTATACAGAAGATGAATTGAAACGTTCAATAGAGGGAATGGTGGCAGTAGTACAAGCATTGCCATAAGATATAATGCATAATTACGATATCGAATATTGGTTAGATAAATTCTCTTATTTGCATAAATATCAATAGAAGTATGGATCAAGAAACGTTAACAAATCACATTTCAAATTTAGGGAAGCTTGCCTTTGAGGCAGCGTGTCGAATTATTTTGGTTGATTTCTTACGTCGCCGATGTATTGATGTGGATGGTCCTGGAGACGGTGGTACAGACTACGTCGAAATCAATGGGGATGGTATGCGAACACCAATCGCATACCAAATTACAACACAAAATAAGAATTTAAAGGACAAAGTCAATAGAGATGCGCAAAAAATAATTGCGAATTATAACTGTGATTCATTCTTGTTTTTTACAACAAAAAAATTATCTGCATTAGAGGCTCATAAGTTGGGGAATGAAATATCTTTGTCTCTCGGAGTGCCAACTACTATATATTCGTCCGGCCTAATTGCAGGGTTACTTATTGCGGAAAATTTGGTAACTAAATTTTTGCAAGAAACTCATGCAATTGAATTCTCAGACATAAATAGAAATTTTGCTGAATATCGTCAAATGGCATTATATGGATATACAGTTTTGTCAGACGAGTCGAGGAGTTTGAAAAAACAAATATATGACGATGCTTTATTAATAACATTGGCTGAGAAGAATGAAGGAATGACTCGTGATGAGTTGGCTAGTAAAGCAATAAAATTATTATCCCTTCCATCTATAAAGAGTGGTTTTCTTATGGGACGTATAGATTCCTTAATGTCGAGGCAGTGTATTGTCAATAATAAGGATTTGGAAGGGTTTGTGCAATTACCTCATAAGATTCAAGAGGATATACAACAACGTCAACAATTGTATGCAGCGGAAATTGAGGGATTATCGCGAGTGATTACAGATTTGATGAAAGAATATGGCGTGAAATGGACAAGAGAAGATACGAGAAAATCATCAATTTTTATAGCAGGTGCATATGTGTCAAAACGTTTAGAGGTTTTAAAGGAAGCTGATGCTAGTTTGATGATTTCCTTTACAGAGTTATTTGATCAAAAGGATTTGTCAAAGTTCAAAACTTATTTGTTAAAAACTAAGAAAGTTAATGCAGAAAAACTAGATGAGATAGTATCTAAAGTATTAGATTTGGCAGCTAATCATCCATTAATTGAGAAATTAACTCGTGCGGCTGTATATTTGGGATTAGAGGGGACTAGTCCATTGGCTTCGTCAAGAGTTATAGGCGCGTACAAGTGGTCAGACGTTAATGTAATGATAGAACCAACCATAGGAATACCTTGGCTTTGCTCATATCTCTTTAACAAGAGGAATGACGAACAGTTTAAAAATGTAACGTACGTAATAGAAAGGTCAAAAAAACTAGGAGCTCATTTACGAGTGCCATTCGTGTATTTAGAAGAATGTGCAGGTCATCTTCTTATGGCGAGAAATTTTGATGGATTGGATTTAGATGAAAATGAGATGCAATATTCCAGAAATGCATTTGTGGCAAATTATTGTTATTTGAAGTTAAAAGGAGAACCTCTTCCTAATTCATTTTTGAATTATCTTTCTGTCTTTTCTCCAGCCATTAAGGTAGAACATGCGGATATGCGAACTTGGCGTAGAGAGATCCTGACAACAATGCAGTCGTATTTTAACCAAAACGGAATACAATTTGAGGAAATACCACAATATAATGAACAGCAACTTGGTAGTATAATGTATCAATATAGAGAATATCTGAATTCGAAAGATAAGATAAAGAAACCTCATCTTCTCAAGAATGATTCCATAGTATTAAATTATATTAACGAAAGAATATCACGAGAAAGTGAGCATTGGATGATGCTAACGTATGATAGAACTCTAATTGAAGTATCCCATAAAATTAAAAATTTGGGATGGGTTTGTACCCCAGCAGATTTTATTGATATGACGGCAATGACCACGCCCAATGGAGAGGAAGCGTTATTTTCTATCATGCACTCGGTTGCATCAATGAGTGAGCGTACCTTATCTATAGGAGCACGAATCCTGGATAATATTATTATGTATGCTTCCAATCAGATGCGCGAGTGGCAGTTCAAACAAGAAGTTGATAGATTTAAAGAAGAAATGGTGCAAAGAGTCATCAATTCGGAGAATACGGATTATATGAATTTTGTAGATAAGAGAACAGAAGAGTTCTTAAAAAATCATGGCGTCAAATTTGCCGATGATGATGAGTCTGTAATTGATATTGTTAATCTTGATGAAGAGGATATATGATTAGTTGTTTAGGTGGTAATGAATATTATGGGCATGAATGTGAAATTTAGGATGGTGAATAATAAACATTAGCCCAATCAATGGAGAGGTAAAAGTTGGCACTTTCCATAACGTTATTGTAAACCTAGAGGATGGGGATGGCACTTATAAGGCATATGAGTATTTAGAAGTATTGAACGTCAAGAGATCGCTAGTAAATAATATTTTGAATGATGAATTGTCCAATTTAGATGAAATTATCAATGCCATTAAAGCGGAGCTATTGTGATAATATTGTATATAATAATGGGTTAAATAACATGCCAAGTGGACATTCAGAAATAAAGACATGCCCCAATTGCGGAGCGGAAATAATTCGAAAAACATAATCGGAGAGATAATGTTGTAATTAATTATAAAAAACATTACACACTAAACTTTACACAATTGTAATACACATTACACCTTAAACATTACACAGTTAAAAATACACCTTCCACCATTAATCAATCCATCATTTGCATCATTCCCTTCCTCTCTTCAATCAAAAAAAGCCCAATCTTCATTTTTAGATTAGTAATCTAAGTTTTTTAACGAATATTTGGCTTTTTTCTTGTATATGTCATTTTTTTTTAGTACCTTTGCCGCCCGAAATTTTGTGTGCGAATGCATATGCGAGCGTGTATATGCATAACGATGCACCTCAAAGAGGCGTAAAAAATCGCGCCGCGAAAGGCGACGATGGATGCGAAGGGGGGGGAAAAAACTGTAAAAAATCGCGCCGCGGGGAGCGGCGAGGGGAAACGAAGCGAAGGAAAAAGGACAAAATCAACAAAATGCATATGAGTAGGGAAACAACGATAAAGACAATATTATTGGTATTTGGGACGAGGCCGGAGGCGATAAAGATGGCGCCGCTGGTGAAGAAGTTGCAATCAATGCCTGAGACATTCAGGACGGTGGTGGCCGTGACGGGACAGCATCGGCAGATGTTGGATCAGGTACTACGGATATTTGACATCGTGCCGGATTATGATCTGAATATCATGCAGGCTAATCAGGACTTGTACGACGTGACAAGTCGCGTGTTAGTTGGTATGCGGGATGTGTTGAAGGCCGTGCAGCCGGATGTGGTGTTGGTACATGGAGACACGACGACGAGTACGGCTGCGGCGTTGGCGGCGTTCTATCAGCAGATACCGGTGGGGCACGTGGAGGCAGGATTGCGGACGGGGAATATATATAGTCCATGGCCGGAGGA
>AUXO014672832.1_pt1 | contig 10250 bp, 8 predicted proteins | sample 768731 | NCBI WGS metagenome assembly AUXO01 (sample SAMN02715735, study PRJNA202380) | gut metagenome | biome: sheep rumen | host: Ovis aries | place: New Zealand: Palmerston North | reverse complement strand
CTGTCTTTTCATCACTGCTTACTGGCTCCTTCATCTTTCTAAATAGAATAAGCATGATAGGAATTGTGAGAAGTGCACCGAATTCTACAGCAAAGAACATTCCTGGTCTTCCGTGGAACCAGAAGAAATCCATAAAATCCATATCAGCTGCATTTTTAGCTGCAAGCATAATAGATGTTGTGTCACCTACAAGAGTTGCGGCTCCCTGAAGATTTGATGATACCGAAATTGATATGATCATTGGAACCGGCGATATTTTTAGTTTCTTACAGATGGCAAGTCCAACAGGTGCTATCATATATACTGTTGCCACGTTATCGATGAAAGCTGATACAATACCTGCAAAAAGTGACATGATGATGGTTACCATCATTACATTTGGCGAGATATTGAGAAGCTTATCTGCAATAAGGTTTGGCATTTTAGACTGAATGAAATAGTCTACTATTACAACAGTACCAAATATCATCATCAAAATGTTCCAATCGATTACTCCTACAAGATTCTTCCATGGAAGAATTCCTGTTATAAGGAATACCAACGCTGTTCCGCAGGCAACGAAAGGTCTGTATTTTGATTTTAGTGATATCATAAGTACGTACATAAGTACGAATAAAACTATGGCTAATGTTTTCACAACTATTATGCTCCTTAAGTAAAGTATTTAATTACTGCTGACTCTTCCCATCTAACTGATTAAGAATATCCGAAGCCTTGATTATATAAAACTCTGACTGATCATGCTTATTTCCCCATGCATCTGTAAATACATCTGCGTAAAGATCAGGTGTTGATATAAGATTTCCATATCTGTCCATACACTTGGTTCTTTCATCAGTAATATCTTTCTTGATCTTAAAAGCAAGTCCATCATAGTCTGCAGGCACCCTGCACTTAATCTCAGCTATTGTTGAACATTCCGCAGTAACTTTATTATTAGAAATGTCCCATCCGCCAAAACTATTATTCTTCTCATCTTCGCTTACAAAAATTCTATACACACGGTTCTTCCAGGTAATATCAGATTCTATGGAACCTGAATCTGTAGCTTCACCCTGACTCATAGAATTTGATTCATCAGTATCTCCACTGTGATTAAGAAAACTTGTTCCTGTGTACATATCAAAAGGCTGAGGATTTACTTCCTGGAAATAGAACTTACTTATAGCATTTCTATCTTTATAGGTGTAACTTATGGTTCCTTCCCACTCTGCCTTTATTGTGATATCCACATATCCGCCTGATCTAAGCTTCATTTCCCCACCAACAGGCTCAACATGTGCTTCTACGATTTTTACCTTTGATGTGATATCAGGATCGTAGCTGTAATCATTATCCAATGGATCTTCTGTTGAACTAAGCACCGGCTGGAAATATGATCTTACTTCCATTTCCAGATCAGTGGTGTATTCAATACCTTTCCATTCATCATATCTCTTTCCATCAGGCGGAGTATCAGGTGCAGTAAGAACAGCTCCTTTAAAATCATCAGTATCTGTATCTTTTCCTGCATCCTTATATGCATCATCACCTGGGCCTACATTTACTTTATAGTCTTCATCTTTTTTAGTTTTTTTATCTCCAACTACGCAACCTGTAAATGCAAGCGACATGGCAAGAACAAGTGAAATTGAAGTAATTCTTTTTATTATTTTATTCTTTACCATTGTGTTCCATCTCCAAAACCGGATATCTCACCACCGTCGATGTATCTATAGTCTGAATCATCATCCGAAGTACGTCCTGATTTAAGATCATCTTCCTGTTTTTCAAGCTTATCCTTTAAATCATCCTGCTTCTTCTTACCATATTTACCATCTTCGCCGTATTCATCCTTATCCTTCTGGTCATTGCCTTTATCTTTATCCTTGTCCTTATCGGCATCTCCACCGCTGGCTTTGTCTTTATCTTTATCAGCATCTCCACCGCTGTTCTTATCCTTATCTGGATCATCTGGCGGATCCTGCTGGGATGCTTCTAATTCCATGATCTTTGCATCGATATCATGCTTTAACTTTTCAGCATCCTTTGAATGACCATCCTCTGTCATAACACCTTCTGATGCACATCCTTTTTCAGTAAGAACATTACGAGCTTTTTTAAGCTGGTCAATGGCAATCTGAACAGAATTAGCATCTTTCTTATCAATCTCATTAAATTTAATCTTATGACACATTGCAAGAGCAAGATTTATCCTGATCTTACATTCATCTTCTTCAGTTGGATTAAGTTTAAGAGCCTTATTATAGTATCTTATGGCACTGTCATAATCAGCCTTCTTATATTTAACATTTCCCAGATTATAAGGAGCAATGTAATTCTCTCCTAATGGCATGTACTGAAGAGATGCTTCTGGCATTTCTCTATAGGATCTGTTGCCATAATCATTAAGAAAAGCTTTATTGATAAGAAGTCTCACCAATAAAACAAGTACAAAGACAACTACCAAAATACTAAGGACTCTCATGACTTTTATCATAGTATCTTTCATGATAATCCTCCTTTGTAAATATCCCTTATAAGCCATGCTATAAGGAAAACCGAAAGAACTCCTGCAAAATAATAATAAAGTTCTATCATTCCTGTTGTATCACCGGATTCGATTGCGGCTTCACGGCTTAATGCCTTTATAACATCAATTTCAGAGAAAATCAGATTGTTATATCCCATTGTTCCACTATGTACATATGGAACTCCGATTCTCTTGGCAAATTCCTGAAGATTATCTTCATCGATATAAGATCTTGCACTTACACCCTTTGATGTATCTTTAACATATCCCTTTCCAGGATAATTCATTTTACCGCCCTTACTGCATCCGTATCCGATAACGGCGCCGCCATCAACTTCTTTTTCCAGCTTCTTAAAATCCATCAGCTCTGTTCCATCTGTTGTTTCACCATCGCTGAAAATGAAAAAAATCGTACGTCTTTCGCCTTTCTTTTCATCAGATACATCCGCCAGCTGCTTCATTTCATCATAAATCTTGTTGATGGAAGAACCCTGAGCTGTACTGTAATTCGGCATACTTAAATCATCAAGTGCATCTCTGATACCATTTATGTCTTTTGTATATGGCATAAGGAGCTGAGCTGAATTGTCAAAACTTACAAGAGCAAATGAACTTCCAGGAAGTGCATTTATTATAGTTTCAACATCCTTCTTAACTCCTTCCATTCTTGGAGCTTTATTATAATCTTCTGCCCACATACTTATAGTGGTATCTACAATAAGACAAACATCAAGATTGTTTGTTCTTGCATCAGAATTTTCATCGATCATCATAGGTCTTATACCAATGCATACAACACATGCAATGATGATCACAGCCATGATAACAGATACAATCTTCTGATATAATTTTTTCTTTCTAAATGTTAAAAATGCTGTCTCTATAAAGGAAACGATAACACATATAAATGTGACTCCTAAAGAGATACAAAGTACAATGAACCATCCCGTTGGATCATCTGCAGTCTTTGTAGCAACCGCAAGTTCTGTATCTTTTATAGACTGAGCCTGAATATCATCTAATATTCTTCCCGCATCAAGCTCTGCATCCTTCTCATAGAATTTTCCACCTGCCTCTTCAACAGCTTTCTTAAACTCAGCTCTTTTTTGGGAGCCATCCTGATATTTCTTTATATCAGTTCCCGGATAAATACCAAATATTGAAACGTCATCTGCTACACACATCTGGCATGCATCTTCTAGAGATACAAGCTCTTCCTGAATATATTCAGGTTCATTGTCGGTTATAAGGATCAGTGTTCTTGTTCTATCCTCAATCATAAGTTCCGGAAAACTAAAGAGAGCTGAAGCAAGTCCTTCACCTACACATGAAGTACCTTTAATCTCATAACCTGCTGTGGTACCCTGATCAAATGCAGAAAGAGTAGCATTTAACTCATCATATCTGTCTCTTTCACTTTCAGGGATTTCATAAGTATATTCGTATTTATCACCAAATTCTTTCTGGAAAGCTTCCTCTGCCTTAAAATATTCAGAGACAGCAGATAGCTTTTTTATCGCAAATTTGTAATCATCTGTTACAGGAAGATAAAGAACACTTGAGGTATTAAAAAGTGTGATACCTATTCTGTCTCCATCTAATCCTTCAACTGTTTTGATAAGTTCGTCAGTAAGATCTGCTACACCTGAATAGTTTGATGCAGAAATATCAATACAAAGCATAATATCTCTTCCGTTAAAATCATCCTTATCCGGTATAGTCTTATAAGGTCTTGCAAAAAGCAAAAGTGCTGAGAGAAGTCCTATACTTAGTCCCACAAAAAAACATACACGGAGTAATATACTCTCGATTTTTTTTGCTTTATAAAGACCAAGTTTTTTAAGTCTCTTAGTGTTTGCAGCCTTGATTCCTGACTTATCTTTTTCTTTCTTTATCCTGAAAAATATTGCCACTCCAATAGCAACAAGCATGAATACCAATACATAAAGGAGTGTACCAGGATTTCTAAATGTTAATACCATAATCTGATCAACTCCTTAGTATCTTTAAATGCTCTCTCTATATCCGGGTTGGCTTTTAACGCAAATTCAGGAGCGTAATATTTTCCAATAAGCTCAGTCAACCTTGTATGATGAAGTTCTGCAATTTCAGCATACACTAAAGAACTTATCTTTTTACCAGTAGCACGGGTTGTGAATTTACGCACATCGTGACTCATTTTCTGATAGGCTGTTCTCATATTGATCCTGCCCATAAGATAATCCTGTTCTATTCTATCGATTCTCTTTAAATACTTTGTTTTAAGCCATTCAAGACGTTTTCCGGTAAGGAACGTCTTCTTTTTAATTTTCTTTTGCTTTTTTATAATAATAGACAACACAAATAAAAGTGCAGCTATTCCCATCAATATAAGTATTAAAGTAATCCAGAATTTTAAATTAAATCCAAATGGATCCTGTAATCCTACAGAATATTTCATTTTTTCATTCCTTTACCAAACTTAAATAGATCTATAAGAGTATCTATTATGTCTTCTTCTCTGGAAATGCCCATATAATATGAAGGATACTGAGCAAATGTTTTTTCTATCTTTCTATCCATACCATTTCTAAGAGCAACTTCCTTATCATGAAGTTTCTTATTCATTGACAGAAGAACATCTACCTTTTTAGATGCATCCATATCAAATGAATCATAGGATGTAAGCATTGCATCTTCTATCTTAAATACATATAGATCATTTTTAAAATTGACTCTCTTAAGAACATCTTCATTAACGCTTAACAATCCTTCTGTATCAGTGATAAGGATTATTATCAGCTTTCTTGAAAATTTTTCTGAGACTTCTTTTAAAATCTGGGCAACACTCTTACTTGCCTTACCTTCCTCTAATCCCTTTTTAAAAGAATAAAGAAGGTTCTCCAGATGATTTGATCCTGATGAAAAAGCTGAAAGATATGTTCCCTTCTCTTTGCTATATACCATGGAATAACTCGCTCCCTGTTTCCCAAGGATATAAGCAGCTACACCAAATGTCATAAGCGCAATCTCATGTTTTGCTTCACCATTTGGCGTATCTCCCTGCATGGCATCTGATGTATCACAAACAAATAAAACGTCATGCTTTCTGTCCGCGAAATATCTTCTAATAAGAGTCTTTCCAGTTCTTGATGATGATTTCCAGTCAATGTCTTTAACATCATCACCGTAGTGATATTCTGCAAGATCATCAAAGTCAAGGCTCTTACCATGAGCATTTGACCTGTAATCACCATCTAAAATATCTGAAGTTTTTCTTTTTGAACAGATTTCAACTAATCGTCTTATCCTGTCCAGATAATCATAATCTATTTTCATGGTGCCTCTACTGAATTTACGATTGTATCAATTACATCCTCTACTGCTACGTTATCTGCTACTGCTGAATATGTAAGTGCAAGTCTATGACGAAGGATCTGATTCTTCATAAGCTTAACATCATCTGGAATAACATAATTTCTTCCATGGATCAAAGCTGAAGCCTTAGCTGCCTTAAGGAAGTTAATGCTGGCACGAGGGCTGGCGCCTTCTCTTACATAGCTTGATACTCCCTTTCTTGTTGCATCTACAATTCTTGTAATATACTGTTTGATTGAATTATCAATATATACTTTTTTTACAATCTCCTGTACCCTGTCGATATCTTCTATCTTAAGTACTGGATCTATCTTTCTATCAATAGCACCGCTTTCAATACGGTTTAAAATTTCAAATTCTTCTTCAGCCTTTGGATATGTGATCTTTTCTTTGATCATAAAACGGTCTGTCTGTGCTTCTGAAAGCTGATATGTACCTTCCTGCTCAATAGGGTTTTCTGTGGCAATTACCATGAAAATGTCCTGTGGCATAAGATATGTTGCTTTTCCGATGGTAACCTGTTTTTCCTGCATGGCTTCAAGCATGGCTGACTGAGTCTTTGAACTTGAACGATTTATCTCATCAAGGAGAACAAAGTTCGCAAAAACCGGTCCAAAAACAGTTTCAAATTTACCAGTATCCTGATGATATATTTCTGTACCAGTGATATCACTTGGTAAAAGATCAGGAGTACACTGAATACGTGAGAATTTACCATTTATCGCATCCGCAAGTGATTTTGCAGCTGTTGTCTTTGCAAGACCCGGAAGTGATTCAATAAGAATATGACCATCTGCAAGGAGAGCTGTAATAAGCGAATTTTTAAGCTGTGTCTGTCCAACAATCTTTGAATCTATATAATTATAAAGACTCTTGATTGCCCACTGTGAGAAATCGAATTCTTCTTTAGTAAGAGAATTCTGCTGTCTCATTCCATTATTTTGTACGTCCATTACTATATTTTTCCTTTCTCCATTAAAAGTATATAAGCATACATTGTAGATTATACTCGTTTAGCTCTTATAATAAAATATACAAAATACTAGAATTTTTCTATTATAAATGCATAAAAACATTTTATGTTCAGTATCTAAACTAAAAAAAGCAGATTTAGATTAAAAATCTAAATCTGCTTCTCTTAACTGCGTTGGTGTAAGACCGGTATATTTTTTGCACTGTCTTATAAAATATGCCTGATCATAATATCCTAATTCTTCATATATCTTATCCGTAAGATTCATTTTTAATAACCTTATGGCATGTCTCATTCTAATAGTTACTGCTGTGTTCTTCATTGAAGTTCCATATATATTATGAAAACACCTGTCAAGATATTTAAGACTGTAACCCATGCTGTCTGCAAGTTCACCCATTCTTATATTTCCCTTGTTTTCTTCTATTATTTCATGTGCTCTAAAAGCGATTTCCTTCTGAATTGATTCCTTTTTTACCATATTTTCCTCCCCATGATCCATATTCCCGGGAATGAGCCATAGTCCCGGGGAGTGTGGTCCATTTTTATGTCAACTTGAATTTTCTATTAAAAAAGGCGCCCACAGTTTTACCACTGTGGACGCCTTTGTCCGATTAATGAAGTAAATTTTATATCAGGTTAATGAATATGTCAACATAACCTGCTATATTTTTATCTTAATCCCTTTATAGGAATAAAGATCATTCAATATCCTTAAGAGCGTTAAGGTCTTCTTCACCTGTACGTACCTTAACAACCTTCTGAACATTATATACGAAGATCTTACCATCTCCGATATGTCCAGTATAAAGAGCTTTCTTAGCTGTCTCGATAACATCATCTACCGGGATCTTACCAACGATAACTTCAACCTTAATCTTTGGAAGAAGAGTTGAATCAACAATGGTACCACGATACTTCTCTGAAGTTCCTCTCTGTACACCTGAACCCATTACCTGATACATTGTCATACCTGTAACACCAAGTGCATTTAGTTCTCTCTTAAGCTTATCAAATTTATTAAGACGACATACTATAGATACTTTATGAATTCCTGTATCTATGTCACCAACAGATTCCGCCTTTACAACCTTTACAGCTGCATTTACCTGAGCCTCTGTTGCTGATTCATATTCATCTTCACCAAGATCTGTGTTTTCGTTTATTTCCATTGTGTTGTCTGTTACATCAGTAATAGCAAATCCTGAATAAGCTGATGCAAGACCATGCTCATGAATATCAAGACCATCTATTTCAACCTGTGCAGGAACTCTGAGTCCGATAGTCTTATCAATAATCTTAAAAATGATAAACATTACGATAAGTGTATATACTACGATAGAAACAACACCTAAAGCCTGAACACCAAGCTGCTTTACACCGCCGCCATAGAAAAGACCGGCTGCTGTTCCATTTTTACCTGTTGAGAAAAGACCAACAGCGATAGTACCCCAGATACCATTTACCATATGGACTGATACTGCACCAACTGGATCGTCAATACGTGCAACGTTATCAAAAAATTCAACACTAAGTACTACTATGATACCTGATACAAGTCCAATGAAAAATGAAGCTATTGGTGTAACTGTATCACAACCTGCTGTAATAGCTACAAGACCAGCAAGTGCTGCATTAAGAGTCATAGAAACATCTGGCTTACCATATCTTATCCATGTAAATAACATAGCTACAACAGTTGCAACTGCTGCTGCAAGATTTGTATTCATAAATACTATTGAGGCTGTACTTGCTGCTTCTGCTGAATCCATTGCTACTGTTGAACCACCATTAAATCCAAACCAGCAGAACCATAAGATAAATACACCAAGTGCAACAGCTGTCATATTATGACCAGGAATCGCTCTTGCTTTCTTATCTTTACCATACTTACCGATACGAGGTCCGAGAAGAGCTGCACCAAGACAAGCGATAACACCACCGACCATATGTACTGCAGTTGAACCTGCAAAATCATGGAAGCCTAAATCCGAAAGCCAGCCACCGCCCCATACCCAGTGACCGCAGATTGGATATACAAAAAGTGAGATAGCTGCTGAATATACACAATATGCTTTGAAATTTGTACGCTCTGCCATTGCACCAGACACGATAGTTGCTGCTGTTGCACAGAATACAGTCTGGAATATCACATAGCACCAAAGTGGCATTGTCTGTGGAACAACACTGTTATCAGCTGTGTATGTTCCTCTTATTAGTGGATCTAATCTGCCAATGAACTTTCCTGTTCCGCCAAACATAAGTCCAAATCCGACTAACCAGTAACATGGTGTACCTATACAAAAGTCCATCATATTCTTCATTAAAATGTTACCTGTATTTTTTGCTCTTGTAAGACCTGCCTCGCAAAGTGCAAAACCAGCCTGCATGAAATATACCAGTGCCGCCGCAAGAAGCGTCCATGCAACTGTCGTTGTATTAATCTCCATATCCTTTAGTCTCCTTTTCATTAATCGCTCTAATTATGAGGATATTTTTATGGTTCGCGCATGCCTTCGAACAAAAAAAATGGCGTTTACGGAAATCTCTTTCCATAAACGCCTTTGTTTATGTGCAAGACTTTATCATAATGAAGTCCCTCATTATTGTATTTTTTTCTCCATAAAAATGGACCATAGTCCCGGAGGCTATGGTTCATTTTTATGTAAACCAATCATTTCACCTGAACATTATTTTATCATTAAAACAAAAAATACAGTCTTGCACTAATACATAAATCTGCTATCATTAGTGGACGCGATGTAAAAAATCTGAAACCAAAGAAAATTAAACTTAGTTTTAAATACAGCATATATAAACATCAATTTAGACATCAACAGGAGACTAACAGATGAAAGAACCCAAAACCTTAAAACAACTTGCGATACCTATCACTCTGGAAACTTTATGCTATATGCTGGCCGGTATGATAGACACCCTTATGCTTTCCTCTGTTGGAGATGAAGCCGTTGGTGCTGTCGGAACAGCAAACACATATATCAGCATGTTTGTTATCATGTTTTCTATTATAAGTAATGGCGCTGTTGCGGTTATGACTCAGTATATCGGCGCCAAAAAAGAAGGCGTTGCCTACCAGGCACGTAACTTAGGCCTTATTTTCAATGGCTCTGTCGGAATACTCCTCGGCTTTATCCTTTACTACTTTGCCGGAAACATACTTAATTCAGTAGGTATCGCCCCAAACCTTTCAAATTACGCCGTTACCTATATGAAGATTGTTGGTGGAAGCTGCATCCTTAATGCCCTTATACCAATATTTTCAAGTTATTTAAGAGCTTTCGGACACACAAAAGGTCCTCTTATCGCAACCATTATCGGAAATGTTGTTAATCTTATTTTTAATTCCATTTCCCTTTATATTTTAAAATGGGGCGTTGCCGGTGTTGC
>AUXO018169449.1_pt1 | contig 10251 bp, 7 predicted proteins | sample 768731 | NCBI WGS metagenome assembly AUXO01 (sample SAMN02715735, study PRJNA202380) | gut metagenome | biome: sheep rumen | host: Ovis aries | place: New Zealand: Palmerston North | reverse complement strand
GCGTCTTATAAGAACTATGCGATGGAGGTAAATGTCTATGAACATAGCTAACAGGTTGTATGCATACCCGGTTCTTTCTGATGAGACTGACGATTACAACAACTGCTTTTTTACAGCCGAAATGGACAGAAATCTGAGTGGAGTCGAAGAAATGGAATTCGATTTTACTTTCAGCACCAATTCAGAAACCATAAGAGATCTGATTGATAAAAAGTATGCAGAGTATATGATTCACGTTGAGTGTTCACAAACGGCATATCGTCGAGCTCACAGGTCCAAGGCAAACATCATTTCTTTTCAGATACCACTAAAAAAGGTAAGTGGGAAAATAGAGTTTGTTGCATTTATTGTTGTTAAGAAAGATATCAAAAGACTAGATAGTAACGAGTGGAGCGATGATTTTGATGGGCTGACCTTTGATCTTCCAAAGGGAACTATTCTTGCATACCAGAATCTGGATGGACTTACTATCACGAAAGACTTTGAAGAGTTTACAAATCCAAACTCCATCATCAGCGTTGTCAAGATTCACAACGCCGAGCAGATACCAGCTGAAATCAATCTGGAAGCAGACCATATCCAGATAAGAATGTACGAAAAAGATTATGATGAGTATCTAAGAATGTCAAAAAGTTTGGAAACGCAAGAGCTTGTCAATGCCTCAACGGTTTTCCCAGCCTTGGTCTATGCGTTTGAGGAATTGAAAGACGAAGAAACATATGAGAAATTCTCAACAAGAAACTGGCTGTTATCCCTTGAAAAGGCATTTGCAGCAAGAGGACAAGATTTTAAAGAAGTGATTCTAAATTCTGAAAAAAGCGGATATGTTCTGGCTCAGGAAGTTTTGGATATGCCAATCAGCAAAATATATGCCGGAACAAAACAATTGTCGTTAACAGAGAGTGAGGAGGAAGACTGATGAGATTGTGCATTATGAAACAGGAATGCCTTAATGAAATCAAGAGTAATCTTGACAAGTTGTATCCTCTCTATTTTGCTGAAAAAACAAACGACTGGATGGAAACTGTCTGCAAGCAGGAACCATTTGTAAAGTTTGGAAAGGAAATCCCAGATTTTGAACTTGCATCTCTAGATAAAGGCAAGAGTATATCTGAAATAGACCTTGAAAACTGTAAAATCATCTACTCAAATCTGAGATTTCTCACTGAATCACAGGCTAGCGATGAAAGACTATGGGCCGGATTAACTAACGGTTTGTTCTACGATTACATGAGAAGAAGATGTAAATATGATGTTACTAAACCAAGGGCAAAAGATAACAAAGCCAGCGAAATCCGTTCCAGATTTTTCTTCAAAGGTGGAAGTCGGTCAGGTTTTTACAGAAACTTTCTGGCAAAATGCTGGTGGGTAGGCAGAGCTCTTTATGATGAGAGCAATATCAATCATTTTGAGAAACTGGATATTCTTGGTGCAAGAGACCTAACAACAAAAATCAGCGATATTTTTTACTCCAACACTTTTGCATCAAACCCGGAAATCCTTGATGGTGTCATCCTATTCTTTGACTATTTAAATAAGGAAGGGTTCAATTACAGTTTAAGAAATCATATAAGGCCATGTATGAAACACCTGAATACAATAGGCGGTGCAATTATTTTGGATTGTTTATCTAAAGAAGAAATAAGAGATGAACTGATTGACTACCTTGATCATCTTCTAGTTGGTGATGATTCAGAAGCTCATTCCAATGTCTACGAAGATGATGATGAACTGGAAGTAGATTTAACAGAATCTTCAGAAAAAATGACCAATATACTTGAGGAGCTTGATGATGCAATTGCTGAAGAGACAGATAGCATCAAACTGGGAGATACAGTTACAGTAACAAACTTGGCAGATAAAACAACAACAAGATACAAGCTCGAAGTCAAGGCAGGTGGAACACTTCTTCCTATACCAGAAATGCTAATGGGGAAAAACAAAAACGATATTGTTGAAATAAATGGTATCAAGTATGAAATAACAAACATAGAGTTTGGAAGGAAATAGCCTATGCGTACCCTGAAAGAGTGTAAAGACATAATGAAAGCCGTAAAGGAATCCCTCGATTCTTTTGCAGCGTCTTTTGGTGATTTAAGCCTGTCATATGATGAATCCTATGCAGACTTCATGCTTTCATCCACAAACAACGATGTATATATCAGAATCAAAGATAAAGATGACGAAGAAAACGTCTATATTGTATGTGACGGCGACGCATCTAAAAGCAGAAAGGAAGTGATTTCTAAGCTGATCAAAAACCATGAACTGCTTAATAATCTGGTAAGATGCGAAACAGAAATCAATGAAAGCGACACAGAAACTGAAATAAAAACATTCAGTATCAACGGAAAAATCGGTACGGATATTTCCCTAATCGTTGCAGATCTGATATCCGAGATATGGCCATATGTTCTTGGAAACAAAAGTGTCGATGAAGAAATCACTGTTGATGACTCAATTGAAGAAATAATCCAAGAAGAAAATGTTGAAGAGGCCATGGAAAACAATGACGAAACAAAAGATTTCGAAGAAAGAAGCACAGATAAAAACAATAACGAAAAACCTGAGGTCGAAATAGCTAAAGAAGAAAACACCAAAGAAGATATCTATGATGAAAATCTTTTTGAAGAAGACAGGCAGGAAGTAAACGCCAGCGAGGAGCCAGAGCAACTGTTTGAGGAAGAAGTTGAAACCGAAGACAACAAGGCAGAAAAATCAGAAGAAGAGTCTATAACGCGCAAACCTTTTATCACAGAAAATGTGCCGGAACGAAACGGAAAAACCAGACTGATTACAAAAATAATAGGCGATTCATCTTACCAACTGTTTTTCCTGCTGCCGGATGAAGAAGAACACTATGTTGATATAGAATTCAGGGACTCTTCTGGTGTAGTTGATTCTCTTTCGATTTGGGCTCAGGATCAGTTCAGGTACCTGATTTTTCCATATAGTCCAGAACCAAAAGTGCTCATTTCTATCAAGATAGACGGAAAAACAGATTATGAAAATGTCTTTAAGATGCCAAGTCACCTAAGATTGAAAAAGCAGACAGAAAATATAAAACACGGGGATGAAATAAAAGAAGAAACCATAATAAATAACGAAATTAACGAACAAAAAATAGAAACACAAGAAAAAGCGGATCTTAATGTAGAAATTGATATGAGTGAAATATCTAAAGAAGCAATTAAGTTGTTGAAGGGAGAATAAAATGTTTAATTATATAGAACTAGAAAAAGACGACAGGAAGAAAATCATAAAGTACGTCAATGAAAAAGAGTATAAAAAAGCGGAAAGACATATTTCTCCACCAGTTGCGGCATTAACAAGTGCGTTTGGGAAACCGGAACTAAGCAGAGTAGATTATTCAACAATGAGATCCTATGTGTATAAAAATTGTGTTTATCCTAACAATGAGATAATAAAATTCTATGACATACTGGTCGAAAGAAAGATGTCAGATAATATAGATTTCCATTCTAAACTGGCAGATCTGATAAACGATAGGACCTATTCTGAATTGGATGATGAAACAAAAGCAAAGATCGAGGAATACCGCTCAGAATATGATGAATTGGAGATTCCGTTTGGATACGATGTTTACATCAGATTCCTCTGTGTGCCTGAAGAATCCTCAATAGAGAAGTTAAAAGAAGACACAGTTGACCAGTTGGTCAAGGAAATGCAGAGCAAGCTTGATGAATCGCAAAACGAATACAACAAATTAGCAAAAAACTTTAATGAGCAGGTTAAACAGATCCGTAACCAGAACAACGAGATTGCAAGGCTGAAAAGTGAAAAAGACAAATATGAAAAACTTCTATCTATAAGCAATATTACAGAAAAGCTCAGCGATGTTCTACCGGAAGGATTTAAGGCTGAAACCTACAAAGAAGTATACGAGAAACTCAACGAATTAGAAAAAGATTGTTACTTAAAAAAAGAATTTGATAAATGTAAAAGAATATTGAGCGCAGAATATGTGGTCATAAAAATCATTAATCATAAGGAGTAATAAAAATGCCATATAACACAAACTTTACTTGGGTTGAAAAAGAATTATTAAAAAGATGCCAGTCAAATTATGTAATGGTCGCTAGACCGAAAAAATATCATTTTGCTGTTCCTGCAAACGCAAACAACAACATAAGGATGTTTTTTGAACCACTGTCAGATGAACCGGCACCGATTCTTGACAGCGATAATATTGATTTTGCCAGAGCGAGCTATATTGCGTTTGATTCAAATCTGGATGTCGATTTTCTCCCTGATTTTTATGATGCTAAGAGCTTTGATGTAGATTCCAGAGTAGAAGAATGTGAAGATTTCTATAAAAATAAACTAGTTGTTTTTACCCCGATTTATAAAATAACCAGTGATGGTTCTTCGTTCAAGAATATGGAATTTATCAATGTTGTTGATGACAACGGAGGAGCATATTTTATTCCAGTTCCAAAAGTTGATCTTGATAACAAGAGATTTGAAAGAATTCTTAAGGAACAGGAGTACTTTGTTCTGGAAGAATTTGACAATAAACTCATAGAAGGAACAAACATTGTAATTTGCGGAGATTATATTTATAGGTTTAAATCAAGACAACCGTTTCAGTCTTTTCTGATAGGTTCTGATTCAAGAAACGAAGCATGGAAATTCAATAATGTGGATGAGATAGTTAAGGTCAAGATCTCTGATGTTGAAGATTTTGATGGTAGCGCAATCGATGCAGATAGAAGCATATATATGCTTGAAGACAGTCTAATCCAAAATATTTTGGATACAGACAAATACGTATCGCTTGATGAGCCAGAAAATAAGAACATTGTTCTTGAAGAAATCGAGGCGAGTGAAAGTTCAGATGAAACAGATATTCCATCAGAAGAAGAACTCGAAGAAATTTCCGAAGAGGAAGACAACAAAGTCTCCAACGCATCAGAAATTACATTTATAAATGGTCTGGCTGCTTTAACCAAGACATACAACCTGGTTTATGAATACAAGGATCTGGTTAACTTCCACACCAGTGTGAAAACCAATCCTTTGACAATCCTGTCCGGAATGTCTGGAACAGGTAAGACACAACTTGCCTATAACTATGCAAGAATGCTGGATCTTTCAGAGGATAATAACACATTGCTGTTTATGCCAATCTCACCTTCATATTCTGAACCGAGTGACATCTTGGGATATCTTAATCCAATGACAAACGAGTACGTTCCTTCAGAAACAGGACTCGTAGATTTTTTAATCCATGCCAATGTTAATAAAAACAAGATGCATATGGTTATTTTTGATGAGATGAATCTTTCACAGGTTGAATACTGGTTCTCTCCTTTTATTTCAATTCTTGAAAAGGACATGGGAGAAAGGTTTTTGAAATTGTACGACGCTGGAAGTGAACCTAAGAATAAAGATAAATACAAATCCAAGATAAAGATTGATGACAATGTGATTTTTGTTGGAACGGTAAATATCGATGAAACAACAAAGGATTTCTCAGACAGATTACTGGATAGGACATTCGTCATAAATCTAAAGAAGATAGATTTTAAGAGCGTTTATCAGAGTTTGAGTAGCAAGAACGAAGAAAAGTTTGATCCTACATCAAAATGCGATGATGCTTCGGTATTTATGAGCTGGAATAAAAAGTACAACCATAGATATCTGGACGCCTTTGTCTGGCATGAGGAAGAGTTTGATTTCTTGGATGAATTCAGTAAACTCTTGTCCGGTTCCATTTCCAGCGATGGCATCTCTCATCGTGTTATGAGAAACATCGGCTATTTTCTGTTGAATGTTCCAGAGGGGGAAGATGGCCCGGTTATTGAAAGGGCAGAGGCTCTGGACATCATTATCAATCAGACGGTAATGCAGAAGATTCGTGGCACTGAAGCACAGCTTTCAAGCTTAATCGGAGTAGCTGGCGATGATCAGAGATCACCTGAAAAATCTTCCTTAATTGCTTTGCTGGATAAATATCCTAATATATCCGGATTTGATAATGTGAGAAAGGCAATATATAAAAAAGCAGAGGATCTGCGTGTAAATGGATACACCAATTAAGCTCACAAAGAAATATTACAGGTTTGACAAAGAACAAAGAATCTACGATGCGTATGACGAACTTTTTCTTAATCTCAATTCTGAAGAAGCGCTTTTTAACATAGAAGAAACAGACAACGTAGCTCTTGTTTTCGATTTCCCTTCCTCATACAAGATCGAAATAGAAAACGCAGAGACTGGTGAATTAAATGAAGTTATATCTGGCGTAGAGTTTGATCTGAACATGTGGACAGAAGAAAAGACTTTCTATCCTGGCTTCTTTGATCTGTTTATTACAAAGGGACAGGATCGTAGGAGGTATTATTTCTGTGTTCATCCAAAAACGATGGAGCTAGATAATGTCATGAACCTGAGATTTTATGTAAACAGTTATTATGACGGTTTATCTCTCGATCTGGAGAAAAAAAGAAAGATGAGCGTTTCTTTTGATGAACAGAAATCATCGTCAAGTGACTTTACAAGTTATAATTTCCTGAATGCCAATTATCCAAGTGTCATGAATTACATGAATCGCTATGTAAAAGGAAAGCATGACCAGTTAATCAAAAAGGAAGTAGTAAGCAGCAAAATCACCAAAGTCTCATCTAAGTCAGTGAAGTGGCTCGTTCAGAAAGGATATACAAAAAACAGTGACATCAATAAGCCGAGTATTTTGCTAACAAAAAAGACCTCTTTCACTCTTAATAATGAACAGAACAGAGTTTTCAAATCTTATGTAGTTTATTGGGATAACGAACTAAGCAATCTTCTGATCCGGATGAAGGATTATCAAAGACGGGTATCTGACCGAATTGAGCAACTGAAAGAACAGCTGACAGATCTTAAGGAAGATGATGCAAAAATGGCTTCGATCAAGACGATATCAGAGTTTGTAAAAAAACAAACAAAAGGCAAGATCAAAGACACAGAAGAGCAGATCAAATCATTATGTGATCTTTTAAAAGAATATGAGGAAAGATACAGTAAAATAAACCATTTCAAAATCTTTACAGAGAGCATTCGTTTTAATACCTGGATCAGCACGGTAAACGAAGAATCAAATTTCGGACACAAGAAAATCTACAGCAAAGAACTTTTGTTGATAAAGGAGACCAGAGACAGATATATAGGTGCAAAAAGAAGAACCGTATCCGGAAAAGGGCAGAAGGTTAATTATTTTGCTGAAAAGAGTACACCTAAGCTGTTTGAAACATATTTGTATGTGATGCTGATCGAAATTTTAAGTAACAGTGGTTATTTAATTAAAGATGAAGATTTATATGGAAATGATCTGATGTTTTCTTTATCGTCAAGATCAAACATCGTTATGGAAAATAGCGAAGGACAAATTTGCGAGATCATATACGATAAGCAACTAGATGACGCTCAAAAGGAATTTGTTGAAAGTGATTATTGCACCATTAATTCTTCACACAACAGACCAGATTTCATTTTGTCCTACAGAGATCAATATGGCAACCTTATTGATTCAATTGTTATCGAGGCAAAATGGAGAAGACTTGAAAATATATATAATGAAAACGGCGATACAGATGTAATGATTAACTTAAGAGACTATTCCAGCCTTGGTTATTTCGATGTTACAAAAGGAACGCCTGATAGAGCGGTTATTTCAAAAGTAGTCGCTGTATATCCTGATCAAGATGAACGAAGAATATCCTTATGGGGAGGGCTAATAAATTACTGCGGAATCAATATAAATAACGATATTCAAAATACAGCCGGCTATACGTTTCTTAAAAATACTTTAGTAAAAGAAAACGCACAGCCTTGATAATAAAACAATTTTGGCTCTGATGTCAGGAAGAGATTGCTTCAAAATTAAAGTGATAACAATAATTTTAACGCTTTTAGTTGATTTCCGGATATAATTATATATAAAGACACCAGAAGGAGAAAATATGGCTGTAAGTTACAAAAAACTTTTTAAATTGATGATTGATAAAAATTTAAAAAAGAAAGATCTCATTGCGGCGGCAGATATTAGCTATACAACTATCAGAAAGCTTGAAAATGGAGAAAACGTATATGTTGAAGTGCTTGCAAAAATATGTCAAGCGCTAAATTGCACCTTTAACGATATTGTTGAACTAGTTCCAGATAAGGAATGATCTAGGCACATTTTCTGTACTAGAAAGATGGGATACTGATGGTAGGGATTAATATGAAACCAGAAGAAAAGGCAAGACAAAAAATAGACAAGCAGTTAATCAACGCTGGATGGGATATTGTCTCAAGAGATGAATACATTCCTAAAAGCGCATCTGCAATAAAAGAGGCTTTAATGCAAGGAAACACAGAAAGCGATTATCTGCTTTTTATAGATGACAAAGCAGTAGCGGTCCTTGAAGCAAAACGAGAAGAAAATCCACTCGGCGCGAACGTTCAACAGCAGGCAGAGGATTATGCTTATAATCCGCAAAATTGGTATGGTCTTTGGTTTCCGGATCAAATTCCTTTGGTGTACATTTCGAATGGCAAAAAGATATTATTTAGGAACTTACTTCAGCCTGGAAACGATTATGTTGAATTATCAGAAATGCATTCTCCAAAAAAGATGCTACAACTAATTGGAAAAAAATCAGAATATGGAGCATTGCCGAGACTTGAAAAAAAGGGATTACGTGATTGTCAATATCGCGCAGAGACGGAGTTTGAAAAGTCTATTAAATCTGGCAAGAAGAAGAGTTTAGCCGTACTGGCGACAGGAGCTGGCAAAACTTATCTTGCTTGTCTTGCGAGCTACAGATTATTAAATTACACACCTGCTAAACGCGTTCTTTTCCTTGTTGATCGTAATAATTTAGCAAGACAAACAGAAAGCGAATTCAGTACTTTCAATCGAACCGAAGGGCAGCAGGAGATGAGTTCACTTTACGAAATCAAGCGCTTAAAAAAAGAGAAAGATATTAAAGCTGACATAGTAATATCTACTATACAAAAATTATTTGCTGTATTGACTGGGAATCCGATTCCTTCAGATGAAGACGAGGATGAAGAGGATGAAAGAAATATAAACGAACAGGAAAAAGAAAACTATAAAGCGATTCAGTTAAGCGACGATCTTACTCTTCCGCCAGACTATTTTCAATTAATTATTGTTGACGAGTGTCATAGATCTATTTATGGAAAATGGAAAGCGGTGCTTGATTACTTTTCATCAGCTCATGTATTAGGCCTTACAGCAACACCTACACCGGAAGCTTATGCGTTTTTTAATAGCAACATCATCGAAGAATATACATATGAAGATTCTGTCGTTGATGGCGTTAATGTGCCAAACCGTGTTTATAGGATAAAAACACAGGTTACAGAACATGGAGGAGCAATTAAGGAAGGCACTAAAGTTACTGAGACCACCAGAAAAAATGGAGAACAAACCGAATACACATCAGCGCATAGGGTTGATTACAATACACAAGAACTTGATCGGTCAGTTATAAATGCCGATCAGATCAGAAAGGTATTAAAAGCATATAAAAATGCAATCTATGAAGATCTTTACCCAGAAAGAGAAAAACAATGGGAATTTATTCCCAAGACCTTGATATTTGCCAAAGATGACAATCATGCTACGCAAATTGTTGAGATTGCAAAAGAGGTATTTGGAGCTGAGTTTGATGGAGGTATAGTTCCGGAACGTTTTGTGCAGAAGATAACATATACAGCAGAAGATTCAAACGGACTGATACGAGATCTAAGAACAGAAAAAGATTTCCGCATCGCTGTAACGGTCACATTAGTGGCAACCGGAACCGATGTAAAACCTTTAGAGGTTGTGTTATTCATGAAGGATGTACAGTCAGATGTTCTTTATACACAAATGAAAGGAAGAGGCTGTCGCGTTATTGATGAAGACAAGCTAAAAGAGGTAACACCAAACGCTAATAGAAAAGATTGTTATTATATTGTTGATGCCGTTGGCGTAACCGAGCATGAAAAGATCATTCCTCCTTTAGTAAATCCAGGAACCGGAGATAGAATTCTGACTTTAGAGGCTCTGATTGAACATCTTGCCCATAATGAGGTAAGCGATGATAATTTATGGTTACTTCGTGACTACTGTTCTAACATCCACAGAAGATATGAAAACAACGCTCTGTTTGGAAGACATCTAGAATATTTCATCACGACTTTTGGTTTTGCTCCAAGAACAATTGCCAGCAATATTCAGACAGCAACAGATAA
>AUXO015815878.1_pt1 | contig 10251 bp, 6 predicted proteins | sample 768731 | NCBI WGS metagenome assembly AUXO01 (sample SAMN02715735, study PRJNA202380) | gut metagenome | biome: sheep rumen | host: Ovis aries | place: New Zealand: Palmerston North | reverse complement strand
CAGATGGAACTCTGGGGCGAACAGATGGAGCAAGAACTATCAGGCGCACTCGAAGTGCTCTCCGGCGAAAGAGGTTCAGCCGCTTCACTCCTGGCTTTGCTGCCCGCTGAGTTTAGTACTGCCGACCTTATCAAGCTTCGTGCCCGCAAAGGTCAATCGGTCAAGAACAATGCTATCTGCATGGTCCTCAACCGTTGGCGTACCAACCACAAGATCGAGCAAATCGGCGAAGCACAATTTAAGAAACTGTAAATTCACAAATTCACAGATTCACACAAAATTGTGAGTAAATTTGCATTACGGTGGCATTTTTGCCGCCGTTTTGCTTTTATTTATGCAAAAAATTTGCATATGTCAAAAATTTTGTGTACCTTTGCACGCAGTTTTGCGTGCATAACAAAACTAGTCCCATCCATGACATAAAACCGGATCGCAGAGAAGCGTCTCTGTGGACATATTGAAACTATAAACAGCGTTTATTGCGCTTTGTTCTTGGCACATCTGAATCTGGCAGTTCAAGAGTTTACAGTCAAGGCATGGCAACAATGAATGCCTGTTGTGTATGAATATACATGAGTCCATTGTGGGCTTACTATATCTATACACGGCGGGATTCTTGTTTGCTATCCTACTGTAATATGCTTGCCAGAGCTAAGATGTGCGGGATAGTAACAAGTTATCCCGCTTTTTTATGCCAGTCATAGCGTAGTAACTAACACTAATGCTATGACACCTATACAACAATCTAAAGCCGCTGCTCAATTCGCGAAGGAATGGGCGAACAAAGGATACGAGAAGGGCCACACGCAGACGTTCTGGCTGGAACTGCTGCAAAAAGTCTTTGGCGTTGAGAACCCGTATGGTTACATCAACTTCGAAGATCAAGTGATGGTCGATAGTACCAATTTCATGGACGGCTATATTGCGACCACTAAGGTTCTTATCGAGCAAAAGAGCATGGATAAAGACCTTGGTAAAGGTATTCGTCAATCTAACGGCGAAATCCTCACTCCGTTCTTACAGGCACGCAAATACATCATAGGTCTGCCGGTGGATAAGCACCCACGGTGGGTCATCACCTGCAACTTCCGTGAGTTTTGGGTGTACGACATGAACAAGCCCAACGATGAGCCGCAGAAGATTTTGTTGGAAAACTTTGAGAAGGACTACGAGCGATTGTTGTTCTTAGTTGATTCCGGCAATGCTCATATCAAGCACGAGCAAGAGGTCTCTTTCAAAGCCGGTAAATTGGTCGGCTTAATCTATGATCTGCTGCTCAAACAATACTACGATCCCGAGAATCCGGAAACGCTTCGTAGTCTGAACATCCTTTGCGTTCGTTTGGTATTCTGCCTGTACGCAGAAGATGCACACTTGTTCGGTAAACGTACCGCTTTCCACGATTATCTCGCGCAATACGAAGCCAAAGATTTGCGCCGTGCACTCATAGATCTATTCGAAGTGTTGGATACACCGATTGAGCAACGCGACCGCTATTTGGATGATACGCTCAAAGCTTTCCCGTATGTAAACGGTGGATTGTTCAGTAACGACAAACGCTTGGAAATCCCGCAGTTTACCGAGGAACTGAAACAAATGATTCTGGCTAAAGCTTCTGATGATTTTGATTGGAGTGAAATAAGTCCGACTATCTTTGGCGCGGTATTCGAATCAACCCTCAACCCCGAAACACGTCGTTCCGGTGGTATGCACTATACAAGCATCGAGAATATCCACAAAGTAATAGATCCGTTATTCTTGGATGCACTCAAAGTAGAGCTTGAAGAGATTAAGGGCATTTCACAAGAGAAGCAACAACGGCAACGCCTTGATGCTTTCCAAGATAAACTTGCAAGCCTTACTTTCTTTGATCCCGCCTGCGGTAGTGGAAACTTCTTGACGGAAAGTTATGTATCACTTCGTCGTATCGAAAACCAAGTCATCGCTCTTCGCAACAAGGGACAAGCGGTCATAGGTGATTTCGCAAATCCGGTCAAGGTCGACATCCACCAATTCTACGGCATTGAGATTAACGATTTCGCCGTATCGGTTGCTACCACGGCACTATGGATCGCGGAACAACAAATGCTTCAAGAGACAGAGAAGATTGCTTCTTTCCAAATCAAGTCTCTCCCGCTGAAAGCATACCACAATATCAAGGAAGGTAACGCGCTTCGCATTGACTGGTCAGAAGTTATTGCACCGGAGAAACTCAACTATATCATGGGCAATCCGCCATTTGTGGGTTTGTCTCTGCGCACTACTGCCCAACAAGAAGATATGGATATGATATTCAAAGGGAATGATCGTGCAGGGCGTTTGGATTATGTTGCAGCATGGTATAGAAAAGCCGCAGACTACATGCTAAATACAAGAATAGAAGCCGCTTTCGTTAGTACAAATTCCATTTGTCAAGGAGAACAAGTTCCTATTCTGTGGGAGGAATTATTCCAGAAAGGTATTCATATAAACTTTGCATATCGTACTTTTATTTGGCAGAGCGAAGCCAGTTTGAAAGCACACGTCCATTGTGTCATCGTAGGTTTCTCATATCAAGAACGTGCTATTAAAACCATTTACGAGAATGAGATAGGCAAAAAGGTTTCTCAAATAAACGGCTATCTCGTTAACGCAGATAATGTTTTTATCCAGTTAAGAGGAAAAGCTAATCCTGATATGCCAAAACTAGTGCAAGGCAATAAGCCGTGGGATGGTGGTTTCTTAATTCTAAGTCCTGATGAAAGAGAAGAATTAGTAAAGAAATATCCGGAGGCTGATTCTCTTATTAGACAATATATCGGCTCTTATGAGTTTATCAATGGGAAAGAGCGCTATTGCTTGTGGTTGAAAGATGTGGCTCCTAACAAATATCGTCACATACCGGAAATTATGGAGCGTCTGAAGGGTGTTGTCGAAACGCGACGTCAGACAAAAACTGTCGCGGTACAAGCGCAAGCGGACACTCCTATGCTGTTCTCGCAGATTCGTCAGCCAGAAAGTGATTATATTTTAGTGCCGGAAACTTCTTCGTCTAGCAGAAAATACGTCCCAATGGGATTTATGTCTAAAAACGTTATTGCCAGCAACTCTACTTTAGTCGCAACAGATGCCACTTTATGTCTCTTTGGAATTTTGACCAGTAATGTGCATATGGCATGGCTGCGTGCGGTATGTGGTAGGCTTAAAAGTGATTATCGCTATTCTCCAAGCGTTTACAATAATTTCCCATGGCCGGAATTAGACGACGAACAGAAGGCACGTATAGAGCAAACAGCCCAAGCCATTCTTGACGCTCGTGCTAAATATCCTGATTGTAGTCTTGCAGATTTATATGACGACGTGGCTATGCCACCTGAACTCCGAAAAGCCCATCAAGACAACGATCGTGCTGTTATGCGTGCTTACGGTTTCACTCCCGGACAAACAACTGAATCCGAATGTGTCGCCAAACTCTTTGAAATGTACCAAACACTAACGCACTAAAATTCACACATTCACACATTCACACATAATTGTGTAAAAAAATAAACTTGTTTATCAAAAATATCCCATTAATATGAAAGAGTATTTGCATCGCTTTGAGCAATATGTTGGTTCCTCCCAGAAATGTGGTTACGAGGATAGCTTGGGTAAAATTCGCATACCTGCTATATACGACGAAGCACCATATAGTATAAATGGCGACTTGATACCTGTAGCCAAGGGGAGAAAGTATGGTGTGATCAATAGAGATGGTGAGTGTGTAATTAGTATTGATTATGATGAAGTTATTATTCTTAATGAGGAAACTTTTGCCGTTTGCAAGGATAGTGCTGACGACTGGAGTTTTATCGTTATCAATAGAGATGGTAAGCAAATAATACCAAATGAATATAAGCATATTACAAGAGAAGGTGAATATATAAAGTGTTCGAATTGCAGTATTCGTAAGAACGACTGGAGAACCCTTTCTTCAAATGGAAGTAAAAATACATATATTGATAAAAATGATACTTACGATTGGTATGATTTTACTGGAAAACTTGTTTATAGCGGTGAATCTATTGGCGCCTGTGGAGAATATATTATAAACAGAATTGAGGGGAAATGTGGAGTTGTTGATTGTAGTGGAGAGCAAATTATACCATGTTTATATGATAAAATCGAAGACGCGTGCAATGGCCGTTTTATTGTAAAGAATAAAGTCGACGATGGTAATGCCCAATATGCTGTTCTTTCTAAAGAGAAAATATTGATAGACTTCCAAAACAATGAGATTAAGTCCCATGAAGGACATTTCTTTAATAGTAAAGTAGAGAATGAAAATTGGTATGATGTAAATGGTAATAAGGTCCATGATGGAGAGGCAGAGTATTTAGGGAAAGGGTTATTAGCAATATGCAAAAATAACAAATGGGGCATAATCAACGAGCTGGGCAAACGAGTTATTCCTTTCAATTACACTGGTTTTGAGATAATTGGAGATGTGTTATTGACCAAGAAGGATGGAAAAATAGGTTTTTGTTCACTAAACGGCCAATTGCTGATAGATACCATCTACAAGTCTATTGAGTGCGTTCTTGTTGACGACCGACAGTACCATATACAAGGTCGTAATTATTATGAGGACAAAGAGATGTTTTCAACTTGGGGGTTCTACACGCATGAGCATATCTTTGATACCGATTGCAAGGGATATGATAACTCATACCTTAGAGTTTTAGTTGGCGATAGTGACAGAAAAGAACGAAGAAGTTATCCATGCAAAGTTTTGGAGACTAAAGAGAACTTTGACTTGGTTCACCCGTTGATTTTGAGAACAGAGCAATACGCTGAACTTTTTTCCTTAGAGGAAGGTGTTTTTGCCGATTCTAGATTCGACTCTATTGATGTTTTATCAAGTAAAACTTGTATTGTTTCTAAAGATGGGAAATACGGTGTGTATTGTCTAACCGATAAAAAACTCATTATTCCATGTGAGTATAGCCGTCTAAAGTATGAAGGCAGAAATTACGTGCTGTACGAGAAAAATGACCGATGGGGTGCAAAGTATATTCCTGGAGATAGAATGGATGGCGATATATTTGATGAAATAATGTCTGTTGTGATCGATATTGAATGTGAATATACTGACCTACAGTATTTAAGAACTAATCTTTTTTCATGTTCCAGAGATGCTAATAAATCTTCATACTATATTGTCAATGGAAAGGGAAAAGAAACAACAGCGAGTAGGACATTGGGGACTTTTGATGAACCGCTTAAGGCCTATGGTAAAGATGTAATTGTTGGAAGAAAGGGAAAATATGGTTTAGTTGATCTAAACGGATACACGAAAGTCCCATATAAATATGACTCTATAGAGATTAGGGAAGACGGAAATCTAAATATCTCAATAAATGGAGGATTTGGTATTATGGACGTAAAGGGACGAGAGATTATCTCGCCCAAATATCGTATCGTGTTACCAGACGACATACAAAAGGCTTATGAGGTTACGGATGCTTTCAGTGAAGCAAGGGGCGTTGTGCAAAGTGGAAAAGAGATAATACCACCCATTTATGGAGAAGTTTATCGTTTAGAGGATTTATTCGTGGTCGGTGTAGATAGGTTTGAAACTGATGAATATGAATATAATGATGACGGAGAGGTGGAATATGTACACCCTGAGAATTTCTGTAGGTTAATCGAAGGTTGGGATTTCACAAAAAGTACACATTGTAGATATTATGGTATTTTAGATAATGATGGGAATGAAATAGTTCCAACGAAATACGATTGTATAAAGTTCCAAAACGGATACATATTAGCTGGTAGAGATGGCAATTTTTTGTTCCATGATTCAGATTGCGATAGTTCAGAAAGAGTTTGCAGTGAGTATAGTGGCGTGTATGATTTATATGATACCTCCGGAAAACTAATTTTTGGAGGCTTTAATAAATTTGATTATGTAGAGGACGTGCAAATCTTCTTGTTCCACTTCGGAGGACATTGGCGGACGTATAGTGAATGCGTAGATGAATGGAATGATATTTATGTAGATACTTTTGATTTTGTTGAGGGAACAGGAAGATGGTTGTTCTTGGATAAAGAACTTACGTCTATAGTTCCTGATAAATCAGGGAAACCACATAAATTTGATAGTGGTTTTATTGGAACGATAAGAAAAGAGGAAAAGGATGGCAAAACAACTGAGTATTGGAATATGCCTTTAGAGTGTTTTGTCTTTAATCAATGGGATGAAGACTCCCCTGCCTATCTTATCAAAGATGATATTTTTGAATGGCGTAAAGAAGAAGGCTGTGTTCCTATAAGAATTAGTGACAAGGCTGTTTCCCCTAATACTTTCTACGACATTACACATATTGCAGGAAGTAGGTTTTTTACTAAGGTAATGACAGAGGACCATAAATTTTATATTGGGATGGCAGATGTAGACATGGTTCTAATTCCGTCAGAGTATTGTTTGATAACGAAACCGGTAGATGATGCGGTTTTTGCTATTAAACGTATAGGTGATGGTAAATATTCGGTTTATTTTATAGATCTGCGCCAAGACAACTTGATTCCAATCGTTGCTATCAAAGAGATTGAAATCGATTCTCTATACAAACCAGTTCGCTATGGATATTTAATGGTTGTAAATTTTGATAGAAAGTGCCTTAAAGTAAAAGATACATCTCTGTTTGATCCTGATTTTTGCGAGCAGTTAAATGTAACCGCTATAAAAGATGCAAAAGTAGATAATGATTATTTCTATAGTATCGATGGCCATTTTTCATCTAGATATTTAGGAGGTGGAGAATGGAGAGAAGATAGGACGACTTATTATGAAGAAGAAAGATATGACGCTCTTAACGATGCTTTTGAAGGTGATGTAGAACTATATAACGATTGGCTATTGAATTGATATCATATGACCGACGAACAATTAAATAATCAGTTATACGATAGCCTATGCGCGTCTGTCCTCAAATGGTTTGAGACGGATAGAGGCTATGACGTAGAAATAACGATAAATAGGACAGAATGTGGTAAGGATATCTCATATCCCGATGCGGTTATTGGAGATACTATTCGCAATGCGCACTTTTGTGTGGCTATACTGAAAGAACCCATCATAGAAGGAGAACCTTTCCGCTGCTGGTTTGGTATTTCTATTGAATTCAGAGACGAGATACACGCAATAGGAGACGAGGAGAGAGAGGACAGAGGATATATGTTGAATGTAATTAATCAATTCAACATGTGGAATAATGGACAAATATGTTGTTTTTACGATGAGCGGTTTGATAGAATAAAGATACATCAAGATTTATATTTCTATCCGGGCAGTCATCCGACCGACAATGAAATAGCAAAGATATTAGATGCGTTCTACTTCAACAAAGACATTGAAGGCATCGCGGAATTAGTTGAAACCGGAGGTTGGCGTTTCCCTGATTTACATGTCAAAGATCTTTTCGTTAGGAAAATTAATCTATGAAACGCCTACTATACATATTATTCATATCACTTCTTGTTTGTGCATGTACGTCTAATAAGGATACAGAAAATGTATCTCTTTATGAACAAATAGAAGACCTCTACTCGTTAGCCGATGATACTTCCTCTACATTTAAGGATTACGAACCTCTGTTCGTGAACATCCTTGATTCACTTGAAGACATTGTTCTACATAATCCAAATGCGAATGAACGGTTTTTAACAAGACAAATGCCTCATCTGATTCTTGAATATATTGACAGAGCAGAGCCTGACAACCGAGGAGACAGTATCTGGGAAGTATATAATCAACGTCGAGAAGACATTCTTTATACATGGTACGTGCAACAATTGATAGACAGCACTGACAACTCTCCCTTTGTAATAATGTCGTATGCTGCGCCATTTGATGAAGATAGAAATACCACTCGTGTCGGTTTTACCTTTAGCGAAAACAACAATCCGGATAGCGAACCCGTGATGATTATTACGCTTCCGGATGTGACAGACTATGTTATTATTCTTTTCTCATTGTGGGATGATACAAATATAACTAAGTATACCGAGTATTATTCAAGTAAAGGAGAGATGACCCTTGCCTCAGACTCTACCGGAACGAGCATCTTGCTATTCGGAAAGTTCCTTCAAGATATGCTGAAATATCAACAAATGAAGATTTGTTACTATAACCCGCACATCAACAAAGAGGAATGCAGGTTCGAGCCTAGTGTTATAGGTTATTCTAATGTCCCCGTGGAATTGCATCGATTTCAACAACAATATCAATTGGCTCATCAATGGCTAATAGGACAATGAAACGGCTATTAATTATAACACTTACTGTACTCTCATTCGCTGCATGTACCAAACCGAATTGGGTGCAAGATTTGCAAGACAAAAACCCTTTGAAAGATAGCGCGGATGTGATTAGCGTTTATTTCCATTTTGACACCATCGTCAACGACTATGAAGTAAGCGGCATTCTTTATCCTTTCAAAGACGAAAAATCCGGTTGGAGCGCCTATGAAAATGGAGTACGTTTGTTCTTCCATAATCTCAAAACTGGTAAAGAATATGTCTGGACGGATTGGGAAGAGGAAAGCAATACTTCTAAATGGTTGTTCATGAGCCGAAATGTACGCGATATTGTTTGGAATAAAAAATTTAAAGGGTTTAAGAATGGCGATTATTATACATTCCATTACAACGCCGTCCCGGACACTTTCGATATAGCTGATCCGGATCATCCTATTATAGCCAACCTGTACTCACAAGCTGAATATCAATTTTATGATGTAGATTTTGATAGTAAAGATGAATTGCTAATCGGCTATTATCATGGTGGCCCTTATGGCTGCACATGTTATGAAATACATGAGATTACTGATTCTACCTTAGTTGAAAAACGACCCGTCAATTGTAAAAACGACTACTTTAGTTTAGACGACCACACAAGCTTTGATGTCGAAAACAAAGAACTCATCTGTGATTATTATAGTGGTTGTTGTAATTGGGGAAGGTATGTTTACAAGGCGACTGATGAAGGAGATTTATATCTAATCTATAGTGTTGCATGTGAATATGATCACGAGCACGAAACCATTTTATCAGACACAACCTATTACCAAAGATGAAGCACTCTAAAGCAGTCAAAATAGGCGGTATATTAATCGGCTTAGTCCTTTTGCTGATTATTATATGCAATGTCATTGTTGTGACTGCCAGTGCCGAAAAATGTTATGACGATTTAGACGCTTTACCTCATAACACGTACGGACTACTTCTTGGAACTGGTCGCGGAAGTAATCCAAGTCCGTACTATGAAGCAAGAGTGCAAGCGGCAATAGATTTATATCACGCAGGCAAGATAGATGCTGTCATCGTATCTGGTGAAAATCTATACGACGATTATTTTGAGGTAGATACGATGGTGGCAGCAATGAAAGAAGCCAATGTTCCTGTGCAACTGATTGACCCGTATGGCACAGACACTTATACTTCGTTACGGCGTATAAAAGCGTTGGATGATTATAAGGATTGCAGCATCACGATTATATCCCAACATTTCCATAATCAACGTGCCATTTTCTATTGCAAATATCTCTATGGAGACATGCCTGTCGCAGCGTATAATGCCGCTGATACAGATATTTGGTACTGGGATATTTGGCGTTTCGTCCGTGAATCTCTTGCACGAACAAAAGCTGTTCTGATGCTGCCATTTATTCATCGAACATGATCCAACCTAAGCACCACACACAACGTGGTGCTTTTTTCTTCGTCTCTTTCCTGCAATTGCATGCAGGTTCATTCACACATTCACTGATTCACACATCTTTGTCAGTTTTCTCTAATTCTTTCACTCGTTAATTCTTTATTTTATAAAAGCCCCCCTTTAATAAGGTGCTCGTTACACTCGCGGTCTGCGTTTAATTATTTTATTTGCCCTTTTTCAGAGATGTTCCTCTGCGTTCAGCCGTAGTATAAAAATCGGTGGCTCCTTCTACGTAGTAGCCCCCTACCATTACCGCGAAGGATGCGATTATCTTGCATCATTGCATTGCCCACTTTTCCGTATGCCTCCGGGGTGCCCTGTGCCCGAAGATGTCTGCGGCAACACCGCCTTTGCTGAAGTCTGTAGTCCTGCGCGCGGGGCTGACTCCACCGTGCCCCTGCTATCCGTATGGACGCCCGAATTTCTTTTGTGCTCCTTCTATGCCCTTGCGCGGTCTGAGTCTCTTTTTGCCCTGCCCCCACGCATACCCCCGTCCATGTCCATCGTCCCGC
>AUXO013871081.1_pt1 | contig 10252 bp, 6 predicted proteins | sample 768731 | NCBI WGS metagenome assembly AUXO01 (sample SAMN02715735, study PRJNA202380) | gut metagenome | biome: sheep rumen | host: Ovis aries | place: New Zealand: Palmerston North | reverse complement strand
TCGCTTGTGCTTGCGCAGATTTTGCACATCGACTTGAAACTGGCGATAATCGTTTCGGCCGCGATTGCGATTTTCTACACGTGGTTTGGTGGCATCAAGGCGGTCATCTGGACCGATGTGATGCAGTTCTGCGTGTTCTTTGGCGGTGGCGTGCTTGTGCTCTTGATTATCGCAAATCAAGTGGGTGGCTTTGGCGAAATGGCGACACTTGCAAGCGAAGCGGGCAAGACGCGCTGGTGGAATCCTTCGATGGATATTTCTGATGCGCGCACGCTCATCTCGGCAGGCTTTGCTTATGCGATTCTTGAAATCGCCATTCGCGGTTGCGATCAGCAGTTTGTACAGCGCTACCTCAGCTGCAAGGACGTGAAGGCGGCGAACCGTTCGAGTGTGCTTTCGATGGTGCTTGGCTGCGCGGTCTCGATTCTCTTTTATTGGGTGGGCGCCGCTCTTTATGTTTATTACAACGTTTCGAAAGTGGCTACAGTTCCGGCGGGCATCGGGCAGAATGACGTATTCCCGTACTTTATCGTGAACGGTCTCCCGGTTGGCGTGACAGGTTTGATTGTCGCTGCCATTTGTGCGGCGGCCATGAGCAGTCTTTCGGGCGCCATCAATTCTCTCAGCAATACGTCCGAGCGCGACTTCCTCGGTTGGGGAGAAGCGACGGGAATGGGCGGGCTCAAGCGTGCTAAAATCTGGACGGTCGTCTGGGGCGTGCTCGGCGTGTTCTTTGCACTCTTTGCTGCCACTCAGCAGGGGAGCCTCCTCAAGAACGCCCTATTCTTTACGGGGCTTTTCACGGGCCCGCTTCTTGGCATGTTCCTCCTCGCGTTCTTTGCAGACAAGATTTTTGGAACCGCAGAAAAAGCGTTACGTGCCTGGGTCGTGATTGTCGCCGTTATTTGCGGCATGGTAAGCCTTGTGCTTATCCAGGGAATCCCCGCCTTTGGCGTGCCTGCCGTTTTTGATAAAGTCTTCAGCTGGCCATGGATGCCATTCATCAGCATGACTACAACGATTGTTGTGGCGATTATCGTGAATTTTGTTGTTGCTTTTATAAAAAATAAAAAGGATTGATTTTTATTTTTAGTGTCGTTTGCGAGTTTTTGAAATATTGCCTATTTGTTTTCTTTAGTCCTTTTATTATTTTTTAATTGAATTACATTGTAAATTGGTGAAGAATGGCTATTTCAGAAAAACAGATAGAAGAAGGTTTTATAAAAAAACTTGTCGATATGAAGTATGTCTATCGTGATGATATTCATGATAGAAAATCGATGGAAGACAATTTTCGTGACAAGTTTGAAAGTCTAAATAAAGTTCATTTGACTGGTTCTGAGTTCAATCGCCTTTTGCAAGAGATTACAACTTCTGATGTGTATGCTTCTGCTAAAAGATTGCGTGAACGTAATACTTTTATGCGCGAAGATGGAACGCCTCTACAGTATATGCTAGTCAATATAAAGGATTGGTGTAAAAATGAATATGAAGTTGTAAATCAGTTACGAATAAACACAAGGAATAGTTGCCAACGTTATGATGTGATTATTCTTGTAAATGGTTTGCCTTTAGTTCAAGTGGAACTGAAAAAGAACGATATTGTTCCGCATAGGGCTATGCAGCAAATTGTTGACTATAAAAATGATGCCGGAAACGGCTATGAAAATTCGCTTCTTTGCTTCATGCAAATGTTTATTGTTAGTAATCAGAATAGTACATACTATTTTGCGAATAACAATCCCGAGTTTTTTAATTTTAATGCTGATGAATCGTATCTTCCTGTTTATCAGTGGACTAGTAGGTCCCAAAAAAAGATAACAGACTTGAATGAGTTTGCAGAAGCTTTTTTGCCCAAATGCAAGCTTGGTGAAATGATAAACCGTTATATGGTTTTAGTTGCCAGTGAGCGTAAAATTCTGATAATGCGCCCCTATCAGATATATGCGGTAGAAGCTATTGTTAAGTGTATTGATGAAAACCGTGGAAATGGTTTTATTTGGCATACTACAGGAAGTGGTAAAACTCTTACGTCGTTCAAAGCGGCAACTTTGTTAAAGGACAATCCTGACGTCGATAAATGTCTTTTTGTTGTAGATCGTAAGGATTTGGATAAGCAGACTCGTGAAGAGTTCAATAAGTTTCAAGATGGATGTGTCGAAGAAAATACAAATACAGATGCTCTAGTGCGTCGGTTGTTGTCAGAAGATTATTCAAATAAGATAATTGTTACGACGATTCAAAAATTAGGCATTGCTTTAGATCCCAAAAACAAACGTAATTACCAAAAACAGCTGTATCCAATAAAAAATAAGAGAATTATCTTTATTTTTGATGAATGCCATCGTTCCCAATTTGGTGAAAATCATAAAGCCATAAAGGAATTTTTTGTAAATTCACAACTTTTCGGATTTACGGGAACACCTATATTTGAAGCTAATGCTGTATATACTCAGGTTTCAGGTGAAGAAGCCCGCTATACAACTACAGAAGATATTTTTGAAAAACAATTGCATTCTTACACGATAACAAATGCAATTGATGATAAAAATGTACTTCGCTTCCATGTAGATTATTATAAACTTGAAAATGTTCAGAAACGTAATGAAACTTCAAGAAAACAGGCCGTTGTAGAAGCGATTTTGGATAAGCACCAGCAGGTGACAAATAGTCGCATGTTCAATGCTATATTTGCCACAAATTCAATTGATGATGCTTTGCAGTATTATGCTCTATTTGAAAGTTTGCAGAAAGAACGCGAAAAAATTGATGGCTCTTATATTCCGTTGAATGTAGCATGTGTTTTTTCACCTCCTGCTAATGGTAGTAAGGATATAAAGCAAATACAGGAAGATTTGCCCCAAGAAAGAATTGATAACGAAGAAAATCCAGAAATAAAGAAATCTGCCTTGAAAAAAATAATCAAGGAGTACAATAAACAGTATGATACAAACCACAAAATTGAAGAGTTTGATGCGTATTATCAAGATGTTCAGCAAAGAATAAAAAATCAAAAATACAGCAACAAGGACTATCCGCATAAAAATAAAATTGATATTGTTATTGTTGTCGATATGCTTTTGACTGGCTTTGACTCGAAGTATTTGAATACTTTGTACGTTGATAAAAATTTAAAGTATCATGGACTTGTTCAGGCTTTTTCAAGAACAAATCGTATTTTGAATGCTACAAAGCCTTATGGAAATATTCTTGACTTTAGAGGACAAACGGAATCAGTTGATGCTGCCATTGCGCTTTTTTCTGGAGAAAAACAAAGTGATGCTAGAAAAATTTGGCTAGTAGAACCCTTTGAAAATATTGTCCAAAAGTATAAGAAATCTGTTGAATTTTTGCGTGATTTTATGAATGAAAGGGAGTTGCCATTTAAGGCTTCTGAAATTCAAAATTTACGTGGTGGTGCACAAAAGTCGGATTTTGTAAATCGATTCAAGGATGTTCAGCGTTATAAAATACAACTTGATCAATATTCAAATATAGATGATGCTCAGAAAGAAATTGTAGAATCATTGTTGTCTGAAAATGAATTGCAAGCGTTTCGTGGGGCTTATTTAGAAATTGCTAGGCAGTTGAAGGCTGAGCGGGAGCAGAAACCGGAGCTTGTTCCACCAGAAATTACTGATCTGGATTTTGAATTTGTTTTATTTGCATCGGCTTTGATTGATTATGATTATATAATGACCTTAATTGGGCAATATGTAAAGAAATCAGCAAAAATCAAACTTACGAAAGAACAGCTTGTAAGTTTGATTCGGTCTAGTGCAAATTTAATGGATGATAGGGATGATATTATTGCCTACATTGATAGTCTTGATGGTGTGAACGGAATGACCGAACAGGAAGTTAGGGATGGATACGAACATTTTAGAAACGAAAAGAAGGCGAGTGAATTGAAGCGAATCTCGGAAAAATATAGCCTAAATTTAGATGATGTTCAAAAATTTGTTGATGATGTTGTAAACAGAAAAATTTTTGATGGAGATAAACTAAGTGAATTACTGGAATCTCTTGATTTAGGCTGGAAAGCTAGAGTGAATATGGAAACGGAACTAGCTATAGATTTGGCTCCATTGTTAAGAAAAATGGTTCCGGGGCAAGATATATCAGGTCTTTCTGCATATGAAAAGAGGAATTGATTAGGCTATATGATGAAGAAATGTTTACTTCCGAAAATTCGTTTCCCGGAGTTTGTGAAAGACGGGGAGTGGTTTTGTTCTTCTTTAGAAGAGGTTATCAGTATGGTAAATCCTCCGAAAAAAATTCAAACAGGTGATTATCAAAGTAAGGGTAAGTTTCCTATTGTTGATCAGTCTCAAAAGTTTGTATCCGGTTATTCTGATGATGCTTCTGCTTTAATAAATGAGGTTGGTGAGAGTCTCATTGTTTTTGGTGACCATACTTGTATTTTGAAAAAAGTTGCGTTTCCGTTTATTCAGGGAGCTGATGGAATAAAAATATTTAAATCAAAAAACGAGAATTTTTTGGATTCACTATATTTATATCAGTATTTATTGTATAATTCAATCGAATCAAAGGAGTATAAGCGACATTTTTCTGAATTAAAAGAAAAAAAAATTACGTTTCCAAAAAGTTTGCTTGAACAAAAGAAAATTGCAAATTTACTTTCTTCTGTTGATGCTAAGGTTTACGCTACTCAAGAAAAATTAGAAGAACTCCGAGAACAGAAAATAGGAATGCTCCAAAAGCTTTTTCCTCGAAATGGAAAAAACATTCCTGATTACAGATTTTCTGATTTTAAAAATGACCGGGAATGGCAAAATGGCTGTTTAGGTGATTTTGCAAGCTTTTTTAAGGGAAAGGGAATTTCAAAATCCGAAATCTCGGATGATGGAAATATTCCTTGCATAAGGTATGGTGAACTGTACACTCGTTATCATGAAATGGTGAAAGATGTAAAGTCTCATACAGTTCTTTCTCCTGAAAATCTTTTCTTTAGCCAAAAAAATGATGTGATTATTCCTGCAACAGGTGAAACTGCAGAAGATATTTCTACAGCTTCTTACTTACCACTAGATGGAATTGCTATAGGTGGAGACATCAATGTTGTTAGGTCTAATTGTGACGGCTTGTTCTTGGCGTATTATTTGAGTCATATTAAGAAAAATGATATTGCAAAAATTGCACATGGCTTTGCTATTGTACATTTGCATGCCGAAAAATTATCGAAACTGAAAGTTCAAATTCCATCGTTACCAGAACAAAAAAAGATTGCCCAAGCGATTTTGTCAGTTGATGAACTGATTTCGTTATATATGGAAAAGAAAGACCAGCTAATTCAATACAAGAAAGGACTTGTGCAGCGTTTGTTTGCATAAAAAAGGTTAAAATATGGATACGTTTAAATCATTGGATACTTTGACTACAAGATTTGTTGATGACTTAAGAAGTTCGGATTGTTTGTTTCTTTTTGCGTATAATGGCATCGGAAAAACACGGTTATCAATGACTTTTAAAGATTATGTAAAAAGAAAAAATCATGATAACCCCGGTGTTCTGTATTTTAATGCTTTTACCGAAGATCTATTTACTTGGGATAATGATTTAAGAGACAATCAACGGCGTTTTTTGAAAGTAAACGCTGATTCACGTTTTATTAGTGGACTAGAAGGGCTTGCTTTGGAAAGCCGAATTCACGAGATAATAGAGAAATATGCTAAGTTTGATTTTAGAATAGATTACAGTGAATGGAAAATTTCATTTAGTAGAACTGTGAAAAATACGAAATATCATTCAGAAAATCCGCATAATACGGAACCGGAATTCGTTACGCAAGAATTTATAAAAATTTCTCGTGGTGAAGAGATGATTTTTATATTTGCTGTTTTTATGGCTGTTTGCCAATTGGTTATAGAAGGGCATAATAGTTATAATTGGGTAAAGTACATATATGTTGATGATCCCATATCATCTTTAGATGAAAATAATGCAATAGCCGTTGCTTCTGATTTGGCTCAGTTAGTGAAAAGAGATGAGGGACTAAATGGTACAAAAAAGAAAAAGTATATCATTTCATCTCATCATAGTCTTTTTTTTAATGTTATTTATAATGAGTTGAAACAAAAGGCTCATAAATCATATTTTTTATATAGAACAAAAGATGATGTGTATAAATTGCGAACTACGACTGATCACCCTTTTTTCCATCATATTAGTGAATTGTGTGAATTACAGCATTGTATAAAAAAATTTAGAGAACAAGAGTTGCCTAATAGAACTCTTCCAAGATCAGATGTTTTGAAAACATATCATTTTAATATGATGCGTGCCATTCTTGAAAAAACATCTGTATTTTTTGGATTAGATAATTTTTCGAAATGCTTAGATGGTGTTGCTGATAGAGATTTATATGCTCGACTACTTAATATTATGAGCCATGGAGGGTATTCGGTTTATGAACCCAAAGGTATGGTTCGTGATAATGCGGAATTGTTTGTTCAATTATTTGAAGATTTTCAAAGAAAGTATCACTTTGAATTACCTGAAGATTTAGTATAGTTTAAAAATAGATGGTTTAAATATGACGACTAAACAAAATGAATTAGGTTCGCTTCTTTGGAAAATTGCCGATAGCCTTCGCGGTTCGATGATGGCTGATGATTTCCGCGATTATATGCTGTCATTCTTATTCCTAAAGTATCTGTCAGATAATTATATTGCTGCAGCCCAAAAGGAATTGGGGAAGGATTTCCCTGATGGCGATTCTTCTGTGGCATTACGTCAATGGTGTAAGCGAAATGCAGATGATTTGCCAATGTTTGAAAATCAGATGCGTCGCAAAATTCACTATGTGATCAAACCCGATTTTTTATGGGGACATATCGCATCACTAGCCAAAACGCAAGATGGTGATTTGCTGACAACTCTAGAAAATGGTTTTAAGTATATAGAGAATGAATCGTTTGATAGTTCGTTCAAAGGGCTTTTTTCTGATATAAATCTTAATTCAGACAAGCTTGGCAAAAATTACGCTGATAGAAATAAACTCTTGGCAAAAATTATAAGTACCATTGAAGAAAATTTGTCTGGTTTTTCTAACGAAAGTGATTCTCTTGGTGATGCTTATGAGTTTTTGATAGGCAAGTTTGCTGCGGGTTCGGGTCAAAAGGCTGGTGAATTTTATACTCCGCAGGAAATCTCATCTATTTTATCTAAAATTGTCACACTAGACTGTCATAATCCCAAAACAGGTAAAAGAAAATATTTGGACAAGGTCCTTGATTTTACTTGTGGCTCAGGTTCATTGTTGTTGAATGTATGCCACGAAATGCCCAAGGGTAGTATTGGTAAGGTTTATGGTCAAGAAAAAAACGTGACAACCTATAACTTGGCTCGCATGAACATGCTTTTGCATGGCCTTAAGGATTCTGAATTTGAAATTTTTCATGGGGATACACTGACGAATGATTGGGGCTTGTTGAACGAACCGAACCCTGCAAAAAAAATTGAATTTGATGCGATTGTTGCGAATCCTCCGTTTAGTTTACGTTGGGAGCCTAACGAAGAAACGGCCAAAGATTTTCGTTTTAGCCGTTATGGTGTTGCGCCAAAGTCTGCTGCTGATTTTGCTTTTTTGCTTCATGGTTTTCATTTCTTGAAAGAAGATGGAACGATGGCGATAATCCTTCCTCATGGGGTTCTTTTCCGAACAGGAAAGGAAGAAGAAATTAGAAAGAAACTTTTGAAGGGCGACTATATTGATGCGATTATTGGTTTACCTGCCAATCTGTTTTATTCTACAGGTATTCCTGTTTGCATTATTGTCCTTAAAAAGTGTCGCAAAAATGAAAATATTCTTTTTATAAACGCCAGCTCCGAAGAACATTATAAAGCCGGTCGCCGTCAGAATGAGCTTCGTGATGAAGATGTTCAAAAAATTGTAGAAACGTATCAGTATCGAAAAGAAGAACTTCGTTATTCTCGCGAGGTGTCGATGCGAGAAATTGAAGAAAACGACTATAACTTGAACATATCTCGTTATGTAAGTTTGTCTAAGGAAGAAATTCTTGTTGACTTGGATGATGTTGCCTCTCAAATGAAAAAAACAGATGAAAAAATTGCTTCGGCAAGAAAAAAATGTAACGAATATTTGCGAGAACTTGATTTGCCTTTAATTTAAGAGTTTTTATTTATTGTTATTATTCATAGTATAGAACATTGGAGCTTTAAATGCTTAAATCCATAGCTGCAAAAAATGTAGGTCCTATTCCGGAGTTATCTGTTAAGTTTGGAGAGCGTCTGAATATTATGACGGGTGATAATGGCTTGGGAAAGACGTTCTTACTAGATATGATTTGGTATGCCATGACTAGCTTTTGGCCAGCAGAGGTTAATCCTAGAATGGTATCTGGATTAATGGGGCGTCCGTTAAATCCTAAAAAAGATGCGATTATTGATTCTACTCTAACGGGCTATGGTTCGGGTAGTAAAAAGCATCAGTCCAAGTTTGATAGGAATGAGCAGTTGTGGGTTAATCAAAATTTTAATCCTTTAAAAACAGGGCTCGTTGTTTATGCCTTGGCTGATGGTAGCCTTTGTGTATGGGATCCTGCTAGAAGTTATTGGTCGGCAAGTTTAGAACGTTCCGGTAAATATGCGAAATATCAGTCTGCGTTTGTTTTTACTCCTAATGACATTTGGAATGGCTTGAAACAAGATGGAAATAATGTTTGTAATGGTTTGATTGTTGATTTGCTTAAATGGCAAGATAAAAAAGGCTTTGAATATGATTGCATGGAACTTCTTTTGCAAGAGCTTTCTCCGTTTGATTTTACAATGAGGCTTGACGAACCAACACGAATTTCTATAGATGACGTTCGTGATATTCCGACTATAAGAATGCCTTATGGGGTAGTTCCTGTTTTGCATGCGTCTTCAGCTATTCGGAGAATTTTGTCGTTAGCATATTGCCTTACTTGGGCTTATAGTGAACATAAAAAAGCTTGTGATATTCGTGGTATTCGTTCTACATCGCAAATGACATTTTTGATGGATGAAGTTGATGCTCATTTGCACCCGAATTGGCAAAGAAAAATAATGAAGGCGTTGTTGGATTCTATTGGTGAAATACTGGGACTTCGTACAAAGGGAAAAGTTCAAATTATTGCTTCAACGCATTCTCCGTTGGTGATGGCTTCGCTTGAAGATGTTTTTGATGAAAGTAAAGATAAATGGCTGGATTTTGATTATGAAAATGATGGAATAATATCTTTGACAGAAAGAGAATTTGAAAAACAGGGAACATCAGAATCGTGGCTTAAAAGCAAGGCGTTTGATTTAAAAGACTCTCGATCTATAGAATCAAGTGAAAAAATACGACAAATATATGATTTATTAAAAGAAGAACGCTCTGATAAAAATCGAATAAGGTTATTGTTTAATGAGCTTGTTGAAAAACTATCTCCTTTAGATCGTGAATTGTTCTTGATTCGATATATGTGCCAAAAGAAAGGTGTGTTGTAATGATTCCAGTCGCAAAAGCCCCTGAACCCGCAAATTTTGATGCTGATGTCAGACAACCTGGAATTGCATGGCTGAAAAGTCACCCAAAAGCAATGCCAAGTAAATTTAAAAGTTTTTGGACGAAATGTATTCCTGATTTGGCTTTGGCTTATAATCATATTTGTGCATATCTAGCCATTTACTTTGATAGACCTCTTGGTGCTGATTCGGTGGATCATTTTATTCCTAAGTCAAATTCTGCTATTGGGAGACAGATGACTTATGAGTGGGATAATTACCGGTTAAGTTGTATAGGTAAAAATAGAAAGAAAGGTACGAAGATATTGCCGATAGATCCATTTACCATGCAACCAGAGTCGTTCTTTATAGATTTTAGTGATGGTCGTATTTATGTGAATCCTTCGATATTACCTGTAAGATATCGAGAAGACTGCGATGAAACTATCAAAATTTTGAAGTTGGATGAACAGGATTGTCGAGATATGCGAAAAAACTTCTATAGTGATTATGTGAATGGCGATGTTAGTGCGAGGTATATGCAAAGCCATGCTCCTTTCGTATGGCATGAAATATGCCGTCAAGGATTGCAGAGGACTGCTGCAGATACTCCGTAAATATTATTTTTCTGAATTGCAACTAAGAAATTAAGTAGTTTATCGTTGAATGAATTCCGCAGGGATGATTCACCTGCGGTTTTGTTTTTGTGGATGTTTTGAAAAAAGGAGAAATATATGCAAAACAAGGTTTCGTACAT
>AUXO017087230.1_pt1 | contig 10253 bp, 8 predicted proteins | sample 768731 | NCBI WGS metagenome assembly AUXO01 (sample SAMN02715735, study PRJNA202380) | gut metagenome | biome: sheep rumen | host: Ovis aries | place: New Zealand: Palmerston North | reverse complement strand
TTTTTCTGTAAATATTGGCTGTGGTTTGCTATGTTGTGACGGAAAGGCCTTAAATAATTGATGTGTGGTTCATGTGTGGTTCATGTGTGGTTCATGTGTGGTTCATGTGTGGTTCATATGTGGGACATATAAGTATAAAACATTGAATATCAAATTGTTGTGTGTGCGATTTCTTGCAAAAATGAAGCCAAAGTCAGGGAATTGTGGGTGTCAAGTGTTTGTGGGCAGTGAGTACTGTGTAAAGGTTTTTCGTATATGTGTGGAGGTGTTTTGGGGCTGGCTAGTATCATGGAGGTGTGTATTCTTGTGTTGCCTGATGCTTGTGGTGGGGTGGCGTGTGTGTTTGGGCGTGGCGGGTCGGTTTTTGTTAAAAAAGCCTTGTTTTTGTGTGTGATGTGCGTCGGATTTGTTTTTTTTTCGTATATTTGCACGCTGAGTGTATGGTTAGACCTGGATCGATATTGGTTTCGCTACTGTTGCTGGGGGGCGTGATGACTTCCTGCTCGAGGATGAATGCGTTGGAGAAGACGACGGATTTCGAGTATAAGTATGAGGTGGCGAAGCAGTTGTTCATGGAGGGTAAGTATGCCAGGGCGAGTCTCCTGTTTGCAGAGGTTGTCACCATAATGAAGGGGACGGCGAATGCGGAGGAGAGCCTGTATATCCTGGCCATGAGTAATTTCTGCCAGAAGGACTATGAGTCGGCATCGCAGTATTTTCGCAAGTATTACCAGATGTATCCACGTGGCTTGTATGTGGAGTATGCGCATTACTATTGCGGGCTGTCTCTGTACAACATGATTCCGGACGTGCGTCTGGACCAGCAGTCTACGTACGACGCAATCAAGGAGTTCCAGGAATTCCTGGACAACTATCCGACAACGGGTATAAAGGCTCAGACGCAGAATATGATATTCCAGCTCCAGGATCGTCTGGTGGAGAAGGAGTACCTGGCTGCAAAGCTGTACTATGACTTGGGGTCTTACTTGACGAACTGTCAGTTCGGCGGCAGTAACTGGGAGGCTTGCGTAGTGACGGCGGAGAATGCCCTGCGTGACTTCCCGTATGCGGAGGCGTGGCGTCGTGAGGACTTGTCCATAATGATATTGCGTGCCAAGTATCGTCTGGCTCAGCAGAGTGTGGAGACGAAGCGTGTGCAGAGGTACCGTGACTGCGTGGATGAGTACTATGCCTTCAGGAACGACTATCCGGAGAGCAAGTACCTGAACGAGGCTCATGGTATTTTTACCAAGAGTGACGACTTCGTCAAGAAGCATGGGAAAGAGGAAGATTACGTTGATTAGAAAAAAAATAGTATAGATATGGATTACAAGAAGACTAATGCTCCAACTACTACGGTGACTCGTGATGTCATGACCCTGGCTGACGAGACGGGCAACATCTATGAGAGTGTTGCGATTATTGCTAAGCGTGCCAATCAGATAAGTGCTGAGATGAAGCATGAGCTGAACCAGAAACTGCAGGAGTTTGCTTCTGCAAGTGATTCCTTGGAGGAGGTTTTTGAGAACAGCGAGCAGATAGAGATAAGCAGATATTACGAGAAGTTGCCGAAGCCTACTCTCCTGGCTACGGAGGAGTTCCTGGAAGGACGCGTGTATTTCCGTGTTCCTCAGCAGGGTGATGCTGCGGACGAGGAGATGTGATGCGATGGAGGGTGCCAGATGATTCAGAGGATTCAGACTGTTTACCTGTCGGTGTGCTGTGTGTTGTGCGCGGCGTGTATCTGGCTGGAGGTTGCGGATGACTGTCATCCTTGGGCCTTGACGGCTATCATGTCGATTTCTGCTTTCTTGGTGTTCGTGGACATCTTCTTGTTCAGACATCGTGCCTTGCAGATGCGCGTGTGTACGTTCTGTATTATCCTGATGATCGGATGGTATCTGGTGTTTGCTGCCCTGGCTTTTGTGCTGGGCGACGGTTTGGTTGGGGTGTACAGACCTCGTGCGTGGGCGGCGATTCCTATGGTGAATGCGATTTTATTGTACCTGGCTTTCCGTGCCATCCTGAGGGATGAGCTGTTGGTGAAGAGCCTGAACAGGCTGCGCTGAGGCGTAGCGTATGATAGGAAAGAAATACGGGTGTGCCGGACAAGGTCTTGTCTGGCACACTTGCTTTATTTGATAGTGCCGGTCTTGGTCTTCAGAATGTCGTAGAGGTATGTGAGCTTGACGCTGATGGTGGAGTTGGCTGAACGCTGGAAGGGGTCGCGCTTGCTGTTGTCGAAGATGTCGGAGAGTCCGAAGTTGTAGCGTGCCTCGAGGGTGAAGTGTCCGATTTTGGGACGGCTGAACTCGAGGCCTGCCCCGGCGGTAATGCCGTAGGCGAATTTCCTCTGGCACTGGAGGTCGTATTGTCTTGTGCTGCCTTCGCGCAGGGCAATTGTGTAGTCACTCCACTCGCCTGTCCGGGTCTCGCTCTCGCCTATGCAGAATCCTATTTGCGGGCCTGCTATGATGTATCCCATGAATCCTTTTCGTTCCCGTCCCCAGCCGAGGCGGGCGAGGAAGGGGATGTTGATGTAGTTCATGGTGCGCTGGTAGGTGTCGTCGCTATGCCGGATGTCTTCTTTCCATCCGAGTTGGGAGAAGTTGACTTCGGTCTGCAGTGCGCATACGGCGGAGAAATATTTCTCGCAGGTGTATCGCAGGCTGATGCCCATCTCGAGTCCCATGTGCATGTTTTGGGGTACGCTGGGCTTGAAGCTGACGCGGTTCATGACGAGACCTGTGTTGACGCCAATTGCAAGGTCGCTGCGGAATTTTCCGACCTGTGCGTGCATCATCGTGACTGTGCACATGGCTATTATCGTGGACAGAAGGTGTCGCATACGTATGCAAAGGTAATATTTTTTTCCGTAGAGCGGTGTGATAATGTATTATTTTTGTATATTTGCATATCATGATAGTATGTGAAACCAATCATTTGCCCTTGCTCGTAGATATGAAGTATGTCTTGTGCCTTTTGTTGATTATGCTGCCGATGGGAATGGCGGCTCAGGTGCCGGCTATCGCGCCTGAGGTCTCGTATACGAATCCTGAGGGAGTGACGCTGTACGGGAGCTATCCGGACGACATGAACCTGCAGGAGCCGCAGAATGCTCCGCTGAGGGCGTTGTTCAGGTCTAATCCGCAGGACTATGCAGGATGGAACGTGAACTATGACTGGGCGGTGTACCTCGATACGACTTCGACGGAGCGTAATTTTGAGATGGTCGTGCACCGCTATGACGAGGACCTTGAGTATACGTTCGTGCAGAAGGGGCGTTACAGGGTGAGGGTGCGTGCGACGTTTACCAGGGACGGGGAGACGGTGGTCTGTCCGAGCGAGGATATGGACTCGGTGTGTTTTACGTTCGAGATCAACAGGAGCCGTCTGAGGTTCCCGAACACGTTCACGCCTAACGGTGACCAGATTAACGATACGCTTCGTGCCAAGGAGTTCCAGAGTATAGTGGAGTTCAGGGCGATTGTATTTAACCGTTGGGGCAAGAAGCTTTACTCGTGGGACGACGTGAACGGCGGATGGGACGGCAAGGTGGGAGGCTCGTACGTGAACGACGGTGCGTATTACCTTGTGGTCAATGCCAAGGGTGCGGACGGACATGTGTATCGTATAAAGAAGACTATTAACGTGCTTACGTCAAAGATGGATGACGGGTCTACGGATACTGACGGCGGTGACGCTCCCTGATGCCTATGGAGAAAGACAGTATCATAGTGGAGGGTGCCAGGGTTCACAACCTGAAGAACATCGACGTGCGGATTCCGCGCAGGTCGCTTACGGTGGTTACGGGGCTGTCCGGCTCTGGCAAGTCGAGCCTGGCGTTTGATACGATTTATGCCGAGGGACAGCGCAGGTATATCGAGACGTTCTCGGCTTATGCGCGTAATTTCCTGGGCGGGGTGTCGCGTCCGGACGTTGACAAGATAAGCGGGCTGTCTCCGGTCATCAGCATAGAGCAGAAGACGACGAACAAGAATCCGCGCTCGACGGTGGGCACTACGACGGAGATATATGATTTCCTGCGTCTGTTGTATGCGCGTGCCGGAGAGGCTTTCTCGTACGAGACGGGGGAGCGTATGGTACGGTATACTGACGAGCAGATAGTGGAACTGCTGCTGTCGCGCTACCGTGACCGACGTGTATATATCCTGGCTCCGTTGGTGCAGAACCGAAAGGGGCATTATGCCGAGCTGCTGGAGTCGGTAAGGAAGAAGGGTTATCTGTATGCGCGTATAGACGGGGAGGTCCGGGAGCTGTTGTCCGGCATGAAGCTGGACAGGTATCGTAATCATGATATCGAGGTAGTGGTGGACAGACTGGCAGTCCATGACAAGGATGTTGACCGCCTGCGCCACAGTGTGGCGAATGCCATGCAGCAGGGTGGGGGGCTCATCATGGTATATGACGTGGAGACTGACGGGGTGCGATACTACAGCCGCCGCCTGATGTGTCCGACGTCGGGTATCTCGTATCGTGACCCTGCTCCGCATAATTTCTCGTTCAACTCGCCTCAGGGTGCATGTCCGCGCTGTAAGGGGCTGGGATATGTGTCGCTGATTGACGAGGAGAAGATATTTCCAGATCCGTCCGTCAGCATACGTGAGGGTGGCATTGCTCCGCTTGGCAAATCGCGGCAGATTATGATTTTCTGGCAGATTGATGCCTTGCTGAGGAATTATGGCTACGACCTGGATACTCCGGTCGGGGAACTCTCGCGTGAGGCAATAAATGCGATTGTGCAGGGGAGTGGCGAGCGTCTGCGTATTCCTGCGCAGGTGGCGAAGACGAGTAGCGACTACTATTGTGAATATGAGGGGCTTACGAAGTATATCGGTCAGGTCTCGGAGTCTGAGATGAGTGCTGCCGCGCGTAAGTGGGCTGACCAGTTCAAGCGTACTGCCGTATGTCCGGAGTGTAACGGACAGAGGTTGAACCGCGAGGCTTTGCATTTCCGTGTCGACGGCAAGAATATCGCGGAATTGTCGGACATGGACCTGGGACAGCTGTATGAGTGGCTGGACGGGGTCGAGGGGAGACTTACGGAGCAGCGTAGGCGTATTGCTACGGAGATACTGAAGGAGATAAGGACGCGTCTCAGGTTCTTGCTGGACGTGGGGCTGGAATATTTGTCGCTGTCGCGCAGCAGCATTTCGCTTTCCGGCGGCGAGAGTCAGCGTATCCGCCTGGCGACTCAGATCGGCAGCCAGCTGGTGAATGTATTGTACATCCTGGACGAGCCTTCGATAGGACTGCACCAGCGTGACAACCGTAAGCTGATAAGGTCTCTGAAGGCCCTGCGTGATACTGGTAACACGGTAATAGTCGTGGAGCATGACGAGGAGATGATGGAGAGTGCCGACTGGATTGTGGACATCGGGCCAAGGGCTGGCCGCAAAGGTGGGGAGGTAGTCTATCAGGGGACCTATCCTGCAATGTTGGGATGTAATACGCTGACCAGCGGATTCCTGAACGGCAGCCTGAGGATAGATGTGCCGAAGTCCCGTCGTGAGGGTAGCGGCGAGTCTATCGTGCTCAGGGGGTGCAGGGGCAACAACCTGCAGGACGTGACTGTGGGGTTTCCGCTGGGATGCCTGATATGTGTCACGGGGGTAAGCGGCTCGGGCAAGAGTACCCTTGTCAACGAGACGTTGTTCCCAATCCTGTCGCAGCATTTCTACCGCTCGCTGAAGGATCCTCTGGATTATGACAGTATCGAGGGTATTGAATATATTGACAAGGTGGTGTGTGTAGACCAGAGTCCCCTGGGGCGTACTCCGCGCAGCAACCCTGCTACGTATACCAACGTGTTCAACGATATACGCAACTTGTTTGTCGAGTTGCCGGAATCAAGAATCCGCGGCTACAAGCCTGGCAGGTTTTCGTTCAATGTCAGGGGCGGGCGATGCGAGACGTGCTCGGGCAACGGGTATCGCAGCATAGAGATGAACTTCCTGCCGGACGTTTCCGTGATGTGCGAGGACTGCCGGGGACGCAGGTATAACAGGGAGACGCTGGAGGTGCGCTTCCGTGGCAAGAATATCGGGGAGGTTCTGGACATGACCGTGAACCAGGCCGTGGAGTTTTTCGAAAATCAGCCTGCGATATTGCATAAGATCAAGGTTTTGCAGGACGTGGGGCTCGGATATATCAAACTGGGGCAGTCCAGTACTACGCTTTCGGGCGGTGAAAGCCAGCGTGTAAAGCTGGCCACGGAACTTGGACGCAGGGACACGGGACGCACATTGTATATATTGGACGAGCCTACGACGGGATTGCATTTCGAGGACATACGTATCTTGCTGGGTGTGCTGGACAGGCTTGTCGAAAAGGGTAACAGTGTAATCATCATAGAGCATAACATGGACGTAATCAAGTGTGCCGACTGGATTATAGACATGGGACCCGACGGCGGTCGCGGCGGCGGTCAGCTGCTGGTTTGCGGAACGCCTGAGCAGGTCGCACAGTCCAATGTGGGCTATACAGGAAAATATCTAAAGGAAATACTATGCAGAAAGGATTAGCGTTCTTCTCGTTGGCTATTGCCGCTGCCGGTGCCTCGGCGCAGGCTCAGCGTCCCAACATCGTGTACATCATGACTGACGACCATACGGCACAGATGCTCAGTGCGTATGGCAACAGCCCAGTGCAGACTCCCAACCTGGACCGTATAGCCAGGGACGGTGTCTTGTTTCGTAACAGTTTCGTGGCCAACAGCCTTTCGGGCCCGAGCCGTGCGTGCATGATAACAGGCAAGCACAGTCATAAGAACGGGTTTACGAACAACGAGCACGGAGTCTTCGACGGCAGTCAGCAGACAATGCCCAAGCTGATGCAGCAGGCGGGATATCAGACGGCCCTGATCGGCAAATGGCACCTGGTAAGCACACCTACAGGGTTTGACTATTATGAAGTCCTGCGCGGCCAGGGTGAGTACTACAACCCGGATTTTATCCAGATGGATGGCAGCGTCAGGCGCGAGCAGGGCTATTGTACGAATATCATTACGAACAAGGCTATCGACTGGATGGAGCATCGTGACAGGAGCCGTCCGTTCATCCTGTTCGTCCATCACAAGGCTTGTCACCGCGACTGGCTTCCGGAACTGAAGTACATGCGCGAATACGAAGACAGGACTTTCGAAAAACCGGCAAATTTCAACGATGACTGGAACGGCCGTGTCGCAGCAGGGCTGCAGGAGATGACCATTGCCAGCCAGCATGACATGGACCTGGCATACGACAACAAGGCCTACTTGCCAGGTGACAGCAGCCGTCTGTCCCAGTCTTACCTCGACTATGTCAATCGCCTCGGCAAGGAAGACCGTCAGGCATACTGGGCTTTCCACGACAGTCTGTCGTGCGACTTTTTCCGCCGTTTCCCCTCGTATCGTCACTACAAGGCCACTTCGCCAAAGGATGATGCTCTCACGGAGTGGAAGTTCCAGCGCTATATGCGTGATTATGCCAAGGTTACCAAGTCTCTGGACGACGAGGTGGGGCGCTTGCTGGACTACCTCAAGTCGCATGGATTGTATGACAACACATTGATTGTCTACACCTCCGACCAGGGTTTCTATATGGGTGAGCATGGATGGTTTGACAAGCGTTTCATGTATGAGGAGAGCCTGAACACTCCCTTGCTGATGCACTTGCCACAGGGATACAGACGTCATGGCGAGGTTATGGAAATGGTACAGAATATCGACTATGCTCCTACGTTCCTGGAGATGGCCGGTGCCAGGATTCCAGCTGACATACAGGGCATGAGTCTCGTGCCTCTGCTGAAGGGTGAGAAGACTGTCGGCAAATGGCGCGATGCGATTTACTATCACTACTATGAGTATCCTGCCGAGCATAGTGTAAGGCGTCACTATGGCGTACGTACCGACAGGTACAAGCTGATACATTTCTATGGCGACATCGATGCATGGGAACTGTATGACCTGAAGACTGACCCTGCGGAGATGCACAATGTATACGGTGACAGGAAATATTCCGCCGTCCGCCGTCAGATGCATGCCAGGCTCAGGAAACTGCAGAAACAATATGATGACAATATAGAAAACGAAATAAAATAAAAATACAATGGCATTTGAAAAGATCGTGGGGCTCATAGATGCCCCGTTTACTCCTTTTTATGAAAATGGTGACGTTAATCTTGAACCGATTCCTGCGTATGCACGTATGTTGCACAAGAACGGTCTGAAGGGTGTGTTTATAAACGGCAGCAGCGGCGAGGGATATATGCTTACCGAGGACGAGCGTATGCGTCTTGCCGAGGCATGGATTGCGGCTGCACCAGAGGGGTTCAAGGTGATTGTGCATGTGGGCTCGTGCTGTGTGCGTAACAGCCGTATGCTGGCTGAGCATGCACAGAAGATAGGTGCATGGGGCATAGGTGCAATGGCTCCTCCGTTCCCCAAGATAGGCCGCATAGAGGAACTGGTCAAGTACTGCGAGGAGATTGCCGCCGGAGCCCCTGACCTGCCTTTCTACTATTATCACATCCCTGCCTTCAACGGTGCGTACCTTCCGATGGTGCAGTTCCTTCAGGCAGTTGACGGGCGCATTCCTAACTTTGCAGGTATAAAATATACCTTTGAGAGTATTTACGAATATAACCAGTGCCGTCTGTATGCTGGTGGCAAGTTCGATATGCTGCACGGTCAGGACGAGACTATACTGCCCTCGCTGGCAATGGGCGGGGCGCGCGGCGGCATAGGCGGAACGACCAACTACAACGGCAGGGAGCTGGTTGGCATCGTCCAGGCATGGAATGAGGGGGATATCGAGACGGCTCGTGAGCGTCAGAACTTCTCGCAGCTGGTAATCAACGTAATCTGTCATTTCCGTGGCAATATAGTAGGCGGCAAGCGTATAATGAAGCTGATAGGCCTCGACCTGGGGCCTAACCGGACGCCGTTCCAGAATATGACGGCAGAGGAGGAGGTCCAGCTTCGCAAGGAGCTGGAGGAAATAGGCTTCTTCCAGCGGTGCAACCAGTTGTAGTCGTTTGGTAAAAAAGCAGACAATGAAAAAGACTATATTCTCGATACTGATCCTCCTGCCGCTCCTGGCATTCTCCCAGAATCAGGTCAGCGTGACCAGGGGTATACCCATGAGGCATGCGGTATCGGGCCATTATGCAGGATGGATAAATAACGGTCTGTGGACATGGGGCGGATGCAACTTCCCGGACAAGCCTTGTGCCGACGGGGGCGAGAAGAAATTCTACCCTCAGGCCTACGGCGCAAGTGTACAGATAGGAGACGGTGTATTGTTCCTCGGTGGGCAGTGTGGGAGCAGCTCGCTGACTACCTGCGAGTTCTATCCTAACAATAGCGATCGCGAAATGTGTACGCCGTTGCCCGTCGGCCTTGACAACTTTGCTGCCACATACTACGACGGGACGATATATGTCGCAGGAGGTCAGAGCTTCGGCAAGCCCAACAGTGTCGTCTACGGTGCCCGTTGGGAAAAGCCGTTGCGCTGGGTGGCGTTGGATACCCTGCCGGACAAGTGCCGCCTGCAGCCTTGCGTACAGGTGCAGAATACAGCTGCAGGTGCAGCCCTCTTCGTCTTCGGCGGATATCAGCCACGTGTAGATTCGTTAGGCCAGAAGGCCGAGGTGTACAGCGATGGTGTCTATATGGATCTGAAAACGCACCAGTGGCATCGTACCAGTCCTGCAAATCTGTGGGTGCAGGGACCGTCCAAAGTCAGTCCGGAAAACGGCAATATGGAGACTTCGGCCTACCTTGAGCGCCAGGCTATAGTCGGAGCTGCCAGTGCCACGTCCGGTTACAGTCATATCCTGTTCTTCGGAGGTGTAGACTATCGGATATTCTATGACGCTATCAGCGGACGGCATGACAGTCTGTATCTCCGGCATCAGCCACAGTGGTACAGGTTCCGCCAGGATGTGCTGGCATACCATACAATCACAGACTCGTGGGCACTGCTGCCTGGTGATTCGTTGCTGGCACGTGCGGGAGCCTGCCTTACCAAGAGCCCTGATGGTCAGGTGTGGTATTATTCGGGCGGAGAGACTATGCCTGGCGTGCGCAGTGCCGACGTCAGCGAAGTGCGGATTACCACCCGTCACGATTTCGGCTGGCTCAACTGGACCGTATTGGCACTGTACCTGGTCGCCATGTTGGGAATGGGTGTGTATTTTATGCGCAAGGAGAACGGTGCTGACGACTTTTTCAAGGGCGGCGGACGTATTCC
>AUXO016302568.1_pt1 | contig 10253 bp, 4 predicted proteins | sample 768731 | NCBI WGS metagenome assembly AUXO01 (sample SAMN02715735, study PRJNA202380) | gut metagenome | biome: sheep rumen | host: Ovis aries | place: New Zealand: Palmerston North | reverse complement strand
CGAGCGTTTTGTTCAAATAATTCATAATTATCATTTTTAAAGTCTTATCTATTTTCTCCATGCGGCTCTCCAATCCGGAATGAGATACTGTACGCCATCCAGATAGGTGGTGCCGGAATTTCGATCTCTCCAGTTGGCCCCTTTGAAGGAATACAATGCATCTATGGCGTCCTGTTCAAATTCCTTGCGTTCTTGCTCCGTTTGAACGTCAATAGCCACTAACGGGAATTCTTTTACCAGCGTGAGCTTGCGTCCGCCCACAGTAATATTGGCATACTCGGTACCGCGGTCATAGACGGCATCCACACGGAACATCAGGACGGGTTCGTTCCACATATCGGTGGGATAGTCGTAGACATTCCATTTAGCGTAGTCGTAGCAATAGGATTCAGGGGTCAGGGCCCTGGTTTCCACTGTACTGCGGATACTTCTGGGATCTTCCGTCTGTCCGTGGGTGGCTTGATCGGGATGGAATCCCTTGGTCGCATAGAGATCGGGAGCATATTTTGCCACCTTCTCCGCAATGGCTACATCCTGAAGGACGATGGGCTCATCGCTGAAAGCATCGTATGTCTGGGTAATGACATCGGGTTTGCTGGGATAATGCTTCCAGAAGTAGAACGGCGGTTTTTCATTATTGATGTCAATCGGATACAGGAAACGGCCCACAGGCTGAGCGGTGCTATTGATAGCAGGATCACTGTAGGCGAAGCCGCACATATGCGTGTAGTTGCGAGGATAACCGCTGACCGGTGCCACAAGCTGGAATAAATGCATAATATCCACTTTCGCAGTCTCATCCACAAAACGGACCAGACGCGGGGCAACTGGGAGCTCGTTCATAGGTTTGTCGCGATCGTAATTCGTGAACGCGTTGGTAAAGAGGTTATTCAGCATGGTCATTGCCCGCGCGGCCTGGTCGTACGTGGGGAGGCCGCTCATAGACGAAGTGCCAAATGGCCGGAGCAATCCGGTAAAGGATACCAACTCAGAGTAGGGGCTTTTCTCGCAGACGTTATCTTCATCATTGTCTGTACCCGACATAATCAGAACAAACCAATAATTGTTTGATTCATCTGTGTAAACATTCCCAACCCTGTAATGGGCGATCCCGTTAAAATTGGAAATATCCTGCTGCTGGGGATTGTTCACCAGTTTTTCGGTGGTAATCTCCGGCTCGTGGCTGGCCAACTCATCATCTTCCACAGGCAGCACATCCCTGTAATAACGATAGATCTCCCATACCCCGGGAATGGCCTCGTGTACGTCGGAATACTTGCCGGTCTCGGACAGTTCGGAGCCTTTGGCATAGCGGAGGATGTAACGGGGGCTGGAATCGCCGAAGAAAGGCAGATTGTTCACAGATTTCTTGTTTCTTACATCAAAATCTACATCCTTCTGCGGCTGGTTTTTGTAAATCATCTGTACCTTCTGCTCCGTGTAAGGCTTGTCCGTCTGCATATTGGCGTGCGTTTCAGTGCCGTTCACGAACTTGCCCTGATATACCGTGGCATAATTGGACGTAGAAGTCCACCAGCTGTACCCATTGTACAGGAAATGGAGTCCGCTACTCTCTATGTCCTGGGCAATATTGTCCAGGCTCTTGCCAAACAGAGTCTGGTCGATACCTTGCTGGCGCCAGGCGGCAGCCACATTGTTCCAGAAATTGGCGTTGTGGTATTTGATATTGTCCTTGTGGAAATCGTGGAAGATAGGCAGGCCGCCGGGGCCGAATGTTCCCTCGGTGCTATAGTACACAATGTTTTCCTGCCACTGATTGGGGAAGCACAGGGCATAAAGCAGTTCTGCCAGATTCTGCATATGCTCCTTATTATACTTGAGCTTGGTGGGGAAGTAATAGTCCTTGTTATTACTTCCCTTGTAGTGCCAGATGTTCTTCTCCGGCAAATTGCCGATGCTCATCCAGTGTGTATCTCCCTTCCCTTCCGGGCTGAAGGCCGGGCGCACGCACACCCAGTATTCCATCTCGTTATTATCCCTGTTGATGCCAATCACATCGCCAAAACGATAGTAGGCACTACCTCTGAAGGACGCATTGGTGTCCCCCTGCTTCGCCGAGCGGTAGATGATTTTGGACAGGTGCGGGACGGAAGGGATCTCCACCTTTACCTCGGCCCAGGCCGTACTGCCGTCCAGCTTGGTATAGGTGAACTTACCTATTTCGTCGTGGGTCCAGGGGTAAGTTGTGGTGTTCTCGTCAATGGTATCTACGCCAATCAGGTTGGCAAAGCTTTTGGCAGCTGCCGCAGCGGAGTTGGTGGCTACGATACGCGCCTGCGGGTTGGATGCGTCCTGAATGCCTATCACGGGTTCAAAGGTTTTGCCCTTGTAGTCATCCGTGATATCGGACGCGGCTACCAGCTGGCCTACCACATCCCAGAATTGGATCACTTTTTCTTCTTTTTGGGCTTGTTCCTGAGGATCAGGATCCTGAGGCCCTTTCTGGCACGCGCCTATGACTATCGCCACGGCTGCGAGCATCGTTAAATGAAAGAATGAGTATTTCATAATTGCTTACTGTTTATTTATTCCACGCTTTTCTCCAGTTGGGGATGGTATATTCAACCCCGTCCAGCTTAATGGTATTGCCGTACCAGTCCTGCTCGTTGTTGTGTTTGGCGTCATACACATATACATAGGCGTCCGCCGTAATATCTTCTTCCACAGCCGAGGTGAAATCTTTCATCTCGGCCACCAGCGTAAGCTTGTGACCGCCCAGCGTTGTGGTTGCATACTCGGTTCCCCTGTCATAAACGGCATCCATACGGAAGAACAGAATGGGTTCGTTCCACATATCCGTATGATTGTTCCAATCGGTTGTACCATAAAAATACGGCTGGGGGTTTCTTGCGGCAGGATCCGTCTGGGAACGGATACTTCTTCCGGCCTGTTCGTGTTCGAGCGGCTGCTTGGCATAGAAATCCGGGGCATATTGGGCCACCTTTTCTGTGCTTGCAATATCCTGAAGGGTAATGCTGACCTGACTGAAATTCGTGTATTCCGTTGATACCTGGTCCGGATTAGCAGGGTAATGCTTCCAGAAGAAATAAGGCGGACAATCGTTATCCAGACTAATGGGGTACAGGAAACGGAAGAGGTGTTGAGCACCGGATACCAGGGCCTCCGTGGGCTCGTAATAGGCAACGCTGAACATTTGGGTCAAGTTGCGTTCGTCCCCCCATCCCTTGGTTACCTGAAGCAAATCCAGCAGGTTTAGCTGAATGGTCTCATTGTATCTCAGGTGTCTTGTCATCCGTTGGGCGAAGGTCATTTCGTTTACTACCTTTTCATCGTTTGATGCAAAGGCGCCCCGCCCCTTTGCAGCATAGAGACGAATAAAAGTGGCACCACGGGCAGCCTGTCCAAAATTGGGCAGATTGGTTGCATAGGCCTCGTTCGCTTCCAATCCCTGGAAAGAGATCAGTTCTGCCAGCGGAGCGGCCTCGCAGTCCATGTCCTGCAGGGAAGGAATATTCAAATCCCGTCCCTGGCCGGCGATATTCATGACCACCCAGTACTTGCCGTTCTCATCTTTATAAATGCTTCCCGGTGTATAATGACCGGCTCCCGAAAAGACATTGAAGTTTTGCTTCTGGGGGTCGTTGACAACCTTATCTGTGGTGATTTCCGGCGTATGTTCTTTCAGATTCTCTACCGGCAGTACGTCGCTATAGTAACGGTACTCCTCCACAACTCCAGGAATGGCCTTGTCCACCGCCGGCATTTTTCCGTCGCTGGCAAGATCTGAGCCCTTGGCATACCGTACGATGTAACGGGGGCTGGCATCTCCGAAGAAATCCTGATAAATCACATACTTCTCCCCAGTGACATCAAACTCCTTGATATCCTTCGCCGGCTGGTTCTTGTAAATCATCTGCACCTTCTGGTCCGTGTAAGGTTTTTCCGTCTGCATATTGGCGTGCACTTCCTGGCCATTCACGAACTTGGCCTGATACACCGTGGCATAATTGGACGTACTCGTCCACCAGGAATAGCCTTTATAAAGGAAGTGGATGCCGGGGCCGCTGACTTCCCTGGCAATATTGTCCAAGGTAGTGCCCATCACCTTGAAGTCGATGCCATTCTCCTTCCATTTGGACGCCACATTGTTCCAGAAATTGGCATTGTTGTACTTGATGTTGTCCTTGTGGAAATCGTGGAAGATGGGCAGGCCGCCAGGACCGAACAAGCCTTCGGTACTGTAATACGTAATATTCTCCTGCCACTGAGTGGGGTAGCACAGGGCATAGAGCAGCTCTGCCAGATTCTGCATATGCTCCTTGCTATTTTTAAGGCCGGTGGGGAAAACGTAAGTATTCTTGTTGCTCGCCGTATAGGACCAGAGGTTCTCCTTGGGAAGCGAACCCACACACATCCAGTGGGAATCCTCCTTGCCCTCGGGGCCAAACGCCGGACGTACGCATACCCAGTATTCCTCTTTGCCATCGTCGTTATTACGCTTGACCACATCGCCGAAACGGTAATAGGCTGCGTACGAGAATGAGCCATTATTCCCAGACTGTTCCACCGAACGGTAGATAATCTTGGAAAGGTGCGGAATGGACGGAATCTCCACCTTTACCTCTGCCCAGGCCGTGGTGCCGTCCAGCTTGGTATAGGTGAGACTACCCACTTCTTCCTGAGTCCAGCTATAATTGGGAGTGCTCTCGGTTATACTTGCATTCACCAGGTCTCCAAAGCTTCGGGCGGCCGCAGCGGCGGAGTTGCTCTTCACGATGCGGGCATTGGAATTGGAAGGATCCGCTATGCCAATCACCGGCTCAAAGGTTTTGCCTTTGTAGTCCGGGGTGTAGTCCGATGCCGCTACCAGCTGGCCTACCAGGTCCCAGAATTGCTCCGTTTTTTCGGCCTTCTCCTGTTCCTGCTGCGCTTTCTGCTCCTCGGGCGTAAGCCCGTCACGTTGGCAGGAAACGATACCCATGGCGCACACCAGTGCCGCCATGAGGAAATATGTAAAATGGTTTTTCATGATTGAATATTTGTTTGTCTATTTGTTCCATACTTCCTGCCAGGAAGCAGGCTGCTTAGTTTTACCGTCCACGTATAACAAGCCGGCCTTCATCTCTTTCCAAAGCTGCGCCTTATAATTATAGGCCTGCCGGATGACCCTATTATAATCTTCGACTTCACTTTCACTTTCACTGTCGGAATCGAAAATATAAAAAGCCGGGCACAGTTCATAAGGTTTCAGTAAATGGCCGTTGACGGTCCTGGTCGCATATTCGGTTCCCCGGTCATAGACGGCATCCATCCTGAACATCAGCACCGGTGTATTCCACATATCCTTGCCCATGTTGCGATGGCTATAGAAGTAGTTGGAAACATTGGTGGCGTTCTGGTCTGCTTCCGTGCGTATATGAGCCGCATAGTAATCGTTGGCATGCGAGAGCACCTTTTCACTGCTGGCCATGTCCTGCAAATAAATGGACTCCGAAGAGAAGTCTGTGTAAACCTTCGTATTGGCATCCGGATTGCTGGGATAATGGCACCAGAAATAATAGGGCGTATTGTCCGGCATATCGGAATGGGGATAAACGAGGCGGAACAAAGGTTGCCCCTTGGAATAGTCGTTGTCAACGGGGGCATAGGCGATGGAGGCCGTATGTGAGGTCTTTATTGTCTGACTAAACAGGTCGGAAATATCTACAACCTGCATGTCTCTCAGATGGATGGCCACTTGCTCCATCACGCCCTCGGCGTCTTTGATGTTTTTCCCCCGCGCTTTATATCCATACCGGAACATATCGCTGAGGAACAGTGTTCCGCGAAGGGTCTGGTCATACGTGGGAAGCGGGTATGCATACAGGCCGTTCTGCATGGCCATGAGCCCCTCCACGGATAAGAGTTCCGTGTAGGGACTGCTCTCTGCGTCGGCCTCACCATTGCTGCCAGCCATGTTCACCACAAACCACTTCTTTCCATCTTCGTCCATGTAAACATTCCCCAGTTTATATTGAGCGACACCGTTGAAGGCCGATTTATTTTGCGACTGTGCTTTGTTCACGATCCTTGATTCCGTGATTTCAGGAAGCTGAAATCCCAGATTATCAACGAGATGGATATCGGTATGATAGCAGTATACATCTGTGGTCCCGGGAATGGGTTTATATACGGAAGGGGTCTTTTTGTCGCTGGCAAGGTCTGCGCCCGTGGCGTAACGCACAATGTAACGCGGATTGTCGTCGCCAAAGAAGTCCTCGTAAACAACAGACTTTTTGTTCCTTACATCAAATTCCCTGATGTCCTTCTGCGGCTGGTTCTTGTAAATCATCTGAACCTTCTGGTCCGTGTACGGCTTCTCCGTCTGCATGTTGGCATGCACGCTGCCGGGCTTATTTACAAACTGGGCCTGGTACACCGTGGCGTAGTTGGAAGTGGAAGTCCACCACGAATACCCTTTATAAAGGAAATAGATGCCGGGGCCGGTAAGTTTTTGCGCCAGGGCGTCCAGGGAAGTGCCCAAGACCAACAGGTCAATCCCTTTGTCCCGCCAAGTCTCCGCCACATTGGCCCAGAAGTTGGCATTGTGGTATTTGAGATTGGTCATGCTAAAATCATGGAACATGGGAAGACCGCCGGGGCCCCAGAAACCTTGGGTACTGTAATTGGTAATGTTCTGGGACCAGGTATCCGGATAGCACAGGGCGAACAGCATCTCCGCAAAGTTCTGCATGTGCTCCTTGCTGTACTTGAGGCCGGTAGGAAAAGCGTATTCCTTCTTGTTGCTTCCCGTGTAGCTCCAGACATTCTCCTCAGGAAGGTCACCTACACACATCCAGTGCGAATCCTCCTTGCCCTCAGGACCGAAGGCCGGACGTACGCACACCCAGTATTCCTTAATGCCCGACTTGTTGTCAAGGCTCACAACGTCGCCAAAGCGGTAGTAGGCGCTGCCTTCGAACGAGCCGTTGCCGTCGGCCTGCTGAGCAGAACGGTAAATAATCTTGGACAGATGCGGAATGGCAGGGATGGCCACATTCACCTCCGTCCAGGCCGTACCGCTCTTTTTGGTATAGGTAAGGGTACCTATCTCGGGATTGTCCCAGGTGTAGGCGGCCGTATTCTCATCGATGGTATCCACACTCACCAGGCCGGCAAAACTTTTGGCGGCCGCAGCGGCGGAGTTGCTGAGCACGATGCGGGTCTGCGCATCAGACTCGTCGGGAATACCAATCACCGGCTCAAAGGTTTTGCCTTTGTAGTCCGGGGTGTAGTCTGAGGCCGCTACCAGCTGGCCCACCACATCCCAGAACTGCTCCGTTTTTTCGGCTATTTCTTTTTCTTCCTGCGCTTTCTGCTCTTCCGGGCTCATCTTGTCCTTGTTGCAGGAAGCTGCAAACAGTCCAATGGCGAACGCCAATGCGGCCAAGGAAAAATTCTTTAAGAATTTTTTCATAGTTTAATTGTTTAGTGATTATTAGTCGGGCATAGTAATTTCGGGATCGGCCTCCATATCAATGGGGCCATAGTAGTCGTTGTATCGGTACACCTCCGTGAGGCCGTTGATGGCATACTTGACATGGAAACGGCGGTCGGAGGCAAGCTCCCCTCCGGAGGCGTGACGTATTACCCAGCGAAGCGCACCGTCGTCGTTGAAGAAGCTCATGTAATTGCCTGTATTGCCACTCATGGAACGACAGTCCAGCACCTTGTTATAAACATCGTTCTTGCGGGAAGGATACTCGGCATGATGCATATTGTGCTCATTGTCAGTGGTCCCTTCTGTGTAAACAGCCTCATACAAGGTACAATTCAAGGAGATATTGTTCCACAGATTCCCCCGGTAAAGAAGGTGAAGGCCATTGGCATCCAGACGGCGGAGGAAGTCTGCTTCGTCCACCCCAAAGACGGTCTGGAAAATGCCCTTCTCCGTCCAGGCTTTGTGGACTCTTTCCCAGAAATAACGGTTGTGGTACTGGATATTGTTTTTGTTGAAATCGGTAAAGAACGGCATGCCTTTGTCATAAAATGCCGCCGTGTTTTTATTATAGTTGTTTACGTTTTCTTCCCACTGGGAGGGATGCGCAATGGCGTACAGCATTTCCGCCAGGTTTTGCATGTTCTCGTTATCCCGGCTGATGCCGCTGTTGGGAACAAACCATTGCTGTCCTGAGCCGGAGCGCTGCGCAACAAACTTGTCAGGGAGCGTATTGACGCAAATCCAGCGCGAAATCTGCTTTTGCTCAGGGCCGAAGGCCGGACGCACGCAAACCCAATACTCCGTTTTCCCTTCCGGCAAGGAGCGTGAAAGGACATCGCCAAAGCGATAGTAGGCCGAGCCACGGAACGAACGGTCATTGTAACCCATCTGCTTGGCCGTCATATAGACAATGTTTGCCAAATGAGGCATTTGCTTAATGGTCACTTTTACCGACGCCAGGGATGCGTTATCCGTGCTTTTGGTATAAACGAGCGTTCCCACCGCAGGATGCGAGTAGGTATACTTGGGCGTTGCCGGGTCAAAATTCTCCAGCCCCACCAGGTTGGCGAAACGCAGGGCGGCAGCGGCCGGATCGTTGGTTTCCACCACACGGTCATAGGAGCTCTCATTCAAGGCAACGCCAATGGTGGGCTCAAAGGTTTTGTCCTGGTATTCATCCGTATAGTTCTCCGGATCGGTAAGTTGCCCCACGATGCTCCAGAAAGCGAGTTCATCGTCGGTCGTCGGCTCGGGGGCGGGTTCCGGATCGGGAGTCTTCTTGCAGGAAACAGCGGTTATCGCTATCGCTACAAGCATTAGAAGGAATATGTGAGCGTGTTTCTTCATATCGTTCTTATTATTCTCGCCACAGGAAGTAATCCTCCATATTCTCCGTATACACGGAGCCGTATTGGGCATGGTTATAAATAGATACGTGGGAGCCATTGGTGGTTTTGGCCAGCTCCTTATACAAGTCGTAGATGGTAATTTGGTTATCTGCCACAATGCAATCGCGGAATGTGCGCGCAAAGGCGTTGGACAGGTACACGCCGAGCTCCCGGCTGTGTACGTCCGCCTTGCTGGGTTCGTACGAATTGGCAGCCGTGAGTACCAGAATGTCGGGAATATCTTTCAGAGCCTCCCCCCAGCGTCCGCTGTAGCAGGTCTCAATGGCAAAGAACATCCGTCGGTACATGTCCTGTTCCTGCATGGTTTTGACGATATCCCGGATGCGCTGCTTGCCAAAGTACTTGACGGCGTCCTCATCGCCCCAAAGCGGACCCTCCCGCTGGCCGCCGTGACCGCTCCAGAAGAAGAAGATGTTGGAAGCGGCATCCGGACGAATGACATGCGGCAGGCGTTCGCTGCTCTTTCCCGTCATGATATCGGCCAGATCTTCCAATTCAAGGTCGGAGAAATGATAGTCCACCACCGCGTTCTTTCGGACGTCCTCACCCATGATGCCGGCATCCCCGGCAGCGCCACCGCCCCGTTCCACGAAAATCTGGCCGGGATATACGTTCCGCGGATCATTGTACAGATTATCCTCCACGATGAGGACAATGTGGTCGTCGTCATAGCCGCTGCGACGCAGCAGCTGATACATGGCAAAGGCATCGGCCTGATGCCGATAGTTGCTCCAGGTGGTGGAAGGGCTCACCACAACCGCCCAGCGGCTTTCCACAGGTCCAAGCTCGTGATCTACAGGGGTGTCGCTGAACACCTGTTCCCAGTGCTTATCCCTCTCCCACATGGCGGTAACGGAAGCCTCCGTATTGCTTCCCGATGCAGAAAGATAACAGACGGGCTCAACTTTGTCGGCGCCTTCTCCCATGGACCAGAGCATATAGGTGGTATTCAGGATACTGGTATAGTTCCCCTGGGCAAAATCCAGGCGGCCGGTGGCGCCGGTCAGGGACACCGGTTTGCCGGCACGAATGGCTGTGAACGCCGTTGTGAGGCCAGCAGCGTCCCACTGGGTAAGCTCCCCTTCCGTTGAAGCCACAAGGGAACGCATGTGGTCCGTAAGGCCGATGGTATAGGGACTTTGCAGATACTCCACCTGCTTGCCATTAATCAGGCAGCGGTCCCCGTTGACCTGCTGGTGCGTCTTGCCCAGCGCCAACAGGCAAAGGGCGTCGTATATTTGTGCCTCTCCCCTGTAAGGCAGGCGCCCGTAGATTTCTTGATAGCTTTGCGGATACCCGTGGTTCATGGATCCGACAGGGGTTACGCCCAAGTAAAAGGTGTGGCTGTCACGCCAGGATTCGATGATGCGGGACTCATAGCA
>AUXO010863748.1_pt1 | contig 10254 bp, 9 predicted proteins | sample 768731 | NCBI WGS metagenome assembly AUXO01 (sample SAMN02715735, study PRJNA202380) | gut metagenome | biome: sheep rumen | host: Ovis aries | place: New Zealand: Palmerston North | reverse complement strand
ATGGTGAATTAGTAATAGTTCCAGAGAATATTCGTTATTTTGATGGATATTTTGACATGTATAAGACTGGACTTATGGTATGTAATCATTTTAAGTATCCTGGTAAGATTAAAGAGATTGATGAAAAGGTTGGTGACATTTCATCGGTCCTTGATGAAATTAATGGTGAAGAAGTTTAAAATTTAAAGGAGGAGAGCAATGAATAAATATTATGGCAATATTGGTTATGCTGAAACAAGAGAAGTCTCTCCCGGTGTCTACAAAGAAGAAATAGTTGAAAAACCATATTTCGGTAATGTGGACATAAACAGAAGAGGTTTGAGAGAATCACAAGACGGTATTAACGATGATGTAACAGCTAGTATAGAGTTTAATATTCTTTCAGACCCATATGCATTACAAAATTTCCAACAAATGAGATACATAACTTATCTCGGAAACAAATGGAAAGTTAACGATGTTGGTATTGTTGATTACCCTCGATTACACTTACAGATAGGGGGTTTGTACAATGAGCACGAAGAGTAAAAGATTTGAACTAAATGCAATACTACAGGAAGTACTAGGCAGTAAAAATGTATACTATCAACCTCCAGCATCAATTATGATTAAATACCCTTGTATAATTTACTCTAAAGAGACACCAACAACTAGAAGAGCGGATAATAAGGGTTATTTTTATAGAAACAAGTACACAGTTACAGTTATAAGCAAAGACCCTGATAATACAATAGCTGAAACACTTTATAACACATTAGAATACGCTAGTTTCGATAGACCTAGGTATGTTTCAGATAATTTATATCATGATGCTTTAACTGTTTATTATTAAGCCGAAAGGAGAAAATCAAAATGGCAGCATTAACATGGGACAATGTCGGTGAAAAAAAATATGAGACTGGTGTCAGTGAATGTGCGTTATTCGTATCAGACACATCTGTAACACCAAGTGCTGAAAATCATTACACAACATATGGTACAGGTGTAGCTTGGAACGGTATTACAGGAATTGATGAAAGCCCTTCTGGTGCAGAGGCTAATAAGTTTTATGCCGACAATATTGAGTATGCAAACCTTACATCAGCAGAAGAGTATGGTAATACAATTACAGCTTATACTTATCCTGATGAATTCGAGGCTTGCGATGGTTCAAAGAAAGTTAACGGAATTTCAATTGGTATGCAGAGGCGTTTACCTTTTGCTTTGGCATACAAGACAAAAGTTGGTAATGACCAGGATGAAGATGCTGGTTATAAGCTTCATCTTGTTTATGGTTTAAAGGCTTCACCATCGCAGAGAAGTTATAAGACAATTAACGATAGTCCAGAACTTATTGAGTTTTCATGGGAAACAAATGGTACACCAGTACCTGTTGTTGATAGTACTGGTAATGTTATTGAAGTTGGTGGAGTTAAGTTAAAACCAACATGTACTATGACACTTGATACAACAACACTTTCAACACAGCAGCTCACGAATCTTGCAACCCTTGAGGGTATCATCTATGGTGGAACAAATTCAAACCCAACAATGCCTTCACCAGGTGAAGTAACAGTTATCATTGGTGCTACAGGCTGATAAAATTCAAAATGGAAATTGAAAGGAGATAACTTATGTATTGCAAGAAAATTAAATACACAAATTTTAATGGTGAAACTGTCGAGGATGAAGAATATTTTCACATGAATAAAACAGATTTGTCAAAACTTCAGATTAAAGGTTTTGAGAATATGCCTTATAAAGATGCTTTACAGAAGGTCATTAAGGAAAAAGATATGTTCAGAATCCTCGTAATGTATGCAGACCTTATTTTAAGTGCATACGGTAAGAAATCAGAAGATGGCTCAACATTTGTTAAGAATGACGAAATTAGAACAAAGTTCGAACAGTCAGCTGCATTTGAAGCACTTCTTGATGAGATTACACAGAATGAAGACGCTGCTAAGGAATTTATTAACAACATTCTTCCAAAGGATATAGTTGAAGAAGTAAACAAGCAGAATCTTTCTGTTGTTAAATAATTTAACGGAGGTGATTAAGTTATGCTAAAAATAGTAACAGACGATATGGAGTTTTATAACGAAGACACTAATCATTTCTTCACAGTTAAAGGTGCTGTATTACTATTAGAGCATAACTTAATTGCTATTTCGAAATGGGAAGCAAAGCACCATAAAAGTTGGTTTAAGAATCAACTAACATCTGACGAGTTTATTGATTACATTCGTTGTATGACTATAAATATTGATGAAATTGACCAAAATGTTTTCAAGTGCATTGGTTATGAAAACATAAACAAAATAAAAGAATACTTAGATGACCCGATGTCAGGAACTACAATTAAGAGCAATAAAAACAATCATTCATCGGGTTCTTTTATAACTAGTGAAACAATATACGCAGATATGGCTCAATTAATGATACCGTTTACTTGTGAGACTTGGCATATAAATCGTTTATTAACTTTAATAACAGTTTGTGCTGAGAGGAATAAAGAGCCAGAAAAGATGAGCCATAATCAAATATTAGCTCAGAATAAAGCTTTAAATAAAGCTAGACGAGCTAAATTACATAGTAAGGGATGATTGATTATGGGATTTAGTATTAAAACTAGAAGATATGGTAGAAATACCGAACAATTTTTAGAGAATGTATTAAAAATTAATTATAGAGATATATTGGATTACTATGGAAGATTAGGTTGTATAGAACTTGCTGAAGCAACTCCTAAAGATTCAGGCGTAACGGCCGATAGTTGGGATTATGTAATCGAAAAAAATCAAAATGGTTATACATTAACATGGACTAATAGTTCATTAGATGATAGTAGACAAACACCAATTGTTATATTACTACAATATGGTCATGGAACTAATAGTGGAACATATGTATCTGGTATAGATTTCATAAATCCTACTATGAAGAATTTCTTTAATGATATTTCAAGAAGAATTTGGAGGGAGGTGGAAGCAATTGAGTGAAGCTATTGAAAATCGAATAGTCCAGATGAAATTCAGTAATAGAGCATTTGAAAAAGGTGTAGCTGAGAGTTTAAAGAGTCTATATAAACTTGATGAAGCTATGCAGTTTAAGAATGCTGAAAAAGGTGCTAGAACAATTGACAATGCTATGGACCAAGTTAGCTTCAAGAAAATTGAAGATGGCATTGAAAGTCTTAACGATAAGTTTTCTATGTTAAGAATAGTTGCAATAAATGTCCTAAGTGACTTAGCAACGACAGCAACTAGAACTGTAATGGGTACTATGAATGCTGCATTTAGCCAAATTAAATCAGGTGGTCTAAATAGAGCTATGAATCTCGAGCAGGCTAAATTCCAGATTGAAGGATTAGGTAAAGCTTGGGAGGATGTAGGTGAAGATATTGATTATGCAGTTGATGGAACAGCATATGGATTGGATGCAGCGGCAGTAGCAGCATCACAGTTACTTGCATCGAATGTCCAAGTTGGTGACGATATGAAGGCTGCATTAAGAGGTATATCTGGTGTTGCAGCAATGACCAGTTCTTCATATGAGGAAATAGCTAATGTTTTCACAGCTGTTGCAGGTCAAGGCAAAGTAATGGGTATAAATCTTAATTCGCTTTCTGCAAGAGGTATTAACGCAGCTGCAACATTAGCCGATGCTTTGGGTGTAACAGAAACCGAAGTAAGAGATATGGTTAGGGCAGGAGAAATAGATTTTAACACATTTGCAAAAGCCATGGATGATGCATATGGAGAGCATGCAAAAGATGCTAATAAAACATTTACTGGTGCTCTTTCGAATATGAAGGCAGCTTTATCTAGAATTGGTGCAGATGTAGAAACACCTGGATTAGAGAATGCACGCGATATTTTCAATGCTTTAAGAGAAGCTATTAACGCTATCCATGAAGCTATGATGCCTTTCATAAATGACATAAACGATTTACAAAATCATCTTACAAAAGTTGTTGTTAAGGCAATTAGTGCTAGAAACCTTATTGATATTTGGAAAGGCTTGTATAGTGTAATCAAACAGCTTGTGAAAATTGGTAAACAGTTTTCTATGGCATTCAGTAATGTATTTGGAAAATTTAATTCTAAAATGATATTAGGAATTACTAAATCATTTGAGAAATTTTTCAAATCATTTAAACTTAATGGTCCAGCTTTATACCATATTTATGAGATATTTTTCGAATTTTTTACATTACTTAAAAATGTTGGAAAGTATCTTTCATTGATATTTAACATAAGTTTTGACAAAGTATTAAATAAAATAGGAATTGCTATAAAACTAATTGCAAGAGCTTTGAATGGTATAATGAATGGATTTTTAAAAGCATTTGATTTCAAGAGAGTTAAATCAGCTCTTGAATTTTTAAACATGGCTTTGTACAGATTAAAGAAAGCATTCACAATTAGTGAAAAAGCAATGTACCCAGTTTATGCAATTGCTTTTAAAATTTTTGCAGCTATTAGAAGAATTATGGTGGCATTATCACCATTGGTTAAAGTACTTACAAAAGTACTTGTTAAAGTTTTACAAATTATATTTAAAACTGTAAGAAATATTATTCATTACATTTATGCATTAACAAAAAGTATAAAGCCTATAAATTCAATTCTAAAATCAATAGGTAAAATAGCTATAGCATTAGCTAATGCAGTCGGTGATGCAATAATTAAATTATTAAATATTACAAATCGTAGAAATAACATAGAACCTATGATTAATATGATAAAAAACGGTTTGAAATTTATAAGCAATAGTTTGGAAATTGTAACACCACGTATAGTTAAGTTTATTAAATCATTATCTAAATCAAAAGCAGCTTCTATAGGATTTACAGTCATATCAAAATCTTTAGATATTATGTCTGCTGGTTTTGAAGTATTATACAATATAGCAGATAAGGTAAGGAAGCTATTTAAGTCTGTTTTCTCTAATTTAAAAACAAGTATAGAGAAGACAACTTTCTTTAAGAGTTTAGACAAATCATTTGGTAAGTTAAAAGATACATTTAGTAACGGTGCAGATGACATAACAAAACTATTAAAAAGATTTGCAAAGTGGATTGGTGAAATTGATATTTCAAAAGCTGCAAATGCAATAAGTAATGGTTTTAGTAAAATTATTAATGCTGTATCTAATTTCTTTGATTTGATAGAGAAACCTGTTACAACAGGATTTTCAAAAGCAATTGATACAATAGTTGCTGGATTCGGTTCAGTTAAGAAAGCTGCCAAGACAGCAATAAGTGGATTAAAATCATTTTCCAAACATGTTAATGATATTTTTTCACAAAACAATCATGAAAAAACAGAAGGACTAGGTTATATTTCTCAGGGTTTAGTAAATTTTGAGAAAGATGTTAAAAAGCTATACAAATCATTAGGACCAACAGGAAAAGCCATAATGGATATTTTCGGTTCTCAAGGTATTATTGGTATAGTTTCAAACGCTTTAAAACTTATTAATAAATTCATCAAGAAAACAAATCCTGATGATATTTGGGCGTTTATTGATATGAATTTACTTGTTAAGTTATCAAACTCTATTAAATCAATAATTGAAGCAATAAAGGGTGCTGAAGAACCATTAGTTGGTTTACAAGAAGCATTAAGCCCAGGAAAGATTATGCAAATAGCAGTTGCTATAGGTATGCTTGCTGTTTCATTATATCTTATTTCACAGATAGACACAGCAAAGATATTTATAACAATAGGTGCTATAGCAGCACTTATGGTTTTAATAGGTGGATTTGTAACATTATTATCGTATCTAAATACACTAAGCAATTTTGACTTTAGTGGTATTTCATCAATAACTAGTGATATTTTAAAGATAAGCTTAGGATTGTTAGTTATGGCAGTAGCACTAAAAGTTTTAGCTTCATTAGGCAAATCTGTATGGCCAGCATTAGGTGCATTAGCAGCTTTGGCAATTATATTATTAGGATTTACTATAGCATTAGCTAAACTTATGCCATTTACAGCTGGTTTAAGTAAAGTTGTTTTATGTATTCTAGCTTTAGCAGCAGCTATGGTTATAGGAGCAATAGCAGCCAATTTAATAAATTTAGCAATACTAGGTTTTATAGGAATATTAGAATTATTAGGTACAGATTATTTTAAAGATATTGATAAAGGTGTAGCAAGGTTAGTTAATGTTTTTAAAAAATTATTTGTGCCTATGTTATTATTTACAGTAATATTAGCATTACTAGCAGTTGAATTCCTAGTAGTTAGTGTTGGCATGCTTTTATTTGGTATTGGAATGGCATTAATTGCAAAACAAGCAGTAAAAGTTATCTCAATAATAGCATCATTTGCAGCATTTATAATGATGATAGCTAGTCTTAAAGTTAGTGCTTTGATTAAAGTTATTGTTGGATTAATTGCAATAGGTATAGCATTAAATCTAATAGGTAAAGGTGCATTGTTAGCTGGTATTGGTGTGCAGAAATTTGGCATTGGTGTATTAGCAGTAGCTGCAGCATTCATGTTATTTTTGCAAGCATTGTTACTATTAGATGAAAGCTTTGTAAAATTGAAAGATATTATAGGTCACTTGTTCCAATTCATTGGAGGGATTATTGGTGACTTTATATTAGCTCTTCCTAATTTCTTACTTGAATTACTTGACAAGGTTGCTAATACATTGAAACGAGGATTAAAAGTTTTAGCTAAAATACTGAGAATTATATTTAATTTCTTATTGAACTTCGTAGAACATCTTAATTGGCAACGATTAGGTAATACAATAGCAAAGATGTTGATACAAATGTGGATTGGTATTGTTGATTACATGTATACAAAGAAAGAAAAGATACGTAAAACATTAGTAAAATTTATCGAACTGTTTTATGAATTATTTGTTAACGTTATTGGTGATATTTTCGACGACATATGTGATGTATTAGGAATTAATCTAGATGGCCTTTGGGAATTATTAGGTTCAGCATTAGCAACAATTATTGACACACTTGGTGATTTCTGGTCAGGTGTAGCAAAAGCATTTGAAGAAAAAGGTGTTAAGGCAAAAGCAAAAGCACTTGTTGAATTTGGAGTAAAATGGGTTAAAGAGGCTACAGGACAACCAATAATAGAAACACCAAGCAGTGGTGGAACTTCATCTGGAGATAATTCGGGACCCGTAAAGCATTCAACAGTAGCTAATAGTTCGGCAGTATCTAAAAAGAATAATAAGTCTAATGATACAACACGAAAAAAAGCAAATGCAAGTGGCTCGGCTGTAAGTGCTACTAATTCGGAAAAGCATAAAAAAGAAAAAGACTACTCTAAAGCTATAAGTGGTCTTGGAGATAAATTAAATAAGATATACGACAAGAACACAAATTTATATATGGATGGCGATATACTTGTAGGGGGATTAAGTGATAAATTTGATTCTTCTTTAGGTACAACATCAATATTTAAAGAAAGGGGGATTTAATGAGTTTCATACCTTTAGAACTTGGACTTAGTGCCGAGGCAAAAGAAAAACATGCAGTAGCCTTTAAATACGAAGGCAGTGCAACTTGGTTTAATACTTGGGATAACTTACATATGATACCTGAAAATAGACCAAGTATAGTCCCTCCTTCATTAAAAACGAATTACATAGATATTCCTGGGGGTGATGGTAGTTTTGATGCTACGTCATCCCTTTGGGGATATCCTAATTACAATATGCGAGAAGGCAGTATAGTATTTATAGTATTATCTAACTGGCATCATGATAGTGGATACGAAAATTGGGCTAATAAATACAATTCTTTAGTACAGTTATTTCACGGTAAAGAAATGTATATGGCTTTATGTAACGATAATGGATATTTTAAAGGCAGAATAACATTAGGAGAATGGACAACAAATGAGACATATTCTACAATAACATTAAACTACAATTTATATCCTTATAAGTATATTAGTCCATTCAGAGAACGGATATACGAAAACACTATATTACCTGATACATATTATTATGTAGCTTTTAATACTCCTGATATTCCATACTACCCAGAGTTTACAGTTACTGCTAATGCACAACTTAGAATTTGGTATGATTGTAGTGGTGATATAGATGGAGAACATCAGATTGATGACATGACTAAATATGTTGATATTTTCGGAGGAACAACCGGTGTATCAAATAAAAAATTATACAGAATACGAGTACCTATGGTTAGTATGATTGCTATGTCTGATTTAGCAGGCGTATCCCCACTGGTAACAATGTATAAAGATTGTATAAGTATATAGAGGTGATGTTATGTATGATATTTTATGTGACGGTAAGGTGATTTATCATTCAGGACCAAATGTACCAAGCGAAATCACACTAATAAATCCTAAATTAGTATTAAAGGATTGTGAAGCTGGTTCTCTTACATTTTCATGTAGGAAAGACACATTAGCATATGATAAAATAGTACTAATGCAGTCAATTATATCTGTTGAAAGAGACGGAAAAGAAATTTGGTTCGGAAGAGCCTTAGGAATGTCTACTAACTTTAACCAAGTTGTTACATATACTTGTGAAGGAGCTTTAGCGTTTTTAAATGATGTTAACGCAAGACAAGGCTCTGTTAAAAGTAAAAATTACCTGAAGAGATTATTAACTACTTATAATATGAGAGTTAAGAATACACCAGCTGGTATACAAGATAAGAAATTATATTTTAAAAAGTCACAAATAAATAACTTAACACCAAATAACCCAAATCATATTTATGAACCAAACTTCGAGACCATTGCATCATTACTAATGAATTACCTTAAAGAACAACAGTGGCATTATAGTATGAAAAGAACAACCGATGGCAAGATTAGTTTTAGAATAAAAGACACTTGGAATGATGTTGCCGAACAGACAGTCGAACTTGGTAAAAATCTATTGGACTACACAGACAATTATACAATGGATAAACTTGCAACTGTAATCTTACCTCTTGGTCATGCAGATGAACGATACAAATATGGTTATGTTGACCTTGTAGGATTCAATTACAATACATTAAGAATGTCTTGGGATGATGCCACAGATGCTACAAAATGGTGTAGACAGTTTGCTGGTTATGATGGTAAAAGGTTTAAAACAATACAGGATGCAGAGCTTTGGGTTAGTGCTCATCATATACAAACACAATGGCAAGAGCGTTCTAGAATTATGAAAAATAACCGAATTTTTAATGATTACGGTTATATAGAAAAAGTCGTACATTTTCCTGCTAAGAAAAACCCTAATGATTTAAGAAAAAGAGCAAAGAAATACCTTCGTACACATCAGTTTGATAAGATGACTATTTCTATGAATATTATGGATTTAGGTATGTATGGAATAAATCAAAATGGAACTTCAGAAATACCCTTCAATTTGTGTGATGTTGTTCACATTACAGCCGAACCATTCGGACTAGATGGATATTTTCCTATTACTAAAATGGAGATACCTTTGTACAATCCTATTGCTACATCATACACATTTGGACATATGCTTGATACGGATGATGTGAGTGATGATGAAGATGTTGATAACGATTATTATACAGAGTTTACACCTGTTACTGAATTGTCTCACTTCGCATCTTTAGCTGAAGCTTATCCTAATGTACAAGAGTATACAGATACAGCAACGGAAGATATTTCAATAAATACAATGCTTGATTATGTTAGTGATAATAATGAAGGAGTTACTGATGAAGAATACGAAAGATGGTATGATTTGTTCAGTGAAGATTTAGCAGATTATAGTGATGACGGAGAGGAGTGAGCTTATGGTCTCAGACGGTATCACAAAAACTGTAGCAGATGTCAAAGCAAAAGCACAGGATTTGCAGTGGCAGATAGACAGATTAAAGCTAAAGATGGAAGACTTAAAAAAATCTGTGCGTAATGGTAAGACGCAGGTTGCCAATGCCATTACGACTAAGGGTGTTGATACAGATAGTACTGATACTTTCAACACGATGGCAACCAACATTCTTCAGATAAATTCTGGAGATGGTGGATACTCAATGGGACCAATAGTTCCGGGAGAGTTTACAAATATTGAGAATTATTTTAATTCAACAGTAGTGAATAGCTTGCTAAACACTCATGTGCCTAGTGCTGTTTCAAGGATACAAAGTATAGTTGGACCTTATTATAAAATTAAAACTAAAAAAGTATGGAATTTATTAATAGGTAATATTACTTATACTCGTAACACAGATAAATGGTATGATTCTGATGGAAATGTATGTGTACCGGGTCATAAAGAAGG
>AUXO010701204.1_pt1 | contig 10254 bp, 20 predicted proteins | sample 768731 | NCBI WGS metagenome assembly AUXO01 (sample SAMN02715735, study PRJNA202380) | gut metagenome | biome: sheep rumen | host: Ovis aries | place: New Zealand: Palmerston North | reverse complement strand
ATAAAAGCTAGAGAACTTGATTCTATTGTTGCTCCTACTGAACTTGGATTTGTTTATCCATCTTTTACAGATAGAAGTAGTGATGATTCAACAATTACTTTATTTTCTAAGAATAAGACTAAGACTTGGGATAATTTTATTTCTGAGTTTCTTGGATGTGAAAACAAAATTTTAGAAGAACTTAATTCAAATGAATCTGAACAAAATAATCAAAAAGATGTAGTAGAACAAAATATTGAACTTTCTTCAGTAGAAATTAATTATTCCAACGAATTCGAAAATACTAAAACTTTTGATGACAGTAATTTATGTGTAGATGAGGGGGATGACGAAAAAGAAACAGTAAATGAAAGTAATGGTCATCTTGAGATAGATGAAAAAATTACAGAAAACAATTCTATTATAAAAAATACAGAAAAAGAAATTAATACAGATTTGACAGATATTACAGATTTGGAAGAAAATAATTCTAAAGAAGAGATTATTGAAGATGAGACTAATACTAAAGAATTAAAAGAAGATTCTTCAATCGAAAATACTGAAGAAGAAAATTTAAATAAGCTTTTAAATAAAATTAATATGCTTTTAGACAATAAAGAAGCTAGCTATCAGATAATTGATGGTAAAAAATACTTAATGATTCCTGTTGATTAAGGAGTTTTTGTATGGATAATTATAGATTAACAAAAGAAAATTTAAAAGACCTTGTTGAGTTTGCAAAAGACAATAATTTTTCATCAAAATTCGATAAAGATTTTGCTAAGAATTTTGTTGATGGTTCTAAAATAAATAGTCCAAGAACTCAGACTTATGGAATTTATATAGGGAAAGAACTTGCAGCTATTGCTACTGCTACTTTTTCATACATTTTTCCAAATGAGTATTCTAAAAATGGAAAAACTGTTTATATTTCTAATCTTTATACTTTAGAAAAGTATAGAAATAGGGGAATTGCGACTATCCTTTTAAAAGCCATTGAGACAGATGCCATAAATTTTGGTGCTGATACTATGTTTTGTGAAGCGACTCTTCCTTTATTTTTGCAAAAGCATATGTTTATAAATACTTCTTATGAAGAAAAGAGAATGTGGAAAAAGCTTTAATAGGAGATTAGTTTTTATGAATGATTTTATTTATTCTTTAGAATCTTTACAAAAAACTACATATTGGAGCGGTGTTGTAATTTCTCTTGTTGAGATTACTTTTCTTCTTTTTTTATTTTTTATTATTCTTTATAGGGTATTCAAGAGAAAACTAAAAGAAGAAGATAGCCAACTTTATTTATTTAAAGCTGTTCTTATATCTATTTTTTCATTTTCTTTTCTTTTTGTTTTTTTGTTTATACTCTATTTTAATTTAAATAAAATTGAAGTTATAAATAATGATACAGAAGTTATTGACAATAGAGAATATAGATTTATTGAAAAATTAAATGGTGATTTTGAAAAAAATTATCTTATAGATGACAAAATAGATGAATCAGAGCTTTCAGATGGTTTTACATATAAAATTAATAAATATGGGGAATATTATGAAGTTCCTATACATAAAGACCTTTTTTATGATGTAGAGTTTGAGAAAAATTACGATTTATGTGTATCTAGAGCTTTTATTGAAGACCTTGATACTAATGATGCGACTGTTTATATAACTATTTCTAATCTTGGGAATATTTGTATTCGAGATTTTAAAGTTAAAGTTGTTTATAGCAATGAAAAATTTTCTAATTTAAAAGAATGTATTAACATTGAAGAACTTAACCCTCTTGATTCTAAACTTATAAAAGTGAAAATAGATACTAATAAAATAAATAGGGTTAAAGGAGCTTCTCTAAAAGCTGTAATTGAATACAATAAAGATTCTAACGAAGAAAACAATATACTTGATATAAGTTATTTTAAATAACAAAAAAGAGAGGTTAATCCTCTCTTTTTGTATATCCGTGTTTTTCAAAATAATGGTCAAATGCTGCCATCATTTCCTTTTCCTCTGGGAAGAAAATGTCTTTTCCTGCAAATTCTTCCCCAAGTACATTTGAAATTAGCTGTCCAAATCTCCAATCTGGAACTTTCTTCCAATGTTCTGCAAGCTCATTACAAAACTTATCAATTCTTTTTGGGTCTCTCATTTTTTATATCTCCTTATAAATAATTTTTTAAAATTTTCTTAAAGAGTGCTTTTTCTTCTTTTGAAAGTTCAAGCTCTACATCAGGCATTTCAGGAAGGTCTTCATAAGCAACAGAGAATTTATTGTTATCTTCTTCATCTATATAAACGTGAAGATAATTATCATAGCCATTATCTTCATCCTGAAGCAAATTGTCTTTTTTAAATATTTCTCTTAAGTCTTCGCTTGGTTCAAGTTTTATATAGTCTTCAGAATCAAAAGAACAATCACAAATTTCAAAATCATATTTTAAAAGATTTACATTATATTTATTGTCGTTATAATTTGGGGTGTATTTTGCCATTTAAATCTCCTTTTGTTTCTTTATTGTAAAATATATTGATTTATCAAATTTAGCACCGTTTCTCTGCCAAAAAGTTTCGGCTTCAGTTACAGGAATACCTTTAATATCTTTTGTTGATATTTTTTTAAGAGCGGAAACAGCTTCTCCTCCGTATCCTTTGTTTTTCTCAAATATTTCTATCATATTAATAAAAAGACAGTTCTTTTTGTTTCTCATTGAAATAAGTCCGACTATTTCTTTTCCTTCTACGATTTTAAATAAACCAGAAATATCGTTATTTTTCCAATAAGTGGAACAACCTTTGTGTTCTTTTATTATGTTTTTTAATTCTTTTTTGTATATTTTTACAAATTTCATAACTTTTTCCTCCTAGGTTTTTACCTAGACTTTAAAAAACTATATGGATTTTTCCTCTATGGTCTTTTTGATATTTTTTAATTGGATTAATATCTTCTACACCTATAATCCAAATATCATCTGTTTTTATTTCTATAACTTTGTCTTCATTGTAATATTCCCAGATAGAAGTAATATCTGAAATAGTTCCTTTTCCGTCAGAACCATCTCCTTTTAATATTTCTTCATACATTTTTGTTCCATCATCTACAAATCTTTTGTAAAAGCTTCCTTCTTTATAAAATACATCTACTTCTTCAGTTGAAATTATTTTGTTTGGTTTTGTATTTATAAAGCCTAAGTATATATTATCTTTATTAAAATTTGTTCCAATATTTTGCTTTTCTTGTATATTTATATTCATTAATGTTAAGTCTCCTTTAACTATCTTTATATATTTATAATAACACATTTTACACTGTTTTTCTATAAATTTAAAAAGTTTTATAATTGAAAAAATATTAAAAAAAGTTTATAATATATATAAAGGAGCCGATTATGGATTACGAAAGAGAACTTAATAGGATTAAAACACTTGGTACTAAACTTTTAGAAAATTATTCTAGAGTTTCAATGAAAAGAGATTATGAAGACAATTCTTTTTCTTTCATATCAAATACAGACGAATATCCTTCAGTTAAAATAGATTCTGAAGAAATTAATATTTGTGGAAAGACAAGAGATACTTTTGTGTATAGAGATATTCCTAAAGAAGTAATTGATTTAAGTGTTTTAGTTAAAAATATTTATAATGATAATAGAGAAGATATTTACGTTTTCTTTTATAGAAATGAAAAAGCTGAGATATCTTTTCGGATTGATATTGGAAGGACTTCTTGGAAAAGTGGAGATGGTAGTCCTAACAATACTATAATTATTGAAGGAATGGGTTTTGACGAAGCTATTGATATGCTTGAAGAAGATTTCAAGGAAAGTGCAAAAGAAGAACTTACTATTTTGGAGTAAAATTTTATGAGTAAATTTAAGAAAAATATAGTTCAAAGAAATAAATACTTGGATGATGCTGGAATTAAGCCAGAAAATTATGGTGTTAATTTTACAGACAAAAAAGATAAAAGAAGAAGAAAGTGGAAGAAGCAGAGAAAAATTTATGGCTTTGATGCGAGAGAAACTTGGAATCTTGATTCTTCTTTTGCTGAATGGCTTTATACTAGATGCTCTATGTATTTAGATGAAGCTAAGGATATTGTTGACCTTGATTATCATAAAATTACTTATAATGACAAAGAATATACTCAAAGAGAAGCTATTGAAAAGGTTAAGAAGTGGTCTTTGTATTATGTTAAAAATAAATATTCTGCAGACCAGATTGTATCAGAAAGGGCTCATAAAAGTCTTACAAAGGCTTGTGAACTTTGGGCTATTTTAGTTCATTATATGTGGTGGTAATTAATTTAATTTTGGAGGCGTATGAGAGATAATTTTGTTGAACTTAAAGAGTATGAAGAAAATGAGAAGATGAAAAATCTTACATTTTATCACGGAACTACTGATTTTTTTAAAATTGATGAAATAAAAGCTTCTACTGATACTGGAATTTTAAGAGAAGGTTTTAGAGATAAACATAAAGATATGGTCTTTATTACAACTAGTCTTTTATCTGCTAAAAAGTATGCTATGAAAGCTGCTTTAATGTTTGGTGGAAATCCAGTTGTTTATGAAGTTACTCCTGATTATGACACCCTATTTCATAAAATGGATAATGAGTATTTAACAACTAATGCAAAAATAAAGAAAAGAGTAAGCTAAAAAAGAGAGGTAAAAACCTCTCTTTTTTGTTATCTGTATTTAACTGCTTTTTCGATTCTATCTTTTGTTTCATCAGATAGTTTATTAAAATTTAATGTTATATTATTTATTGGAAGATATCCTTCGAAAGTGAATTTACTTACTTTCTTGTTATTCTTTGTAGTCTTTAAGTTATCGTAAATAGTTTTTTCTTTCCAATAAGTATCTGCGACCCACTCAGGATTTTCAAGAAAATGTCTTGGATGTCCAACATAACCCCACAAAAAATTTTTACTATCAGTTCTTCCAAGATAAACATAAACTTCTCTAAATCCTTCAAGTTCTGTTCCTACTAAAAACTTATTTTTCGTTTGAGTGTAACATTTTCCAATTTCTAAATCTTTTGTTTTTATAAAGTCCATTTTTCCTCCTTAAAGCTGTTTAAAATAAGAGCCATAAAAACCATCAAATTCTTCATATAGAGAGGTATCAAAGTTTGGATAGTTAAATTCTTTATTTTTATATCCTAAACTTTTACAAGCTTTTGCAGCCTTATTTGATACAACTGCAGGAATTTCTATTTGCTTATAGTTATTATCTTTAGCAAATATTTCCATATTTTGAATAATTTTTTTAGATAGTCCTTTTCCTCTTTTATCTTTAGGAATTGATATTCCTGATAGATATAAAGTGTCTTCATCTTCTTCTATATCAAAGAAAAAATCTGTTCCAAGGAAAATAGCTCTTTTGTCCATTTCTTGTATGCTTTGAATTTTAAGTTCAAAAGTTTTTTCGATTATATCTTTTATACAATCAATGTTTTTCACAAAATTCCTCCTTAAAACATTAATTTTTATATATTAATATTATAGTATATATTAAGCGTTTTTAAAACGAAGCTAAAAATATAAATTAAGAGAGGTATTTCAATATGGTTAAGGATAGTGATTTAACAAAACTTACTAAATATATGATTATTCCTGTTGAAAGTATTGGTGATATTGAAGTTGAAGATACTTTGTTATACAAAGGAAATTCTTTTGATAGTGACGAATCTCAACTTGTGGAAGTTAAAAATATTATTGATTCTGTTCCTATTATTTATGACGAAATTACAAACACAGATGTTAAAATAAATCAAGAAAATATTGATAAATTTTTCTTTTTAGTTAGGAAGGCATAATTTTTAATTAAAATACTTGAAAATTTTTGAGATAGGTGTTATTATAATATCATCGAAAATTTCGGAGGTGTGATTATGGGTATCGTTTCTAAGAAGAAGGTTTCTGAGAAGAAGGTAAATCTTAAGAATTACAAGTATATGGATGAGGGTAAGACAAGAGTTATTGTATCTGCTAAGAATCCTGCTCACGCTATGCAGCTTTTAGCTGAGAAGCTTGAGAAGCGAATCGACAAGACTCAGATTGTTGAGATTAATCTTGACGAGGAGTTTGCTAGTAAGAAGTCTAAAAAGGACAATAAGAGCAATAAGGCTCAGTAAATAACGCCTTTCATCCCATTACCTTTAGGTGATGGGTTTTCTGGCTGAAAATTTATAAAAGGATTAAAATCCCTATTAAATAATTAATAGGGATTTTTTTATGAAGTGAAATATGGTTTTAAATGAGTATAGATATAAAGGACTTTATACAGTTCTTGTTAATGAAAAAATTATATATTATAAAAAAGATGGAACAGCTGATTTTGAGCAGATTAATATAAGTGATGTTTATAAAAATCTTTCTTATATGAGTCCAGGTCAAATAAGTTTTAATGGATTTAGTGGAGATTTTTTAAGATATCTTGCTTATAATGCGATACCTGATACTTATAAAAAGAACCATATTCCTTATTGGCAAATCCCTATTTCTTTAAATATTAAGGGGTGTCCAATTATTAAGACATATCAACAATGTTTTAATTTGTTTTGTTTCTAACAAAAAAGAGAGCTTTTAGCCCTCTTTTTTTTAGTCCACTTTATATGAATTTCCACTATAACTTTGTCCACTATCTTTTCCTGAATACCAAGAAAGAAGCTTATCTGCTACTTCTTCTTGTTTTTCGTGCTTTTTTTCATCTGATGTTGGAATATCTATTTTTATGTTTTCTACAAAATCTTGCCATTTTTCTCTTAAAGTTCTGTGGTCTTCTGTAATTGATTCTTCAATTCCTTCAGCACCTTCACTTACTCCAGAACCAAAAATTTGTGTATTTATTGATATTCCGCTACATCCTGTAAGAGATAAGCAAAGAATATTTCCTATTAAAATTAATTTAAATTTGTTTTTCAATTTCTTTCACCTTCTATAAAATTATTATTAAGAATTGTTTTTTTCTTTGTTTGTGTTATACTTTATCTAGATGAGGTGTGTTTTATGAAAAAAAAGATTTTTATATTTTTGATTATAATTGTTTTGATTTTAGTTGGAGTTTTTTTATTCTTTAAATTTAAAGATAAGAAAACTTATAAGATAGATGAAAAGTCAAAAGCTACAATACAGATGAATATTTCTCCTGAAATAATTTATTTTGCTGTAAGCTCTCCAAATGGAGAATGGATTATTTCAGGTCTCGATGATATTTCTGAAATAAAAAATAAGATTAGCATTGTTACTGATTCTTATACTTATTCTGGAGACTTTAATTACAATATGATTTTATCTGGAGTTAATATGGCTGGAATAGTTCAAGGTAATTTTCTTGTAAATGGAAATCTTATTGAAAATGGTGGAAGAATTATTGAGCTTGATTTTAATATTGAAAATTATTTAAAGAAAATGATAAAACAAAATAGATATGAAAATAATCATCCTGAAGCAGAAGCTTCTCAAAAGGAGTAAGTTATGGAAAGAAAAATTGAATGTACATATTGGATAGATGGAAAATGTACTGCTTGTAAGGCTTTTGAAAATAAAAAGAAATGTGATAAAGAAGTTTGTATGCATTATCATCCTTTATATAAAGGAAAAGATATTCCATTTGTTCTTAGTGAAATTTATAATAGTTTTAAAGATTCCAAAGATGAAGATTTAAATGATTTTAAATTTCTTGCAGGTCATGATTGTGAAGAATTTTTTGACCATGCTTATTGGGAATGGCCAGTTTTTGAATATATACTTATGTATAGAGGGTCTAAATATTCTAGAATTGGAAGAGATTTAAAAAGACCAATTGATAGTGAAAGTTTTGTTGCTTCATATGAACTTATGAGACATTTTGGGTTTAAAATAACCAAAAGAATGAAGAGAAAATATAATAGACTTAAGAAGAAAGTTAAAAATACAAATTTCCGTAAATATAATTTTTCTTATTCTGATGAAATTAAGATTTTTGATTAAAAAAACTTTTATTAGTTTTTTATAGGAGATATAAAGTGAACAGAGATTGGAATAAAATTGAACGTAATTTTGTTAATTTGATAATGAATATTATAGGTGGTTTTTTATATGCATTAGGGGCTAATATTTTTATAGTCCCTTTAAATTTGTATAATGGTGGAATCTATGGAGCCTGTCAGATTATAAGAACATTTCTTGAGAAATATTTTAATTTTGGAAGTATTGACTTTGCAGGTATTATTTATTTAATAGTAAATATTCCTCTTTTAATTATTGCTTATAAAATAGTTAATAGAAAATTCTTCATAATGACAGCAATAAATATTGTTTCTTGTAATATTTTTCTTATTTTTATGACTATAAATACTCCTATTGTTGAAGACAAACTTGTTGGATGTCTTTGTGGTGGAATTCTTTGTGGTCTTGGTAGTGGAATTTCTTTAAGAGCTGGAGCTTCTGCTGGAGGGACTGATATCATTGGAATGGTTCTTACTAAATACAAGGAAAATGCATCTGTTGGAAAATTCAATCTTTTTTACGATGCAATTCTTTATGTTATTTGTGGAATATTGTTTGATATAGATACTGCTATTTATTCTGTAATTGTTGCTGCTGCCTGTGCTTTTGTTTGTGATAGGGTTCATTCTCAAAATATTAATGTAAAGGCTCTTATTTTTACTGATAGTTATGAGATTGCTGGGGCATTAAACACTGCTTTGCACCGAGGTTCTACTTCTTGGGAAGGAAAAGGCGATTTTACAGGAAATAAAAAGTATATAATATCAACAGTAATATCTAAATATGAAACAACTGAGCTTAAGCAGATTGTTGAAAAATATGATGAAAATGCTTTTGTTGTTTTTGATGACAAAGTTTCAGTTTTTGGAAACATTGAAAAACATTTAGATGCAAAATAAGGAGTTTTTTATGAAAGAATTTGCACTTATACTTTCTGGAGGGGGAGCCAAAGGAGCTTATCAAATTGGAGCTTTTAAAGCTTTTTGTGAGTATCCCATAAAAATAACTATGGTTTCAGGGTCTTCTGTTGGAGGAATTAATGCCCTTTTATATGCAACGCTTTTAAATTCAAAAATAGAAGAACTTTGGGATAATTTTACATTTGATGATTTTTTTGAAGAAGATGATAATCCTTTTGATGGTCTTTCTTCTAGAGACACTTTAGAAAGGCTTTTAAGAGAAAATATAACAGAAGATAAGCTTTTAAGAGCTATTCCTATTTTTAACACCATTTGTGTAGATAGTTTTACTCCTGAATATAAACTTTTAAATAATAAAGATATTGATACTATGGTGAAAATTGTTCTTGCAACAAGTGCTTTACCTATTATTTATTCAACTATTGAAATTGAAGGAAAAGTTTATCAAGATGGAGGTATTGCTGATAATTTACCAGTTGCTCCTTTATATAATCTTGGAGCTAAAGAATTTATTTCTATTTCTTTGTCCAATGAACTTAGATTTAATAAATATGAATATCCTGTAAAAAATCTTATTGAAATTTATCCATATAAAGACCTTGGAGGGTTATTTTCTGGAACTTTAAATTTTGATAAGAATTATTTAAACTTTTTAAAGGAAGTTGGATACAAGGATGCAAAACGTGCTTTAAATAATTTTTTTGCAATTCCTGACACTTCTAATGCTAAAAGAGATTATGAAGAAGCTTTAATGCATTATAGAATGGCTAAAACAACTGAAAATATTAATGATAACTTAAATTATATAAAGAAATTTTTATGAGGTTTTTAATGAAGAGCACTTATATATATAAGAATGAAGATAAAGATAATTTAATAAATAAACTTTCAATTTTAGATAAAATAAGTGAAGATAATTCTGAATATATTGGAGATTTATATATTGAAGGAAATGTTCCTGAATTTTTAACAAATGAGAAATTTTACGGATGGAAGATAGTCCATTTTTATAAAGATAATTTGGGAAATAGTCTTATTATTAAAGACAGACATTTTGTTAAATGGAAACATAATTTTGTTTTAAAAACTTTAATAAATGATGATTATCAGCTTTATTTTTATTTTGATGAAGATACTTCAAGAGAAGATAGTGATATTTTTTATATAGTTTATTTGATTTCTGAAGAAGATTATTTGAAGATTAGAGAATCTATTTCTAATGAATATGACCTTTCCAGCGACTTTTTTTCTGGAGGTATTCCAAAAACAGCTAGAAGACTTTTTTATGTTAATTACAATTATTCAAAACTTGGAAATTCACTTCTTGAATATTTGTTTGAAGAAAATTAACGAATTTTTATT
>AUXO018239497.1_pt1 | contig 10255 bp, 6 predicted proteins | sample 768731 | NCBI WGS metagenome assembly AUXO01 (sample SAMN02715735, study PRJNA202380) | gut metagenome | biome: sheep rumen | host: Ovis aries | place: New Zealand: Palmerston North | reverse complement strand
CGTTCCTTCCGAAAGCGGGTGCAAAAGTACTACCTTTTTCCCATTCCGCAAGCAATTTTTTTGAATATTTTTCATCTTTCTTGCAAGAAGCTGATTTACAGCGTGAAACTTTCTGTTAAATTTTAAAATCTCTCGCAAAAACGGCAATTTTTGGAGCCAAAAAGGCGGTTTGAGAGGCTTTTTCGAGGGGTATGAAGAGGGGTTTTCGTGGGATTTTGGAGTCGTTTTTGAGATTATCGTGGCGAAAAAAGGATGGTTTTTCCGACGACATAATTAATATAAGCATACCATAATTAATATAAGTAAGTAAAGCCGAATGAAGCACACCCTTCTGCACTACCCTACCCTTGCGTGCCGTGAGACCCATATCTGCCCACGGGCAGACCCGGGTTTGCCGAGGAAAAGACCCGGGTCTCACGGGAAAAAGACCTGGGTGTTTTTCCGAGGCACCTCTTTTCCTGTTCCTTCCCCTTGATGGGAAGGACCCGAAGGATCAAGGCCAAAATAAATTGCCCAACGCACGGCCGCCCTAAATGCTTGACCTTCAAGTCGCGGAGTGCCTTCTGCGAAGGCAAACGACAAGCGCCGCTCCATGAATGTCAAGCATTTAGTTCGTCCTTTGGGCAAGCGCCCCTCCTATTTTGGCCGCGGCCTGCGCGCCCAGCCCGGACGCGGTTAGGCAAACCCAGCGCCCTACATCCACGGAAAGACGACACATTGTATTTTGACAGGTGGGGCATCAGCGCAGAAAGTGGATTAAGCAATTTCTAGGACAAGCTGAATGAGCGTGAACTTCAGCGTGGCGCAGAACTCCTTGGTGGGTTGAATTCTGGATGGTGATGCTACCCTGACGGTGGGACTATTGGGGACTACGGGGTTACACTTCAAAAAAGAAATATCTTTTGGAAAAATAAGTTTACTACTCTTTGTTTATTGCATCTTACTTCTCAATCTTGTAATAGCTTTTTCAAATTGATTAATCATTTGTAAATCACCTTCAAAACGCGCTCTTCTTTTGCCTTCAGACATATAATCCAAAGCGGAATTCTTATCATTATTATCTTCATAAATAGTACCCAAAACATAATATGCTTTGACAAAATTTGGAGAAATGGCTATGGCTTTTTCCAAGTCCTTAATTGACCTTGTATTGTTACCACGGCGATACAGTGCTTCTGCATAGTTGGGATTAATTGAAATAGCACTAGTATAATCTGAGATGGCTTTGTCTTTATCACCATTATCTTCAAAAGCAAAACCTCGGTAATAATATGTGCTCGCATTGTTTGAATCAATACTTAACGACGCTGAGAAATCTTCAATAGCATTCTCATATTTCTTGCTATCAAAATAAAACATACCCCTTGCACAATGAGATTGAGACAAAAATTCATTTTCAGGATAGTCTTCAATTAATTTTGAAAACATCTCCATCTTTTTATCAAAATCAACTTCGTTCATAGTACGTGTTAGCATTTCTGAAAACATAGAGCGCCGAGCAGCTCTTTCAGCCTCGATTTTTGATTTGTATGTATCGTCTTTCAAGCTAGTCACTTCGTCGCGAATCTTAGTCAAATAGTTTTTTAATGTATCTAATTCTTTTTCGCTCTCCTCTACTTGTCGCTTGCTAGATTGTAATTCCTTTTTGCTTTCTTCCAATTCTCTCTTGTGTTCATCTAATTTATTCTCTATTTTTTTGTTGTTTGTCATAGGAATTAAAATACCAACGATAGTAATTAATATGGTAAAAATAATTCCCACTAAGGTTATGTTTTGTGATATTCCGGAGTCGTGTTGTTGTAAATAAGGGATGAACTTATCATTTGCGAACTTTTCCAACTTTAAGTCTACCAATTCTTGGTTTAACTGAGGGATATTTTCATTACTTATTATTGCATCAACCTGCTTTTGTAATTCCAAAGCAACAATGCTATCTAATTCATAACGAGTATATACTTCTGTTTTTGGGTCAGTTGCTGTTTTACAAGAAGCAAATACTATTAACAGCAACAAACAAATGCTGTTTTTAAGGTGTTTCATAATGTTTGAGTTAAAGTCTTTAATTCTATTTATTGATTAACACAGCAAAGATATGGAAAATATTTAGATAAAGTTACGATTGCTTTCGGACGGGCTTGGCCACGATGACTTCGCCACGGATCTTCGCCTGGCGTATGCTCATAATCCTGTCCGTGTAGTGTGCGTAGCATTGAGAATAGTTGTAGTATTTGAGGGTGTGGTTCATGGTTGTGACATAATCAAGACATACCGATGACATCTATCACTTGTTTTTCAAACTTTTCGAATGAAGGCAAATGATTTCTGTTTGGTATATCATAAAGCATTCTGAGTATTCCGTTTTTCAATTCTTTATCAAATCCATTTTTAACTGCATTTGCGTTTTCATTGATGGTAATTGTAAAATACCGTAATTCAATATCTGCTTCCTCATATCTGCCTGCTTTAGACAATAAGTCAATTGTAGCGATCATGTCAATAATAATACTAGTTGAGAATCTTTCTTTAATTGGATTGAGGAATTGCTCTTCAAAAGACACCGCTGTTTTATGAATGCCTGCTTGAGTGTGATACACCCTTTTTGAGATGGCTTCTTCCTTCTCCTCCATCGTGAGGATGAAAGCGCCTTGCTCATCCTTCATTTTCTTGACTTCACCTTTAACATCGATTATAGTATAAATATTCCAAGCGACAAGACATGTGACCAAGATGGCTAACACGCCTACTATTATTCCTAAATAATCAAAGCCGAGGTCTTCAGTTCTGCAAAATGAACGACATAAAGCCGTTATGCTTAAAACGAGAGAAATAACTGATGCGATACAAACTATCGTTCTTACCCACTTGATTCTTGTTGGATTATCTGTGTTCATTTGTACTTTGTTTTTTATGAAAGATTGGATGATTCGTAGTCTTCTCTTGAAATCGTTGTTTCAGGGTCAACAATCAATATCTCATCGTAGGTCAAGTTGTACAGTTGATATACTATAAAATCAATATTGGCTTCTATCTCGTTGGTGTCAATAGAGGGATTTCCTTGTTTCTTTTTTACAATACTTTTTACGAGTCTAATGATTGCAGCTGATGGTGCATGAATGGGCAATAATTCCAAATATGAGCCTTTAATCTTTGGAAATGTTTTTCTCTTGTCTTCAAATCTTTGGCTCCAATAAAAACGCATCAATTTTGAGTTGATAATTCCCAATACTCCAAATGGATCATAATCCTTACAAACAATCATGAATGCACTGTTTAACACCGCTAATCCTTCTGTGTCTATGCCGCACACAGGGGTAGCCCCCACCTGCCTAATCACAATTTTATTCTTTGCATTATGAACACTTTCTGTCCAGCACCCACCACATCTTGCTTCTTCATTAAAAAAACAATAGCGATGTTGCCAAACTGAGCAATAGTTGAAAATATCTTTACCTGTTAAGCATTTCCTGTGGTATGCTGTTAAAGACTTGGGGTCGTAAGAAACGACTACATCATTTTCAAATAATTTACGATTTCTTAATTGCATACCGAAATTTACAGTCGCATGATTCTTTAACACATCTGTTTGCTGTTCAATCTTTTGAGCAATTCTATTCGCATCATCTGAATATATGGGTTGGATAATGTGTTTCTCCGTTTCCAAATAATCGAGTTGTTTTGCGGAAGAAATAAGATTAACCAAAAAACTAGAATCTACGAATTCTGCATTATAGTAGCACAATAAACCAGAACTCTGTGGTTCCTTTTTAATGAGTAATTCAATGCCTGTATTAACACTGGCATCAAACACATCATCACTTATGTTTATTATTCCAAGTACGCATGTCTTTTTTAGTAATAAATCACGCAGAGGCTGGGTGTAATTATTTGTTAAAAATGTGGTTGGGTTAATATATGCCAGCACTCCATCTTTTTTCAAGATATTATATCCATGTTCAATGAATAGATGGAAGAGGTCAATCTTATATGAAGCAACTGTATATAGTCTTTTATATGTATTCTCCAATTCTTCATTTTTGAAAGTTTGTAATAAAACATAAGGAGGATTCCCTATAACAATATCAAAACCGCCTTTAGAGAACACATCATGGAACCAAGTATGCCAAAGGAAAAAATGATTATTTCCCGAAAGGTCAAGTTCGCCAAAGTCGACATCTACTCCTTGTTCATATAATTGTTGCTTTACATTACCAATAATACGAGTTCGTAGTGCCTGTTTTTCCTTATGATTTGTACAGTCATAGTATTGAGAAAGCATACTACGGAGCATTTCAGGTAATTCTGCATTTGCGAACAAATCACCATCAATAGCTTGTTGTGAAAAATCACTGGTGGCTTCTTGTGATTTAGTTACTCGGCTTAGATCAACACCTTTGTATTTTTCCAGTAGCGAATTACCACGCATAATTTTGAAATCGAGGTTAGGCAAGGCCTGCGGGGTTTCCTCGTCAACGATGAGCGAAAGCCAGAAACGGAGGCGTGCAATATCTACGGCACCACCTTCAATGTCAACTCCATAAATATTTTGTTGAATGATGTGTTTCTTGATTTCCGCAGCATGATGTTGGTCGATGCCTTCTAATGCAGTACGACAGAGAAACAATTCCTTCAACAAGCCCATAGGGAAAGCTCCAGAACCAATGGCAGGGTCGCAAATCTTCACGTCTTTCAGCAGTTGGTCTGTGTTTTTCGGCAAATGCTTTATAACTTGGTGTGTGGTCACAAACTGGCGAATGGCTTCCTTGGCTGATTCGTCCTCAATGTCTGTTTGCAGATAGGCAATCAAACTTTCGCGGCACATATAGCTGACGATTTCCTTTGGGGTGTAGAATGCACCTTTATCCTTGTTGTCTTCCAACAGGTTCTCGAAGATGCGGCCCAGCATTTCAGGGTCAACGCCCACTTCGGCATCATCGGGGTCGTTCTCGTCGATGGTAAAGTTGTATGATGCAAAAAAGTCAAGTAAATTTTGCATGTATTGGGCAGGAAGAGGGAATTCCGTTTCATCTTCGGCCTCACGTTCAAAAAGGCCACCATTCAGATATGGAACTTTGAACTTAGAAGTCCATGAAATATCATTTTGGCGTTCAGTATTTAGGTCGTTAAAGAGTGGTTCCAAAACATTATCAACGAAGTGGTTTTTGTCTTTGCAATTCGCAAAGAGGTTTTGAATGAACTCAGCATCGCCGTTGCCCCATTCGTCATGAACGCCCACGCCAAGCCAGCCTTTCTTCTGGAGGAACTGAAGGAATACGAGTCTGCCCATCAGTTTCTTCACATAGTCGCGAATGGATTTCTCTGGGTTGGGGAAATGGGCGAACTGATTCATTATGAACGTGCATGGCTTACCTTCGAGTCGCTCTTCCCACTTGTTGGCCACTTTCACCATCCGCTTGCCGGTGATGTAGAAGATGATATTCTCATATTGTTTCTTGTAGCCCTCAAAGAACATATCGCTGACGGCATCCACGGAGAAGGCTTTGGTTAAGTCTTTCAGTGAAAGTTGACTATCGCGCAATTTCTCAAATTGCTGGATGGCGGTACGGCTACGATGACCTTCACCCAAAAGATAGGTGTAACGCCTCGTGTCTGTGGATTCCTTTTGGTAGCTACCGTCGTCGGCAAATTTCCATGACTCACTGACATAGGAAAAACGTAGTACACTTTCGTTTTTGCGGAAGCAGAACATAAAGGCACCTGCGTTGCCATTGTTGCGCCAAGCAGTAAGCAACATATCGCGGATGCCACGACGGTTGCGCTCTATATCTACACTTTCGGACAGTTCCACTTCATAAATGGCTATGGACTGTTCGTCGCTCAGCGTGATAGTGCCTAACCAAAGGGCTTGCTTTGCAAAAGGGCTGCTTGTTGTAACCGCTGAAGGCGTGTTCCAGAACTTGACCTTGCTGCCAAAGATGTCGTGCAGCAGCAGTTGCCAGTTTTTACGGTTATATCTCGATTCAATAACTTCCTTGTAATCCATAAGGCGTATTATTTATTGGAAACTCTCTGACAAAATGATTGTGGCGGCAGATTCTTCCTCTGCCTGTTGGGTATCGCGATAATAAGTGTTGTAACGATTGGCCATGTCCAGAACCTGCTTCAAGGCTTCGTCAAAGCCCATCTTTGCTTTGCTTCCACCTTTTCGCTGAAGGTCTTTTTGGATGCGTTGCAGACGCTTGGCTATATTGGTAATGGTGCCTCGCTCGACTAACTCTTTCAGTTGTACTAATTTCAGCCTAGTATCGCCATCTTCAATATGAGGCAACATGCTATTGATGAGGCTGACCGCTGTGGTCACTTGAGCACCAAGGTTGCTGCGCTGGCTTTGATTGGATTCTTCCTCATGCAACTCTTCCTCTTTGGTTGCCACGAATGTTTGGAGTGCCTTCTCCACATGATCATGGTGTTGTTTTATCCTTAGGACTGGTTTCTCTTCCGGGTCTGCCTTGAAGTAGTTCAATGCGTCTAATACTGACAACTCACGTGACTGCTCATCGTTCACCAAATAGAAGACCTTGCGGAAGTTGGTCTTCAGGAATAACAATGTATCACTGGAAAGCGTAACACCTTCAACCTGGCGCGGTTCACGACCTGTGCGACTGCGGAGCGATAGTTTTTCGATTCGCTTGTACTCCTTACGATTGTGTTGGTACAAGCTACGCAATTCCTCGTAGAAGGGTAATTCCAAGTTACGGTCTTCCTGCTCTTTCTTCAGGCCTTCTGAGAAGAGCTTATCAAGGTCGCGGTCGATGATTTCCTCTGTAGAATAAATCTGGTTGTCCTCGCCAAAGGTTGTGTGGAAGGTCTGGATTTTACTCAGGGCGATTTGGTTCAGCTTGATTTGCTTGTTGCCTTGGCGCGAAGGATAGAAAACGTAATTGTAAATTGTGTCGGATGTGGAGCCGATACGGTTCACACGACCAATGCGTTGCATCAGACGGGTTGCATTCCACGGTGTATCGTAGTTGATGATGATATTGGAGCGATGCAAGTTTACACCTTCGGCCAACACATCGGAAGTCAGGATGATGTTGTAGTCGTTTTTCTTTTGTTTCCAGTTGGCATCGAAGTTCTCACGGATGGTCTTGAAAAGTTGGCTACGGTTATGGGCTGAAATCACCAAGACATCCTTACGGTTGATACGACGTGCCAAGTATTCAATAGTATCTACAGCCTCGGAAAACACCACAACTTTTCCTTCTGGGTTACGGTCTTGCTTGAAAAGCTCATGCTTCAGGAGGTCATCGAACTTGGCAAACTTCGAGTCGTCGTCATCATCGATGCATTCCCATTGCAACCACATTTCATCCAATAGCTTTTGGTCCTGACGGAGCATGTCAATATACTCCGGCTTGAAATCGTCCCTCTTAAAGACATCGTTCTTTGGATTGATTTCTGCCTTTTGGTTCAGTTTCTCCTCGATTTCGTCGTCTGTAAAGCCGTCCTCATACATTTTGTTGATGTCCAAATCAGGAGCGATGAAAATTCTGTCTTTTTCCCACATGCTAATCAGGTTTTGATTGGCCTGACGGAAATTATCAACGGAAATCTTGAAGGCATAAAAACTGCTTTCCAGACGCTTCACAAGACCGTTTTTACGAATACCAGCCAAGCTGCGGCTGATAAGCTCCGCATTGTCGTATTGGCCATTGGAAACCTCGGGCTTCAGATAAGCGATTGCCTGATAGCGGGCGTATGTGAGCCTCTTATCCAAGGTCTGCATGGCTTCCTCAAAAAGGTTGGCCAAATGGTCATTCAGTTCGTATTCCTTTTTGATGGGTTTTGCCACCTTGGGGAAGCCGTGGATGTCTTTGTTGTAGCGGGCAACACTTTCGATGTCCGTCCTGGTACGTCTCACAGTGAGCGGCTTGATTACTTTGTCGCGCACACGTTCAGCCAGTTTCTTGAATTGAGCCAGGTCGAAGTTGGCTTGCTGGCGCATCTTTCTGAACTCCACAACGAGAGGAGAGAAAAACGCCGTAAGGTTGGGTACTCCATCTATGGTGCAGTGACGAGGGTCTTGGAACATCAAGATTTGATAGTACAGGTCGGCTGGAGAATTGTTCATGGGCGTGGCTGAAATCAGCATCACCTTTTTCTTGTAGCCTGGGATGTTGCCTGTCTCGACACGAGGCATCTTGCAGATTTCCTGCAGCTGCTGGAAAGCGCCTGTGGTGTGGTTTCGGAACTTATGCGCCTCGTCAACCAGCACCAGATCATATTCGTCGGCGTTCCAATAATCGAGATTGTCACCGTCAAGGACCTTATTCAGGCTACCATTACTCACAAACTTGGCATATTGATCAATTCCAAAGTCTTTGAAAGTTGTCTTCCAGTTTTGCTCTACCGCAGGAGGATAGACAACGAGAATCTTTGTGCTGTCATATCCGTTTTCGATAAGGAATTTCTTTGCTATCATCGTAGCAACGACGGTTTTACCAAGGCCTACGACATCAGCAAGAAAGAAACCATCGTATCTTATCAGTTTCTGATAGCCTTCAACGGCGGCATCCATTTGGTATTCAAACTTATCGTATTTGTCAGGTATATCGAATGGGTTGTCCTGGTCGATGGCCAACACACGGTCTGAGAAGTATTCCATCAACATTTTGATGTAAAGCTCGTAAGGCGTGACATCGCCCTTCAGATAGGTCTTGTCAAGTGTGGCTTGATAGTCAGTGGCATCGATGGGCACACCTTCTGCCTCTTGCCAAAGCTGTTCAAATTCTTGTTTGGCAAAATCAACATCGTCAAATTGGGTCAGCTTGACATTAAACTCATATTGTTTGTCCTCTCCAATACCCAATCCGTTTCCACTAAGGTTGCTGCTTCCGGTGATGGCAGCACCGAAAGTGTGTTGGTTGTAGTTGTCTGGATAAAGGATATAGAACTTGGCATGGATCTTCTTTGAAGGATGTGCGCGAAGCTCCAGCTTACCATCAATCATATCTTGCACCATTTGGAGCATTCCATCCTCCACTTGTTTAGTGTATTGCGACTCTTCGATGTCTTGTTTCAGTAGTCGCAAACACTCTTCCTTAACTTGTTCCTCGGCACCAAAAAAGAGCTCGCCTCTTTGGTGGGCATGAGCGATGTATTTGTCCACATCAATGCCAATGAGAATTCGTACTTTGTTGATGCTATCAAGGAACGGGCGTAATGTGAAATATCCGGATGCGCGGAGGAAACCTACTACGGCATCAAGATTCTTGATTTGAGGATTGCTGCTCAGCGTACCTTCAAACTCCTTGATAAGAGTGTTTCCATTCCGATTAGTGAAGAAGTTGGTGCTCATGATGCTTTAGGTGTTAGGCGCTTTGCCTTTCATAGCATCACAAAAAGAATCCGTGGGCCCTGTCTAGGATGGAGGTTCGGCAAAACCTTTACTACAAACAAGAAAGCCCACGGGAAACCGCAGGCGTTCTGCTTTCTTGCGTAGTAAGTTTGAAATTTGCCGATTTCCATCCTACTTGAAAAGCGAAAACGCTTTGTATCTATATGTTATTTAATCAGTTATATCTCTTTGTTTTCTTTTCTTTTAGGGTTGTGAGGGCAAAAATAATAAAAAAAGCTTGAGAGTTGCCAAAACAGCAAAAAATTCCTGCTTCACAGTCTTTCTGCCCATAGATCCCATGCTTGCGCACGGCCTGCGTTGGGATGACATGGGCAGAATGGTCATACATGGGAATGCCTACTCTTCACTGGGTCGGGTGCGCGGGCCATGGCCGACATCCAGGCAGCGGTTGCAAAGGGCAGACTAAGGGTTTGAGCCTCACGGAGCGGCGCTTGTCGTTTGGTTTCGCAGAAACCACTCCGCGACCTGAGGCTCAGGCCCTTAGGCTGACTGTGCGTGGGAATTGATGTCGGCCTTGAACTTTTGGTCCTTTTCTTTCAAGAGAAAAGGACAAGGAAAGGACAAGTGAGTGAATGAATCCAAGAGTGTCGGAGATCGCGGGTCTCCGCCCGCGATGACTAGAAAGGGAGTAAATGATGACAGCAGCCATAGATCCCAAGCCATCGCACATGCCCCCGCAGGGATGACATGGCTGCTCAAGGCAGAAAAGCATCCTCAATATGCTCTATCACCGGCTCTCCATCCTTGAAGACAATAGAAACAATATCGAACCTGGTTTCTATATCTAAACCTTTATACAGGAGATACGCATTCGCGGCAGCAATGAGCATCCGCTGCTTCTTGCGCGTCACGGCGATGTCGGGTTCGCCGTATTCGTCG
>AUXO015718805.1_pt1 | contig 10255 bp, 6 predicted proteins | sample 768731 | NCBI WGS metagenome assembly AUXO01 (sample SAMN02715735, study PRJNA202380) | gut metagenome | biome: sheep rumen | host: Ovis aries | place: New Zealand: Palmerston North | reverse complement strand
AGAATCTGCTACATCTGCAACTGTTTGATTGCTTTGAGGCATTGCACTTTGACCATCTGCAGTAGATGCAAATTGTGTATAAAGTTGTTCATACTCTAATCCACCAAATTGTCCTCTACACCAAGGTTCAAATATGCAAGTCTTCCATATAGCAGCTCTAGTAGCTAAATCAGGATCAGTAACAGCAATTACTTCATCTTCTTGTAATCCATCAGCTAGTGCAGCGTTAAATACATTATCTACACAACCTAATAAACTTACAATAGTATCATTAAATACTGCAGGATTCATAGTACTACATAAAATAAATCCTATGCACATAAAACTTATACAGAATCTAAGTACAATAGCATTTGGAGATACTGCTCCAACACCTTTTGCATATTGTACGCCTTTCTTAACTAAACCAAATATAAGTGCTATTACTGCAAATCCTAATAATACCCAAATAGCAGGTAATAAATCTTGGAACAAATCACTTGTTTCTACTTCAGTTAAGATATCTGCAGCAGTTTGAAGTAATTCTTTTCCTAATAACATAGAAATCAAAGACTGAATATATTTAGCAATCATCATACAGAAAGAACCCTGTACATACACATATCCAGCAAATCTACCAATACCCTCTAAACTAACTCTTGGGTCAATATAACCATTCTTTAAATCAGTAGTAGATAAAGTAGCCGGTCTTCCAATATAAACTTGAGTAGATAAATAATCTGTTCCACTATAATTTAACGTGTCCTCAATACCTAACTCATCTAGTCTGTCTTGAGACCATGCAGAATAAATATGATCTACTAGAGTTGGAGCGACTGTAGATTCTCCTAAATATCGATACCAATGTACATCTTCTCCATATAATTCAAATAGACTATATGTAGTTGATGTATCAGTATCTCCATTTAATGCATTAATATATCCTAAATATACTTCTTCATTTCTAGCAGGTATATCATCAGTTAATGATGTTAACATACCAGAATTCCAAGGATAATAAATACCTACAGCTGACCAATCATGTACCATAGATACATCCAATATAGAACTTCTTCTATAAGCAGGTTCAAGACCAGCACCAGAAACTACATCTGCGCCATAGCTTTGATCCCAACCTTTACCATGTAATTTAGCACTAAATTGACCTGCATACATAGTTCTATTTATCTTAGCTGTAGTTGGATGAGCAGGTTTTTCATAATTATCAACAAACCAAATAACACATTGTTGATAAGATTTTCCAGCAGTTTCTGTTTTATATCTTTGCATTAATCCACCAAGATAATCATCTCCACCCATACTAGAATCAGCTAACATAAAACAAAGTTGTGTTTCCATAGTATACCAATCTGTATTATTTGCTTCTGCAAAATCAAGTAATGCTATACAATTTCCACCAGTCCAACCAGCTAATCCAATACCACATGCGCCTCGACCATCTACATAATACGCATTAACATTAGTATCATATCTAGAAGTATCTACATCTTGACCATTATGTAATGCAGTAATATCGATAGGATCAACATCATAATAATGTGTTAAAAAGTAATCAGTATAGTCAGTAGGATTATCTTGAAAGTATTGTGCCATTTCTGGTCCAGGTTCACTTACACCACAATGTTCTTGCATACCAGAGTGATAATTACCTTCTGTGGTCCAAGATTGTACACTACCTTCTCCGCAGAAATTAGCCAGTACAGCGAAGGCCTGGTTTTCATCCAGGCCATAGCTGCGCATTACTGACCAAACTTTCCAAACATTTTGATTGTATTCATCATCAAAATCATCTTCATCTGTAGCATCTTCATTTCCAGTAAAATCTTGACATATATCTGCGTGTACGTCAGTACTAGGAATAATTGCTAATAAGAAAGAAGCAGCTAATAAACTGCAAAGAGCACATTTAAGTACTGTTAACGTATTATTCGTCACCAGTTTCTTGTGCTTGCGTATCTGATTCGTTTGAATCAGTTTGTTTATCAGCTTCATTGTCTGTTTTTCCTTTCTCTTCTTTCTCTTCATTTTCTTCTTTTGCTACATCTTGTTTTCTTTTATAACGTTCTCTTATTGCATCTGGAACTTCTTCTCCGTCTAAATTAGCTGCAGAACTAAAGTCCATTTCAATCTTACGCTTAATATGATCATATTTGGGATCATCGTATTCTGCCTTAAATGTACCGTCTTCATTACAGAATAATTTGTACTTTTCTTCAGTAGAACCAGAAGTTGCGATATTTCTCCACTCTTCAGATTCTTCAGAATACTCAATATCAATATCTTTCTTAGATTTAGATCTGATATTCTTTCCATTATCACCCATCTTATGGTCATAAGCATTTAAATCTTTATGATACATATCAGAGTCGTTTTGTTTCATATCCTTAACATGACGAGCAATTTCTTCAGGTATCTGTCCGTCCTTGTTAATCTTATTATTAATATGATTTAAATATTTACCACGAGCTGCAGCAAAACGTTTACCTTTGTACTCGTCTTTAATAGTACCATCTTCATTGTAAAGCAATTCTTTTTGTTGCTCTAATGAACCATGTTTCATAATATCTCGCCATTCCTCAGATTGATCAGAATATTCTTTATCAATCATATCGTCTGCAGCTTGACCTTGTTCATTCTGAGCTTCAACAGCCATTTTGCTTTGAGGATTTGCTACTAAGGTACTTAATGCATAAACCCACTTAAGCGTACCTGGGAAATAGTCTCCATGACCCATTTGATACCACCAAGAAATCATATAAAGTGTCAAAATAAATAATGATAAAATTATTACAACACCTAAGAAACCTTCAAGTCGCATACCAAGTTCAAGAGAAATTCCTACAAAAGCGCCTAATATGATCATTGCTGCAGTAGGTGTAAATGTTTGAAGTAATATTTTACCCCAGCTCTTGTTTTCAGCTAATTTACCTAAAACTGCCCTAAAGAAGAATATATAGAACATATACCATTGCCAGAAGAATGTCAACAATTTGATCATTGACAAGAAACAAATAAATAGTGCTAACAATAATTTAACAAACAAATCTGCTAAACCTTTTTGAAATTCACCATTATAGTTTTCATTCTCTTCTACATCAAGTTCTATAGTTTCTCCATCACTAGATTCATCAAATTCTATTCTTGGAGCTAAGAAATGGTCTACAACTCTATAAGCATTATTATTGATTCTAGTACCATTTACATTATGGAAATTACCGTCTGCATCAACAATAAGTACAGAATTATAAACACTCTCAGAATGACCATGATATTCAAATGCATCCATTAACAATACAGACCAATGTCCAATATCATTATTTCCAAGTTTAGGATTTATGAATTCTTGAAGTTCAGGCAAATCATCTGATTCATCTAATAATTGTTCGTCTGCCAAAATACCATAACCAGTATTATATTTTGACCATGCATCAAGATAAGGGAAGTAATAAGTAACTTCCATATCTGCTGCATCACCAAACAAATAAGTTAAATTTGGATCACTATATAAAGTACCATATTCACCTAAGTTGATAATGTTGGTTTCCCATTTCTTTATTAGATTCCAAGTTTTAGATGGATTAGCAGTAATAGCTACTATTAATCCTAATTCTATTAACAATACTAAGAATCCAACAATTACTTTATTAGTATATCCAGTCATATTGCTATTTCTACATATATCTATAACACACTTAACTGTTTTAAATATAAAATATAAAACTAGACAAGCCATTACAAATATTGCAAAACCATTTTGACCCCAAATAGTAGTAGGAGATAATCCATACTCATCTAATAGATCAAAATTACATAATTGTTGCATAAATACTGAAAATTCAGTTATTTTACCAATAATAGTTATTATAGTTTTTTGTGGTGCAAAGAATTTAAATATACCACTAAAATCAAGAGTAAAATCAGCAATAAATCTTCCAATAATTTGTTCTTTATATATATCAACTCTTGGATCAGTAACTGAATAATTTTCAGCATCATCCATAGTTAAAGAAGCTGTATCATAAGGCATAACTCTAACATCATCAGAATTAATAGCGTCTATAGGATCATCATCGCCTTCATCAGCAGCATTCAATAGCATAAGCGCTACTATATTACTCATTACATCAGCATAATAAGGACCAGTAGCATTCTTAATATAATTAATTATTCTATGTGCTACTTCAGTATTTAAAGTTTCACGATCTTCATAAATATCAGGATATTGATTCCAATATGCATATGCATAATCATCATTGTGATCATAATAATCATCAAAATCAAAATCTGGTGTTAATTGATATAGACCACTATAACCTAACAAGGAGCCAACTGTTATAGTAGTTTCTTCACCATATTCGTCACTTATACAAGAACCCTCATCCTGTCCTTCTGATTCATGAATTAAACATTGAGTATAGGCAATACCTATCATAGAATCACCATCAGGTTTATAATCATCGTTGTCATTAATCATTTCACAAACTTCATTAAAATGATCATACTTATTAGTAAGTTTAACACACTCATCAAATCTTCTCATAAGTGTGTCCATGTTAGGCTTAACCCAATCTTCACGTTCAAATTCCCAGTTACACAAACACATAGAATAAAATGATACTAATGCATCATAATTAATAGTTCCACATCCAGTAAAATTTTCTGGATCACTTCCACGTTTATAATATAAAGTACTAGTTGCATATTGATACATTACGTTAATAGTATTACTATAAACTGGAGTGGGGCAATCTCCTTCTCGTTCATCTTCAGGAGTATTATTCCATTCATCAATTTCTGCCTGATTAGAAGGATTGCTATAATCTATTTCTGTTACATACATAGCAGTAGAAGACATATCTGCATAATCTGTACCTGCAATATGAACATCAACTAAATTTAAATTTGATGAATCATCACCATCAGGATTTGATACGTCATTTTCGCCTCTTTGTAAATACCAATCTCCAATTGGTGCAGGATTTCCCATACATTGTAGAATAAAGTCTGCAGTAGAATCTGCTTCAGACATTTTATCATCAATAAATGCAATTACATCATTAATATCGCCTGTAAGCATATCATTATAATATTTATGATCTGGACTTGCTAAAATATAAGACTGTATTATATTAGCAACATCATTTTTATTTGATGTGTCCCACCAATTTTGTACTGCTTGAATATATTCAGTTTGTGTAAGTAAAAAGTCTTCAAAATCTTCCCAAGGCAATTCACCATCTTCACAAGTATCTGTTTCGTTGTGTGCAACATTAATTTCTATATCATTTGCATCATCAGTTAATCCAATATAAGAGTTAAGGTCATCATAAATTGCAAAACCATTATTACCATAGTGAACACCAAATCTAGTCATTCCACCAGGAGTTGCATTAGCAAAATTATTCCAACCATACTCAATCTTAGTATATTCCTGATAATATTCTAAGTTTTCATCAATCCAATCTTCTGCAGATTCATTTTCTTCTTCAGTTACAGTTTGATCAATAAAGTCTTCAATATCATTGAAATAACTAAGATCGTCATCATCTTCAACATAACCGCTTGAATCATCTTCATCATGATTAGCAATTCTAGCTAAAAAATATGGAATATAATATTCACTAATAAAATCTACTAAGAAATCTTCTTTATCTACATAACCATGATTTAAATATGTAAGTGTATTAAAGTTATCTGCATCTGGTGCTTTAATAAAAGAAGCACCAAAAAAGGCAGCTATAGCACGCCAAAATGCATCCCAAAAGCTAGTAGGAATAATTTTAGCTACAGTCATAATCTCTTTTGGATATTCACCATTATAAGTATAACTTGGAATATTAAAACCATATTTAGTAATTACATTTACTGAAGGTGCATCTGCACCAACGTTAACTAACCACTCAGTTTCATCAACATTATAAGTTAAATCAGTATAACCGTCATCAACTAATTGAGTTACATAATTTTTAGCTAGATGTTGTAAATTTGGAGTATTAAAATAACCTCTATAAACTACATTACCATCTGCGTCTGTATATTTTTTAATTACAGTATAAGTTTTAAAATTCCAAATCCAATCGAAAAGATCATCTACATCATCAAGGCCAAAATCCCATAACTTTTCGAAATTTTCACCTTCAATGATATAATAAGACGCTATGCCACCTTGGTCGTCTTCATCTGAATCATCATATTTTTCATAGTCATCTGCAAAAGCAACATTACTAAGAGATGTAAAGACAACTATGAAGCAGCACAATAGACACAAGAACTTTTGAATGAACTTGCTCATAATCGTTTACATCCTTTCAGTTTATTTATTTATTTGTGATTGCTTCTAAAATTTCACTTTCTTTATATCCATTAGTGGACTTCCAATTATGAGCCCAACCAGTGAAATCATCGCTAGTAATTACTTTGAGACCAATTGCCTCCAAGTATTTCTCAGCTACGTTAGACTTTCTAAGATGTTCTCTATAATAAACATACTTTACATCATTACCAGTCCAAAATTGAATCGCGTAACTGAACAATTCATTTAAAGCTTTCTTGTCAGTAATAAATACATAATTTATCTTTGCTACCATGAATCCATTCACATCACAAAGTTCAAAAGTTAGAAATGAATCGCCTGTGTAAAAAGTATAGCCATTGAGATTAACATTACGATGGTAATCAATACCATGTTCGCTATTGATTAATCTCTGTAGCTCTAACTTTTTCATATCCATGTAATTTTCCCTCCTTGTTAGATTTCTATTAAATTATCCATTTGCAATATTTCCCAATTATCTTCTAGTAATTCTTTAAATTCTTCATAGATATTATTGAATTCTAATAATGAAGTGAATTCAAAGATATTAATAGCAGGTAATCTTCTAATTAGTTCTTTTACTTCTTCAGCACTGAGTACTTCAGTGTAAAATCTCTTTTGATTATTAAAGAATACATCAACTGGAATAAAAGTAAAATGTTCATAATCTTCTTCATTACCAGTATATAGTACAAAACACTCTTCTCTTTTTATAGTAGCCTTTAGACCAATTTTATAAAATATTTTCCTGATCACTGCTCCATCAGTATAAGCTAATGGAAAATCATCACCTAATACTTTTAATCGGTCGAGGCAATAATATTCAAATTCTTGACGTTCTTTGGTCACATTAGAGCCTCCTTCGCTTTATTAAATGAATTTATGAAATCAGGATAGTTTTCAGCTACCCACTTATAAATATCAAGCGAAAGTTTCTTCTCTACTTTCTCCTCAACTTGTTCATCTGGTATAACGTCAATAACCAAATTTAAAGCATTGTTCTTGGCTTCTATAAATAAATCGCTATCAATTGCGCTTATATCACCTTTATAAGAAATATGATAAATATCATTAGTCATATTCTTAAGTACCTCATTAATATTAGAAGGATTACAATCTTTCTTAATAATATGAGGCGTTTTGACCATAACCTTAGAAGGTTTCCAAGTATCTGTATCAACAAAAGTAACTCTTGTTCGATCAGTATAAGCTTGATAGTCAATTAATGCTCCAGGAGAAATGACAAGAGTCTTTCCTTGATTATAAGCAAATGGAGTATGAATATGTCCAATAATTACTAAGTTGAATAATTCAACTAAGCTATCAGATAGCATAATCTTATCTCCAATAAAACTATCCTTATAGTATTTTTCTGTTACTCCGTGAGTAACTAATATCTTCTTTTCACAAGTACTAGAAGAAGCAACATCTTCTACTTGTTTTAAGTATTTAGCAATATTAGCGTCAGTATCATAAATATAAGGCATCATTACAAATAAGATACCATTTAATTCAACTGTTTTTAATTCATAATCAGCAAAATAAGTATGATAAGCAAGGGCACCAGCACTACAATCAGTCTTTCTATTGTTAAAATTGAAATCATGATTGCCTAATATAGTCATAGTAGGAATACCAGCATCTTTAAATCTATTCTGAGATGCTACATATTTACTCATAGCTAGTACAGATGGATGCGCAACATCAAATATATCACCAGCATTTATTACTAAATCTGGCTTAGCATCTATCATAATATCTACAAATTCAGCTAATGCTTTATAACCTGCTTGTTCATACTTATTTATATTATTTTCATCGGTTCGATACATTCTTCTGCCGATATGTAAATCACTATATATTGCTAATTTCATTTAATAATTTCCTTCCTTACCATCAATATATTATTATTAAATAGACCTTGGGCCTCTAAGATCTAATTTTAATACTAACATTGATGCTAGGGTTATCTTTTTATTACTAAACATATCAAATATGATCTCTGGGGTTATAATTGGTTCATATGTCATATCAGACTCATTAAGTGCATTTCCACACCTATATTTAGCTGCTGCATAATCTCTATTAGAACTAGGATTAGTATTTATATCCATTATATAAGGCGTCATTTCAGACAATTCTGATGACTTTGCTATAATATTTCTAACTGCAGCCATTCCATTATCTATAGCTTCTGAATATAGTTCTTGGTATATTTGTTGTTTTTCATCGTCAGTAATACCAAAATCATAACTACATCGACTATTTAAAGCAATAGTCATATTCATTATATCAGTAAAATCATCAATTACTGTTTCATCATTGCTTAAATTAAAAGCTAGAGTAGTTGATGCAGAATAGCAATCAAATACCTTATCTTTTACAATCTTTTCATCTTTACCATCTGTTTTCTTAGTTTCAACAGTCTTAAACTTAGGAACTACATCAATATAAGTCTGTACATAAGAATCTTTAATTAATGAGTCCTTGCTAAAAATATTTCTTCTAGCTTCTTTTCTAGCTTTATGTAATTCAGATACTGCATTATTTACATCAGGATCTGATTTAGTAATAGTAAAAGACATTTTTACTAATGATGGTGTGATTGATCTAGTAGCAGTTGCTAAATAATCCATTGTTGGCATATAAATTCCCTCCTTAAGCTAATTCACGGTATTTGAATAAACTATCCATAACTCGTTCTAAGCCTTTTACATCATCCTTCTTTTTATCAAATTCTACAGTTAGAATATTACCATTTACTCCAACATATAGAACATTATCATCGAAGTAAAAGAAGTTTATAGTATCTTTCTTAATATATAAATCCTTTACTTTGATAAAAGGTAAGTTTAGAATTTCTTCTTTTGCCATAATATTGTTCTCCTCCATCAATTAAATTAGTCTTTCATCATGAGATACAATGATCCACTGATTTTTGTCTTTGTGTATAATTTCCTTCACTGCATTAAGGTTATCAGCGTCAAGGTTTACGAAAGACTCATCCATAATAAGTGGAAGGTCTGGCATAAACAAATCTCTGATAGCCAATATTAATGCTAATGCTGCACAAGTCTTCTCACCATTAGAAAGTGATTGTACAGGCAATGTTGACAACTTAGTAAAATCCTTATCCCAAATCTTAGCCTTATAAATACCATTCTCCATAAAGAGTTCAACATATCTAGTATTAATACTCTTTACTATTTCCGCAGCTCTTTCTATAATCTGTTCTGCATAATATTCTTTAGCTTGCTTGATATATTCTTCAGTAATTTGAATACATTGCTTAGCTAAATCATAGTTCTTAGTAGCCTCGAGTAATTCATTAATCTTAGCTAAATCTTTGTCTAAATTGGAATAAGACTTTTTCTTCTCTTCATATTCAGCATAAAGATTATTAGTTTCTTTGCTATAGTTATTTATTATAGTATCGAAATCAATATCCTTAGAATATTCTACAAGCTCAATTTGCTTCTTTAATGACCAATACTTAGCAGATATAATAAAATCACTAAACTTATATCTTCTATCCTCAAGAATTCGTTCAAGTTTTTGAATCTTATCATTATCTACAGTATCATAGTTAATTTCAGGTTCCTTGAAATTTTTAGCACCACATAATGCGCAAGTATCATAATTACACTTACTTTCATTAATCAATGCTGCTATAACATTTTTAGGGTATTTAGTTAAAGGACTTGCTACAGATTTAGACTTCTCATTATCAAGTTCCTTTTGAATCTTATCAAAGTAAGCATTCCATTCTTCTTCAGTAGAACCATAAGTCTTTAATCTAACACAAAGTTCTCTATCATATGGAACTGAAGGTGCTAATTGCTTAAGCAGTTCATTATACTTCTTAAAGTCTTCTTTAGCTTGTTTAGCCTTAACTACTTCTGCATCAGAAATAAATGCCTTAGACTTGATCTTTTCTTCTAT
>AUXO010623282.1_pt1 | contig 10255 bp, 12 predicted proteins | sample 768731 | NCBI WGS metagenome assembly AUXO01 (sample SAMN02715735, study PRJNA202380) | gut metagenome | biome: sheep rumen | host: Ovis aries | place: New Zealand: Palmerston North | reverse complement strand
TTCAATTTGAGCTTGTTCATTTCTTGCAGCATCATATTCTGCATTTTCAGATAAATCACCTAATGATCTAGCTTCTTTTATTGCTTGGATATTTTCTGGGCGTCGTACATTTATAAGGTTATCCAATTCCTTTTTTAAATCATCTAACCCCTCTTGTGTTAAATATACAGTATTTTTACTTCCCATTTTCATCACCTCATATTTTTTATATATAATAGAATAATTGAGCCTTATAAACTCAACTTGCAAAAGTATACCACACTTTTTTTAAATTTTCAAGAGATATAAAATTATTTGCTATTTCTTGACTTCTTTATAACTTTTTTATATGTCAAACCTAACTTCTCTTCTTTAGCAATATTTGCAACAATTAGTTTCAAATCATCTAATTTATAATTATATAAATTAGATAAAGTAAAAGGATCTTCCTCACTTAGTATAAAACTCTTAAGTGATTCACTTAAACCTGATAAAGCATTAGGATGCTCTCCAAATGAATATAAAATATCTCTATGCTTTTCTACATATTTAATCTTATCCAATTCACATACTGCTTCAAAAGAATCACCATATCTTCTTACAGCAGGATATGATGCAAGTAGTGATAGCAAACCAATTGTAGTTGCAGAAGCACCAAGACCTATACTACCTACATATTCATGAATTCCAGGAATAAATGTAGCAGCTAAACATAGACCAGCTGTTCCAAAAAAACTAAATAGTGTCATATATCCTTCTTTTGTTTTTCTTTTTACTAATAGTGGATAATTTTTAACTCCTTCGTCAGCTTGTCTTTGTTGAATTTCTTCTAATTTCTTTAAATTTTCCTCACAAGGAATAACTTTAGTAAATTCGGAACCATCAGCAAACTCAATTGTATATGTTCCATCTGAAGCTTTGTAAAAATCAGTTATATAAGAACCCTTTTTTTCTTTATTAAGTGTAAAATCTTTCATATTATTTTTTTCATACTCCTTCTAAAGCAGCCATAGTATAACATTCAATAAATATAAAATCAATACTAATTATTATTAATTTCTTTCATAAACAAATCATCAGTCATTCCAGCAATAAAATCAATTACTTTTCTAACATCATTTGTCTCATTTAAATACTTATCGGATTGAGTATCCAAAAATATCTTATATATTATACTATCAGTATTATTAGTTCTAATATCATTTAAGTATCTATTAAATATTTTATTCATACCAATCTTATAATATTCTCTATCTTCTTCACTCATACTATATTTATAAATATATTTATAATTAAAATCCTTAAGCATAAATAAAGCTTTAAATACATCGTCACTAAGTTTAATATAAGGTTTATTCATACTATTCTTAATGATATCAAGAATTATAGTATTAACTATCTCTTTATTAGTAGATCCAAGAACATCAATTATTTCTTTTGGAATATCTTCTCTTTTTATTTTGCCTATCATAATAGCATCTTCAATATCTCTACCAATATAACCTATAACATCACTAACTCTAACAACACAACCTTCTAATGTCATAGGAGGATTTTTATTAGCTTTTGATAAATCAAAATAAGCTTCATTATATTCTCTTAAAAACTCATTTGAATCTTTCTTCATAGGTTTATACTCAGGCGACAATATCTCACCATTATGACACATTATACCATCAAGTACTTGTACACATAAGTTAAGACCTTTCCCATCATTTTCAACATAAGCTAAATGTCTTACACTTTGTATATTATGTGCAAAATACTCATTTAATTCACGTAATGATATTTCATTTAAATAACTTTCTCCCAAATGTCCTAAAGGTGTATGCCCAATATCATGACCTAATGCAATCGCTTCAATTAAATCCTCATTTAAATTTAATGCTCTACCTATTGTTCTAGCAATCTTACTAACTAGTTGAACATGAGTTATTCTTTTACTAACATGATCATTAGAATTCTTTGTATATACTTGAGTCTTATCTAAATATCTAGTATAAGACAAAGAATGAATAATTCTATCTATATCATGAAAATATGGAGGACGGATATCCTCTTCTTCATCATACAATCTAATATATTCACTACTCTTACAAGCATATTCACTTAAATACTTTTCTTTATTTAAAAAATTTTCTTTTGCAATATCCATTACATCCATATTTTTACCCCTTTCTTTTAACAATCTTAATCATTGAATACTCAGGAATTTCAAAATCAAAATCATATTCAATAAAATATATATTATCAGGATGTCTTGCTATATCCATAGAATTCATATCACAATCATACAACTTTTCAACTACAAATTCTTTGTGAATTCCATTCGGAGTAAATAACTCAACTTTATCGCCAACTTCAAAATAATTTCTCTCATAAAATTTTAAAAGTTTACTTTCTTTATCATATGAAATAACTTGACCTAAATAATCTTGATTTGAAACTTCACTTCTTCCAGTATAATACTGATCTTTATAATTAGCCTCTTTATCAAAATAATGAGTAGATGTTTCTCTATTAGCAACTCTATCAAGTCTTTCTTCAAATACTTTCATCTTAGAATCATCTAATGTTTTATTATAATAATTATCAATAATCTCTCTATAAGTACCAATAACAGTAGCAAGATAATATAAAGAACGCATTCTACCTTCAACTTTTAAACTTTTAACTCCAACATCAATCATTTTACCAATATAACAAGATAAATTATTATCTTTAGTTGCCATTGTAAACTCTTTTAAATCTTCATCTAAATTAACAAAAGAAAATCTACAAACTTGTGCACAACCACCACGATTAGCATCACGATTAGTAACATAATTAGATAAAGCACATCTACCACTAAAACATGTACACATAGCCCCATGAATAAATATTTCAATATCAATACCACATCTATCTATAATTTCTTTAATTTCATCTAAAGATAACTCACGTGCAAGTACAACTCTATCTATACCTTCATTTTTAAAATATTCAACAGTCTTATAATTACTTGTAGAATTTTGTGTACTAAGATGTACTTCTACATTAGGATAATTACTTTTAATATGAGAAATAATAAAAGGATCACTAACTATAAAAGCATCAATACCACAATCAACTACATTTTTAATATATTCTTCAACACCATCCATATCTTCATTATGAAAAACTATATTTAAAGTTAAATAAACTTTTTTACCTAAACTATGAGCAAAGTAACACCCTTCTCTAATCTCATCAAAATTAAAATTAGTAGCATTAGCTCTTAAACTATATTTCTCGCCACCAATATATACAGCATCTGCACCATACAAAAGAGTTACTTTTAATCTTTCTAAATCTCCCGCAGGAGATAACAATTCAATTCTATCCATTTTTCTTTACCCTATAGATAGTCTTCTTAAAAAAGAAATTTGTACTATCCCCTAACTTCTTATATTTTTCTACATAACTGTCGTCACTACATCCATTATCAATATATTTTTTTGTATCAGTAATTAATTCAGAAAAACAATCTTCCAATCCTAATTCCTTAAAAATTATATAAGGACAACCAGAATTATATAAATCTTTAATTATACCTGTACCATTAGTAACAATATCCAAATAAAAATTAGTACCATCATTATTCTCATTTAATATATAATTTGTATTAGTAACTTTTTCTAAGATATTTAATTTAGTATCTCTACTTAATCCTAAATCTGAATAATAATTTGAAACAAGTTTTCTATATGAAAAGCCAACACATGGTTTACTAACAACTTCAACCATACTATTAATATCACTCTTATTAATAATTTCAATTATCTCATCTAAAGTTATTTCTTTTCCAAGTAATGCATACTTAACACCTTTAGAATAATAATAATTACAAGTTTTATAATTATTGACCATAAAAGTTTGATTCCATACTAAATCAACAGATAAATTTAATTCTTTTTTTAATTCTAAAATAGCTAAATCATAAAACAAAACACCTTTAATATTTAGTTTATCGATTTCAATTAAAATATCTTTTAATTTATCTATATCATGATTAAACATATTTTTATTCATCTTAATAAAAATAGAATGATTTCCTAAACTAACAATTTCTTTAATTTCATCTAAAGTAAAATAAACATTACTCTCAACTGAAAAATCAGCTAATGGCAAAATAATTCCATCAACTTTATCTAAATATAAATTTTCTTTACTACTAGGTTCAATAATTAACTTCATAATCCACCTCGAACATATTATAAATCAATAAATGAAAAAAAGAAAGAATACTCTTTCATTTTATTATATACTAACAAATCTCTTACTTATAGCAATACCATCACCAATATCCAAAAACTCAGTTTCAAAGCTTTTGTTTTCAGTAAGAAAAACTTTATAATCTTTAACTTTTCTAACTAATTGTCTTAAATCTCTACTTTTAATTTCTTCAGGATTTTTATTAACTAATCCATGAAAATTCATATTATCAGTAATAATAGTTCCACCACAAGCTAAATTATATTGAAATTTTTCAAAAAACTTTTGATTTTGTGCTTTAGCAGCATCTATAAATACTAAATCATATTTATCATCTAAATTAACTTCAAAAGCATCTTTATAAATCATATCAATTCTATCTTCTAATCCAGCTTTTTTTACATTTTTAATTGCTTCAAGATATCTTTTCTCATCACGTTCTATTGTTGTTACTGTAATATCATTTGCAACATTACACATCATTATAGCAGAATAACCAATAGCTGTACCAACCTCTAATATTCTTTTTATATTATTTTTGTAAATGTAATTTGTCAAAAATTTAATTCCTTCATCTGTCATTATAGGAACATTATTTACATCTGCATATTCTCTCATTTGATTAATTAAATTATCTGTCATACTCCACCATTTCCTTATAAATAACTAAAAAATCCAATCTCCATTTTTCTTTATTTCAGCGATTTTAGATTCATGCTCACTCATTGTTTTAGAATAATATATTTTTCCATTTTTATCAGCAACAAAGAATAAATAATCATTATCAGTTGGATTTATACTAGCATCAATACTTGATGTACCAACACTACATATAGGTCCAATAGGTAATTTACCAACCATTGTACTTAATCTAGTATTGTAAGCATTAACACTTTGAAAATCTTTGCTAGATAAATCATTTTTCATATCAGCTTGAATACCATAATATGTAGTAACATCACTCCCTAAATTCATACCAGATTTTAATCGATTATTAAAAACTCCTGTAATCATTTTTCTATTTTCGGAATTAGTTCCCTCAAGTTCTACAATAGATGCCATAGTAATATAACCATGTACATCAGTACCAATAGATTGTTTAAATGGACTTAACTTCTTATCCATCTCATCTAATAATGTTTCAATTATTGTAGATAAAGAAACATCCTTATTATCAAAGAAATATGTATCAGGCGCTAAATAACCTTCTAAAGGATAATAAATATTAGGATCCAATATATCATCAGTTAAAAACCAATAATTTGGAATTAATGACTTAGCATATTCCCTATCCTTAAAAGTATTAATAACATCATCATATGAATTATTAGTACTATCAGAAATTAACTTAGCATAATCAGTTATTCTTTTGCCTTCCTTAAAAGTTAATTTAACCATATCAGGATTATAACTATTACCATCAACAAGAACATTAATAATCTCATCTAAATTCATTGTTCTATTTAAGATGTAAGTAGACGCTTTTAAAGAACCTTTATTACTTAATTTTAAATATACTTTAAAAAATAACTCACTCTTAATTAAATCTTTCTCTTTTAATATACTTGCAATACCATTTGTACTAGTACCATTAGGAATTTCCACTTCTACTTCTGTATCATTACTTTTATCAACAGCTCCTTTTAAATAAAAAAAAGAAAAACTACAACCTATCAATAAAAAAGCAATCAAAACCACAAAAACAAAAAGTGGTTTAATTTTTCTTTTTACTACCATAATACCTCCAGAAAAAATAAAGAGCTATTGCTCATTATTTTCACTATTATTCTTTTTATTTCTTACTTCTTCTTGTAAAGTATCTAGTATTGTTTCAATTACTTTCCATTCTTTTTCTGTTTTTATTGCTTCTAATTTGCTTTTTGGATCATCAGGATAATATATAGAAGCATATACTTCAATATTACCAGATTCATCTTTATGATTATCTGTATATACTATATAATTTTTATTTGTTTCTTCACTTTCAAAAGTAAATAAAACATCATAAACAACTTCTTGTCCATTTTCATCTATCATTGAAAAACTATTTTTCTTCATATTATTTATCTCTCCTATCTAAATATGTTTGTAATATTATAGTTGCCGCAACACTATCTACGACTTTTTTTCTATTCTTTCTAGAAACATTTCCTTGTATTAACATATCAGTTGCACTCTTAGTTGTAAGTCTCTCATCTTGTAAATAAATAGGAATAGATAATAAGCCCTCTAACTTAGACTTAAACTCTAAACTCAATTCACCCTTTGGTCCAACTGTATTATTCATATTTTTAGGAAATCCAAGTACAACAGCATCAATTTCAAGTTCACTAACAAGTGATACAACTTCATCTAATAATCTATCATACTCTTCATTATGCCTTATAGTTTTATACGTACTAGCAATTAGTCCAGTTTTATCACTAACTGCTACACCTAAGGTTCTACTACCTAAATCAAGTCCTAAATATCTCATTTATTTTTACTTTGAAATTCAGATAAAAGAATTTCTACTATCTTAGCACGATCCAATTCTTGAATCTTATTTCTAGCATTTTTATAACTAGAAATATATCCTGGATCACCACTAATTAAGTAACCAACTATTTGATTAGTTGGATTATACCCTCTTTCCTCAAGTGATTCACATACTTCTTTCAAAGTAACTCTAATTAATTCAGTATCAATTTCTTTAATATCAAATAAACTTGTATTTTCTTGTGGCATAATATCACCTCACTATAATATACTTCTATTTTATCATTTAAAATTTTCAATTACAACAACTATTTATGTTGTTTATTTTTCTTTTCTTCCTTCTTTCTCATTTTACAATCTTTAGAAACAACCTTATTAATTTTTTTAACAGGCATTACATAAACACCATTAATATATGGAATAGGAATCCTTGAAATTTCAAGTTTTGCTTCATCAGATAAACTAACTATAATTTCATTACTTAAAACCTTTAAAATTTCAGGCTTCAAAAAATCAAGAGGACAACTAAAAGAAGGACAAAGATGTAGTATTTCCCTTACTCGACTTAAAAAACCATTTTCCATCACTTGCATGTATAACACACTATCTTTATGAGACATAGAATTTAACTCTTCAAAAGTAAATAAGTTAATAACTTCTGAATTAAGAGGAATTTTAGGTTCTAATCGAGGATACTTTTCAAGTAATTCTTTTATTTTAATATAATCATCATCTGATAAAAAATTATCTAATGAATTTAATATTCTCCTTTGATAAATAGTTGATTTTAAAATAAACTCTTTTCCAAAATATTTTAGATTAGTATAAGACATCAAATTAACTAATAAATGATTATCTACACTCTTAGGATCTTTAGTAAGATTAGAATTTACTTGCATAATCTCAGAAAAAGTAGAAATCATTTCTTTTTTTTCATCAATAGGAAGTTTTCTAATAGTACCATAAAATCTTCTCATTACTTCTTCTTGATTTAATAATAAATCAATATATTTTTCTTCATTAAACTTAGATGAAAAATCTCTATCTAAAGCATACAACTTAAAATTGTAATAATTAACTAAAAAATCAAAATTCTTACCTTTTAATTTTTCAAGTAATGAAAGATTATCATTAATCATTGCAAAATATCTTAATACAAGAGGTTCTATTTCTCTAGGAGACATAACAATCTCATGAAAAGAATGAACAAAACCTCTTTTTTCCTTTTCACAATTATAATTAGATAAAATATAATCTCTAATTAATACATCAAATTTATTAAGTGTGGAATTATCTGGTCTTTGACCACTCAAATGTAAAACAGAATGTATTGAATTAATTATTTCATTAAAATCGTATAACTTCATAATTAAGCACTATAAACAAAAGATATAAAAATAATAAACGCTACAAAGATAGCAGTAATTATCCATCCATTTACTTTCTCAAATGTAGTTGTTTTATCCTTAACACCCAAAGCTCTAGTAATCATAATTCCACCTAATAATCCACCAATATGAGCAAAATTATCTATTCCAGCTTGAATAAAACCTAAAGCAAGGTTTAATACTATTAATGGAATGATCTGTGTTTTTAAGACATTTCCAAAATATACTCGATAATAATATCCAAAATAAACAAGTGCACCCATTAAACCAAAAATTGCACCACTTGCTCCAACAGAGCCAGTATAACCATTAAATATCATTGAAAATAATGCACCCATAATTCCAGAAAAAATATAAATAATCAAGAATTTTACTTTACCTAAAAAGTTTTCTATCTGAGTACCAATTACATATAAAGAATAACAGTTAAATCCCAAATGTAATAGACCTGCATGTAAAAACATACCAGTTATTAAACGATAATATTGACCTGCTCTAATACTTGGACCATGAACACAAAATCTTTCAATAATAGAATTACTTTGTCCGAAAAGAAATGGAACAATGAAGAAAATAACATTAACTGCAATCAAAAAATAAGTAACATAAGGAACCTTAGTTTTAAATACTTTTTCAAGTTTACTTGCATCTTCTGCATTATGTTTATTAATATCATTAGTTATCTTTAAAAACAACTCAAATCCATTTTCAGAATAAATCAATTTCTTAGATAAATCAGGAAATAATTTACTAATCATATCATTCTTTGATATATCCTTTTCATCAGTAATTTTTATACACATTAATTTAGGATCATTATTTATATCTGAAGAAACATTATCACCCATATCTAAGAAAAAACTCATTACATTAATATTAAAAGAAAATGTCTTCTTCTTTATTTTCTTTAATATTCTCTTAGTCTTAAAAACATCGAATTTAAATTGTTCATCATTGTGAATATATCCATTAACAATTCTAACAACTTTACAATCTTCTTCTAGATTTTCTAACCAAATTTCATTCTCAACGCCCTGTAAAATAATAGGATTATAATTCCTCTCAGTTATAAAGTAATGAAGTAGTTTCATAGTCATTAAATTTTTATCATCAAGCATTAATTCATTTTCCATAATATTCCTCCTAAAAAACTAATATTATTATAATATAAAACATAAAATAATTAAAGAGGAGATGATTAAATGATAAAAAATATTTTTACATTTGTTTTATGTTTAGCCCCATGGTTTTTAAGCAATTTATTTAAATTAAATTACAATTACTATAATAAAATCAATTTACCATTCTTTGCTCCACCCAAAATATTTTATCCAATTGCCTGGACAATTATTTACATAATAATAGCGATAACAATCTATAAAATAATAAAATCATATAAATTTAAAGATATTCCAAAATCTTATAAAATTACTCTTATATTAAATTATATTTTTAATCAAAGTTTTACTTTACTATTTTTTGGATTAAATAGTAATATCCTAGGATTTATATCATGTCTAGGAACACTTATTACAGCATTATTTCTTTATGATGAAACATCACTATTACAAAATAAAATATCAAAATTATTATATTTATATATTGCATTATCAACATTCGCAACTATATTATCATTATCAATATATCTATTAAATGTATAAAGTACTAAAAAGTACTTTTTTTCACACAAAAAAAGAACTTAGTCTATAAAACTAAGTTCTTTTATTCATCTACTTTATTATGTTCAACATAATTCTTCGCAATTTTTAATACTTTTTCATATTCATTTTTTAACTCATCAAAATGTTCATTAACAAAGTTAGAATCATTTTCTTTACTTTTTAATTCATGTTGATATGAAATATCAGCTAAAGTCATAAATCCTAAATACTTACAATCACTTTTTAATGAATGAACTTCAATTGCATAATTAGGCATATCATTACTATCTTTATATTGATTAATTCTACCCCATTTTTCTTCAACTTCAGACATAAAATCATTAATAGTCATATTATACATTTCCATATCCCCAAGAAGTTCTAATGCATGATTTACATCAACCCCATTATTTTCAAGATATGATCTATCAATATTTGAATTAGATGAATCACTAGTTATATCAGCATTAGTATTTACATCTATATTAACAACAGGTACCAAATCAACTGGTTTAA
>AUXO010345999.1_pt1 | contig 10255 bp, 10 predicted proteins | sample 768731 | NCBI WGS metagenome assembly AUXO01 (sample SAMN02715735, study PRJNA202380) | gut metagenome | biome: sheep rumen | host: Ovis aries | place: New Zealand: Palmerston North | reverse complement strand
CATCGTGTACAGCGTGTTCCGGCCACGGAATCCGGCGGACGTATCCATACTTCTACAGCTACGGTTGCGGTAATGCCGGAAGCAGAGGATGTAGATGTCTATATCAATCCGGCGGATGTAAAAATGGAAGTATTCCGTTCTTCCGGTGCCGGTGGACAGCATATCAACAAGACATCTTCTGCTGTTCGACTCATTCATATTCCGACCGGAATGGTAGCGGAATGTCAGGAGGAACGTTCACAGCTCCAGAATAGAGAAAAGGCAATGCGGCTTCTCCGGGCACGTCTTTATGAAATTGAAGCGACAAAGGCCCACGCTGAGGCAGCAGAAGCAAAGCGTAGTCAGGTCGGAACCGGCGATCGTTCGGAAAAGATCCGTACCTATAATTTCCCACAGGGACGTGTTACCGATCACCGCATCAATCTGACACTGTATAATATTGAGAAAATTCTGAATGGTGCGCTGGATGAGATTCTGGATGAGCTGATTTCAACTGATCAGGCAAGGAAGCTCGCAGAGCTGAATAAAGAAGTTATTTGACGGAAAACTTTACTATCTGATTAGGTGGAAATAGGAGGCATCATGGGTAGACAACTTAGAAGTCTCGAAAGAAGAAAGCAGAGCCGGAGACAGAACGGAAGAAAAAAAGGCAGAGGATTGCCGCTTTTCTTCCTGTTGTGTTTTGTGATTGTGCTGGGCGCCGGTGGGTTTTACGTATATCAGGAAAAATACGCACCTTCGAAAGAACATGCGGATCTTAAGACGTATTTTGGGGTAAGTGGCAATGAGGTTGCCATCTTTCTCAACGATGAGCAGGAAAAAGATAAAAAGGGAGATCCGGTTGTAGCGCGGTGTGTGAACGGCGGCGTATTTCTACCTTTCGAGTGGGTCATGGATACGATGAACCGCCGTTTCTATTATGAAAGTGATGCCAACAGTATCTACTATACGACGCAGGCCGGAACAGAAATCTATACCACCGATACCCTGATTGATGGTGCCACACCGTTCATCAAGATGGGAGACAGTAGTAAGGACCTGTACCTTAATGTAAAACTTGTGGAGAAGTATACCGATCTTCGTTATCAGAGTTTTTCGGACAGTGAGGAGAAAAGAGTATTTCTTTATACCGATTGGAAGGCCTATACGGAGGCAACGGTGAATGCCCAGGAGTCGGTACGGCTTCTCGGAGGAATCAAATCCAGCATCCTTACAACGCTTCCGAAGGAAAGTAAGGTGAAAATCCGGGAAAGCATGGATACATGGTCTCAGGTTGTAACATCGGACGGCTTTATCGGTTATCTTCGGAACAGCCGCCTGAAGGATCGTAAAGAAGTAACGCCGAAATCCGATTTTGTAAAAGAAAATTTCCAATACAGAACCCGGACCGACGGACAGAAAGTGGTTTTGGGTTTCCATCAGGTCCTTAATAAAACAGCGAATAAAGGCTTCGAAAATGTCAGTGCCGATACGCCGGGAATGAATACGATTGCGCCGACCTGGTTTGTATTGACAGATAATGCCGGAGGTTTCGAAAACCATGGTGATGCATCGTATGTGGCAGCAGCACATCAGAAAGGCCTTCAGGTTTATGCTACCGTAAATAATTTCGAAAAAGGAAAGATTGCCATGGATGAGGTGCTGGGCAAGGCGGCCAACCGCCAGAATCTCATTGACAATCTCATTGCACAGGCAAAGGCACTGGGTCTGGACGGTCTCAATATCGATTTTGAAACGGTTCCGGAGTCCTGCGGCAGAAGCTATGTGCAGTTCATGCGTGAATTCGGGAATGCAGCCCATGCCGCCGAACTTACGGCTTCGGCAGATGTGTATGTTCCGTTTGATTACAATAAGTACTATGACATTGAAGAAATCGGAAAGTTTCTCGACTATGTAATTGTAATGTGCTACGACGAGCATTATGCCGGAGGAGAGGCCGGTAGTGTGTCCAGCATTGGCTATGTAGAGCGGGGCATTGAGCGTTCCACAGAACAGATGGATCGCTCCCGTGTGATCATTGCCGTTCCATTTTATACACGTGTCTGGAAAACGGATGCAAATGGAAAGACAAGCTCAGATGCATTAGGGGCAGCTGACGCATTAAAATGGGCACAGAGCAAAGGGGCACAGTTTACCTGGGATGAGGAATTGAAACAGAATTATACCGAGATCACAGAAAACGGTGTGCTGAAAAAGTGCTGGATGGAAGATGAAAAGTCTATGGCAGAAAAGATGAATGCCGTCCGGGAAGCGGATGTTGGCGGAGTCGCTGCCTGGAAGCTCGGACAGGAGCCTGCGGATTTTTGGCCGCTCCTGAATTTGAATTCGAAGTAAAGAGAAAGGCAATAAAATGAAGACAATAGTGAAAGGTATGGAAGGTGTAGAAGAAGCGGCAGAAGTCATTCGCCGCGGTGGGCTGGTTGCATTTCCGACCGAAACCGTATATGGACTGGGCGGCAATGCGCTTGACCCGGAGGCATCACGAAAAATCTATGCAGCAAAAGGACGGCCGTCAGACAATCCGCTGATCGTTCATGTTTCCTGTATGGAAGAGGTGGATGCGCTGGTTTCTGCATTTCCGGAAGACGCAAGAAAACTCATGGAGACCTTTTGGCCGGGACCGCTGACCATCATTATGCCAAAGGCCGAATGTGTTCCGCTTGAAACGACCGGTGGATTGAACACCGTTGCCATTCGTTGCCCGGAAAACAAACTTACTCTTGCCTTTATCAAAGCGGCAGAGCGTCCGATCGCAGGTCCGAGTGCCAATACATCCGGAAAACCGAGTCCGACAGAAGCGGAGCATGTTCTTCATGATTTGGATGGAAAAATCGATATGATTCTGGATGACGGTCCGGTTGGCATTGGGGTGGAATCCACGATCATCGATGTGACAGGAGAGGTTCCGACTCTGCTTCGTCCGGGAGCCATTACATTAGAGGAATTATCCCAGACACTGGGAAAAACGGTAGAGGTGGATCCCGCCATCGTTGCCGGCGGCGTGAAAGAAGGCATTCACCCTAAGGCGCCGGGAATGAAATACCGCCACTATGCGCCCAATGCCCGTATGGCGCTGGTGACCACCGCCTTTTTGAAGGAACATGACTATGGTGTCAGCGGTGAAGACCGGAAAAAGGAAGACCGGAAGGTGGCTTCCGCTATAGAGCACCTTGTAAAAAAGGATGAAGCGGAGGGAAAGAAAGTCGGTATCATCTGCTGTGAAGAGACACGGGAACTGTATGCCGGAGAGTATGAGGCGGATCTTAAGGTCATTGGCCGTCGGAGCGATCCGTTGTCTATGACGCACGAATTGTTTCGTATTTTGCGGGAGTTCGATGATGATCAGGTAGAAACGATTTATGCGGAAAGCTACAGCGATCACGGCGTGGGCTTCGCACTTATGAACCGTATGCGGAAAGCCGCCGGTATGACCGAGCTTCTGGCAGATGTGTAAAACGAAAGGAGACAGTATGTCTGTGACTGGAAAACGTGAAGATTATGTAACATGGGATGAGTATTTCATGGGAGTTGCCCTGATGTCTGCCCGTCGTTCCAAGGACCCGAATACACAGGTTGGTGCCTGTATCGTAAGTGAAGACAACAAGATTCTGTCCATGGGATACAATGGATTTCCAAAGGGATGTTCCGATGATGAGTTCCCATGGACAAAGATCCATGCCGTCGACGATCCGTATAATGCCAAATATTTCTATTCAACGCATGCGGAACTGAATGCCATTTTGAATTACCGTGGCGGTTCTCTGGAAGGGGCCAAAATGTATGTTACGTTATTCCCATGCAATGAATGCGCAAAGGCGCTGATTCAGGCAGGTATCCGTACACTGATTTATTATTCCGATAAATACGCCGATACACCGGGGACAAAGGCAAGCAAGCGGATGCTTGATGCGGCCGGAGTACGATACTTTGAATATAAGCCGAGCGGACGCAAAGTCACATTGGATCTGTAAGCTTCCGTCCGGAGCGCGATACGATTTATTCGAGCGGCAGCTTCTGTCGGAATGGCGGAAGAGAACAGGAAAAAGCTATGTTTATAAAAAATGAAAGCAAAGCAAAGCGGGATGCGCGAATCCGGGAAATCGTGGCGCGTCTGGATGAAAAATACGGTGAAGAACCACCGATCTTTCTCCACAGCGAGAACGCCTGGCAGCTTCTGTTTGCCACAATTCTAAGTGCGCAATGTACAGATGCCCGGGTCAACATGGTTACAGAGAAGCTTTGGAAAAAGTACCGGGGTCTGGAAGACTTTGCCAATGTAGCGCTTGAGGAACTGGAAGAAGACATCCGCTCTACCGGGTTTTACCATAACAAGGCGAAAAACATTAAGGCCTGTGCCGGAGAACTGCTGACCCGTTTTCATGGGGAGGTTCCCAAGACGATCGAAGAGCTTACTTCCCTTCCGGGAGTAGGACGAAAGACCGGAAATCTGATTCTCGGGAATATTTATCATATACCGTCCATTGTGGTCGACACCCATGTCAAGAGGGTTTCCAACCGGCTCGGACTGGCGGATTCCAAAGATCCGACGAAGACAGAATATCAGCTGATGGAAGTGCTTCCGGAAGATGTCTGGATCCGCTGGAATACACATATTATCTCGGTAGGACGAAGTTTCTGTATGTCGCAGAATCCGGATTGTGAAGGATGTTTTCTTAGGGATCTCTGCCCAAGCTGCGGAAATGCTGCAAAGATTGAAAGTACACGTGCCGGCGTAACTTCCGGAAAGACAAAAGCAAGGGCAGTTAAGAATAGACAGTAGGGTTTTGCCCGGAGCGGAAACGTCAGAAAAGGCATCTTCGGAGGCAGAAATCCCGAAAATCCGGCCGGAGACCGGCCCATGGGAATGCCAATGCAGGAGATGACAGAAAAACAGGAGGTGGTGCATCATGTCAGAATGCGAAATGTGTTTAAATTATACTTATGATGACGATGCGGAAGAATGGGGCTGTGAAGCGGATATTGATGAAGATGATATGGCGCACATGTGGGGCGGAGGCCGGCACAGACATTGTCCGTACTGGCGTTCCAATGATGAATACCGCACGGTAAAGCACCAGTCCATCGGTCATCTTCCGGGGTATAGTGATACCGGATTTTTTATGGATGACAATGAACATGAATTGAGCGATGGGGAAGAATAAAGAAAGGACGCTCTCTGTATCAGAGAGTATGTAAGAAAGAAATTGTTAAATGTAGTATTGCATGAGCCGGAAATTCCATTCAATACCGGTGCCATCGGAAGAACCTGTGTAGCGACCAATACGGCGCTTCATCTGATTCGTCCCTATGGTTTTGAATTATCTGATAAATATATAAAGCGCGCCGGGATGGATTACTGGCCGAAACTCGACCTTAATGAATATTTGGATTATCAGGATTTCCTTTCCAGACATCCGGAGATTACCTTTGCCGGAGAGGAAACGTCCGCTGCGAATCCGGATGCTCCGAAGCTTTGGTTTGCAACCACAAAGGCAGAGCAGGTTTACAGTGAGGTATCCTTCGGACCCAATGATTATATTATGTTCGGAAAGGAATCTGCCGGTATTCCGGAGGAAATTCTGGTGGAACATAAGGAAGCCTGCATTCGCATTCCGATGTGGGGCGATATGCGGTCACTGAATCTGAGTAATTCCGTAGCAATCGTGCTTTATGAGGGCTATCGTCAGAATGACTTTGAGGAACTCGAGCGAAAGGGACAGCTTCATCGGCTTCATTGGAACCGGTAACGGGAAATTTGCGCACAGGCGTGAAAGGCACGGGCCCAATAAAGAATTACAAATTTTCATAGCAAAATGTTGACAAGAGAATAACATATGATAATATATTCATATGAATGAACATTCATTAGATTGATGAGGAGGTATCCATGTCAGAAATGATCGATCAGAAGCGAATTGCGCACCTGATCTGTAATGTCTCGGAAGATGAGCTTTCCGACCTTGCGGAGCTTTTTAAGGTCTTTGGGGATTCTACAAGAATCAAGATCCTGTATGATCTTTTTCCGGGAGAAAAGAATGTAACAGAAATCTGCGATGATTTGGAAATGAATCAATCTGCTGTATCGCATCAATTGAAGATATTGAAAACCTCTAAACTGATCAAGGCGAGAAGAGATGGGAAAGCCATGATTTATTCTCTGGCAGACGATCATGTAAAGACCATCATCGCTATGGGCAAAGAGCATATTGAGGAGTGAGACTATGAAAAAGAAGTTTAAATGTGATATCGATTGTGCCGCTTGCGCTGCAAAAGTGGAGGATGCTGTAAAGCAGATGGAAGGCGTTATTGATGCAAAGGTGAATTTCATGCTCCAGAAGTTTACATTGGAAGCAGACGATGAGCATTTTGATGAGATTTTAAAGAATGCCATTGAGACAGGCAAGAAAATCGAGCCGGATTTTTCTGTCGAAGTATAAAAATAAAAAAGAATTTTAGAACATTTCTAATACAATAGGGAAGCGATGCCATGGACGCATCGCTTTCTTTATCAAAAACATATGAATGATTGTTCATGTGTTTTGCGCAAAAAATTCACACATGCGGCAGATCCGGTATAAACCACTGCCGGAGGAGACTTATGGAACCAAAATTAAAAAAAGAGTTGAAAAAAATCCTTTTAGGCATTGGCATCTTCTTTCTGTTTATGATTTGTGAGAAGCTTCATCTGCTGCCAATGATCTTTGAACATCGTCTTGCGGCATTTGCAGCCTATCTGATTCCATACGGAATCACAGGATACCCGGTGGTGCGAAAGGCATTGCTTGGAATCAGAAACCGACAGCCTTTTGATGAGTCCTTTCTCATGTTCATCGCTACCATCGGTGCGTTTGCGACAGGAGAAAATTCGGAAGCCGTAGCGGTCATGGCCTTCTATCAGGTGGGAGAATGGTTTCAGGCATATGCGGTGGGAAAATCCCGTAAAAATATCGCGGCACTTATGGATATTGTGCCGGAGACCGCCAATGTGGAGAGTCCGGATGGTACGGTAGAGACAATGGATCCGGACGAGGTTTCGATTGGAGACATTCTTGTAGTGAAACCCGGAGAGCGGATACCGGTGGACGGCGAGGTGTTGAGTGGTGAGTCCATGATCAATACCGCAGCGCTTACCGGTGAATCGGTACCACGTGCGGTATATCCGGGAGCTTCGGTCATATCCGGCTGCATCAATGGAGAAGGACTGCTTCGGATTCGGGCCGAAAAAGCTTTTGAAGACTCTACGGTTTCCAAAATTCTGGAACTTGTGGAGAATGCGACAGAGAAAAAGTCGAAAACCGAAAATTTCATTACCCGTTTTGCCAGAGTTTACACACCGATTGTAGTATATGGCGCCCTGGCCCTGGCAGTTATCCCGTCTGTTATAAGTGGGGATCCGGCGACCTGGATCTACAGGGCATGCACTTTTCTGGTTATTTCCTGCCCGTGTGCACTTGTCATTTCCGTGCCGCTTGCATTTTTCGGTGGAATTGGTGCGGCAGGCTCCAATGGTGTGCTTGTGAAAGGGTCGAATTATCTGGAACAGATTGCAAAGCTACGGATTCTTGTTTCGGATAAGACCGGTACATTGAGCGAGGGAAATTTCAAAGTATATAAAGTGTGCCCGAAGGAAGCGGCCTGTGCACCGGAACTGCTTCAGCTTGCGGCAGCAGCCGAGGGCAGCAGCACGCATCCGATTGCAAAGTCGATTCGCGAGGAATTGAAAAAACAGGCGCCAAGGCTTTTGGAAGCATTGGCACCGGTCACCGAATCGGAAAATATAGCCGGACAGGGGCTGAAAGCCGTGGTGGAAGGTGATTACATTCTGGTCGGCAATAAAAAACTTATGGAGAGTCAGGGCATCGCAGTAAAAGAGATAGAAGACCCGGCATCCACCGTTGTCTATGTGGGTCGTATTCCGGACAAAGATGGAAGACCGGAGTTTCTGGGAACGATTCTGATCCGGGATATTATAAAAAAAGAGGCCAGAGAGGCCATAGAAGCAATGAGAAATGCCGGTGTGGAGGAAGTAATCATGCTTACCGGCGACCGGACTTCGGTAGGAGAGGCGGTAGGCCGGGAACTGCAGGTGGATCGTGTTTATGCGGATCTGCTTCCACAGGATAAGGTGCGTTGCGTGGAGAAACTTCTGCAGGAGAGAAACACAGAAGAACAGGTGCTGGGCTTCGTGGGAGACGGCATCAACGATGCCCCGGTTCTGGCAAGAGCAGATGTCGGAATTGCCATGGGCTCCATGGGATCCGATGCTGCAATTGAGGCGGCAGATGTGGTCATTATGGATGATGACCTGCGCCGGATTCCGATGGTGATTCGGATCGCACATAAGACGGTGCGCATTGCCACACAGAATATCGTGTTTGCGTTGGTAATCAAGGCATTGATTCTTCTTTTTGGCGCAATGGGAATTGCCAACATGTGGGCTGCAGTATTTGCAGATGTCGGTGTTGCCGTGCTGTGTATCCTGAATTCTATGCGGATATTGCGTACCAGACGAACGATTTAAATAAAGTAGTGAAACAGCCGGAAAAGAGATAGCAATATACAGGAAATCATACCTGCAGATTATCCAATGCGGCCAGCTGTTGCAGAAGTGCCGGATCGGAAGTATCCGGATTCAGATAGTGCTCCTTGATACGGTCGAAAGAAGCAGCGCTCAGCACATGCTCGATACGACAGGCATCGGCAGAAGCCGTTGCTTCATCGACACCAAGGCTCATCAGAAGGCTGGAAATGATGAGATGCTTTTCATAAGTCTCACGGGCAATCGCCAGTCCTGACTTTGTAAGATGGATGTAGCCGTTGTCTTCTACGGTGATTTTATCCTCCTCACGGAGATGCTTCATGGCTACCGATACGGATGGTTTTGAGAAGCCAAGCATATTGGCAATATCTACAGAACGGACGTCGCTGTTTTGCAGAGAGAGCATGAGAATGCTCTCCAGATAGTTTTCTGAGGATTCATTGGATGCATAGGCTTTCATATAAAAACCTCCCTTGGATGCAGATTACAGGTCCATAATGTATTGGCTTAGTATAGCACAAATTACGGGTCAGGTCGACGCGTATGAACGGATTGTGGAAGCTGCTGAAATCCTTAGAGATTTCAAGGCATAAAAGCAGTTTAATTTCTATTTGAAATAAAAAATATTTCATATATAATCATTGTGATTCACAGATGTGAAAGAATAAACACACGGGGGTTTTTATGCGTTGGAAAAGTCGCTGATTGATTTACAGGGAGTATCTAAGTCATTTGATGGACAGCTTGTCCTCGATGAACTCAATCTTTCCATTAAGGAAAACAGTTTCGTTACTTTGCTCGGTCCGTCTGGTTGTGGAAAGTCCACAACATTAAGGATCATTGGCGGTTTTGCAAAACCGGACCAGGGCAGAGTTTTTTTTGATGGAAAAGACATTACCGATGTGCCGGCGAACAAGCGTCAGCTCAATACGGTATTCCAGAAATATGCGTTATTTCCAAATATGAATATCGCGGAAAATATTGCTTTTGGACTTCGAATCAAAAAACAGTCGGAAAGTTATATTCGTGATAAGGTGAATTATGCTTTAAAACTGGTAAATCTGGAAGGAATGGAGCGTCGTGACGTAGAGTCACTGTCCGGCGGTCAGCAGCAGAGAGTTGCGATTGCCCGTGCCATTGTTAATGAACCGAAGGTCCTTCTTCTTGATGAACCGCTTTCCGCGTTGGATCGAAAACTCCGTCAAGAGATGCAGTATGAGCTGATCCGTCTGAAAAATGAGCTCGGCATCACATTTATATATGTTACGCATGATCAGGAAGAAGCCATGACCATGTCGGATGTTGTCGTTGTTATGAACCAAGGCTACATTCAGCAGATGGGTACGCCGCAGCAGATCTACAATGAGCCGGAAAATGCCTTTGTGGCCGATTTCATCGGCGAATCCAATATTGTCCGCGGCACGATGCTGGAGGATAAGGTGGTTCGTATTTTTGGTGCGGTTTTCCATTGTGTCGATTCCGGATTCGGAACCAATACACCGGTGGATGTTGTTATCCGTCCGGAGGATGTGGAACTGGTGGATGCCGATGACCCGAGAGCCATCCTGAAAGGCAAGATGACATACTCGATCTTTAAGGGCGAGTGGTACGAGATGGGAATTCAGACGCCGGATGGTTACGAGTGGCTCGTGCATTCTACCGAAAACCGCGAACCGGAGACCGAGGCCGGCATTTATGTAAAGCCATACAATATTC
>AUXO012808001.1_pt1 | contig 10256 bp, 7 predicted proteins | sample 768731 | NCBI WGS metagenome assembly AUXO01 (sample SAMN02715735, study PRJNA202380) | gut metagenome | biome: sheep rumen | host: Ovis aries | place: New Zealand: Palmerston North | reverse complement strand
GGCAAAAAAACGCTAAATATTTGCGCAAATGTTTTAAAATGCGCAAATATTTTTTCTTTTTTCAATATATCGTTGTACATTTGCGACTGATTTCAGAAACAATAAATAGTCTATGAACAAAATACTATATATGTTTGTCGTTGTTGCAGCGATTTCGTCGTGTGCAAGTTCCTACAATGTGCAGGGATCATCGTCGATATCAGCCTTGGATGGAAGTAAACTCTATCTGAAGGCCCTTAAGGGTCATGAGGTGAAGAATATCGACTCTTGTGATGTTGTGCATGGGGAATTCCATTTTGCAGGTTTGTTGGATACCGTACGTATGGCCAACCTGTTTATGGGCGACGAGAGTATTATGCCTGTTGTTTTGGAGGAGGGCGAGATCAACATCAAGATTGATAATGCGTCACAGAGCGTTACGGGAACCCCATTGAACGACAGTCTGTATAAGTTCATAGACAAGCACAATCAGTTGTCTAACCGTATGAACGAGTTGTCACATCGTCAGAGTCAGATGCTGCTTGATGGTATTGACGAGAGTGAGATAGATCGCAAGCTCTCTGCCGAAGCTAATGCCATCGCTGCAGAGGAGGACGAGCTGGTGACCAAGTTCGTCGTCAACAATTTCGATAATGTGCTGGGTCCTGGTGTCTTTATGATGATTACCAGTCAGTATCGATTCCCCATTCTGACGCCACAGATTGAAGATATCATGTCGAAAGCTACGGAGAGGTTTAAGAATGATCCTTATGTGAAGGACTACTATAAGACAGCGCAAGAAAATGAGGCCCGTATGAACGGAATGGACGAAGCTGCTCAGTCGCAGTCTGACTCCATGGCTCCTCAGTCAGCTTCTCCATTGACCAATGTTCCTGCCAAATGAGAACATTTGTCAAAGGAGGACGCATTGTCAACGAAGGCCGTGTGGTAGATAGCAATATTGTTATCGAAGACGGCCATATTGCGGAGATAACCCATCATCAGCCCGAAGCATTGTTTGATGAAGTCATCAATGCTTCGGGTTGTTATGTTCTCCCAGGTGTTATTGACGACCATGTGCATTTCCGTGAGCCTGGATTGACAGCCAAGGGCGATATAGAAAGTGAGAGTAGGGCAGCAGCAGCTGGTGGAGTGACCAGTTACTTCGATATGCCCAACTGTGTTCCACAGACCACCACATTGGAGGCTCTGGATGAGAAGTTCCGTTTGGCAGCCCAGAAGAGCCATGTGAACTACTCTTTCTTCTATGGTGCTACCAATGACAATGCAGATACGTTTGCACAACTTGATCCGCATCGTATTCCTGGCATCAAACTCTTTATGGGCTCTTCTACGGGTAATATGCTCGTTGATCGTAAAGAGGCCTTGGAGCGTATCTTTAAGACCTGCCAGCTCCCATTGATGGCACATTGCGAGGATACTGACATCATCAATCGTAACATGGAGGAGGCCAAGAAGGCTTGGGGCGAAGATCCTCCCGTCAGTCTGCATGCCATGATTCGCAGCGAGGAAGCCTGTATGGCTTCAACGATGAAGGCAGTCGAATTGGCAAGGAAATATGGCACCCGCCTGCACATTGCCCACATTTCTACTGCTGAAGAGTTGGAACTGTTGGGAGGTCAAATTACAGGGGAAGCCACAGTAGGACACCTTTATTTCACCCAACTTGACCATGAGCGGTTAGGTGCAAGAATTAAGGTGAATCCTGCCATTAAGTCGCCCGTAGACCAATATCTCCTGCGTCAGGCCTTGAATGACGGCCGAATAGCTGTTATTGGTACAGACCACGCTCCTCATCTGCTTGATCAGAAACAAGGTGGATGTGCCAAAGCTGCCAGTGGAATGCCTATGATTCAGTTCTCGCTGGTCACCATGTTGGAATTGGTTGATGCGGGTGTGTTGACCATTGAGCGGATGGTTCAGTTGATGTGTCATGAGCCTGCCCGCCTTTTTGGTGTAGAACATCGTGGATTCCTTCGTCCTGGCTATCGTGCAGACCTTGTTGTCGTTCGGCCTCATTCACCTTGGACAGTTACCCCAGATGTGATTCAAAGCAAGTGTGGATGGAGTCCGATGGAAGGACATGAATACCAGTGGCGTGTGGAGCGTACGCTTTGCAATGGTCAGACGGTATATGCTGACGGACAGGTGAATAAGAGTGTTCTTGGTGAGGAAATCAGTTTTAACCATGACCATTGATTATTCTATCAGCGATGTCGCGCCCTATATCAATTGGGACTATTTCTTTTACGCCTGGGGTATGCACAACAAACCCGAGGCCGAGAAACTGAAGCTGCGTGGTGAGGCAGAGGAAACGCTCGCTACGCTTCAAGGCCATTACCATACCCATGCCTTATTCCAACTCTTTGAGGCGAATAGCGAAGACGACGATATTCTCATTGGTCATCAACGACTTCCTTTGCTTCGCCAGCAGCAACCTGGCTCAGAGATGCTTTGTCTGGCTGATTTCATCCGTCCTGTTTCATCTGGCACTGCTGATCAGATAGGCGTGTTTGCCACAACTGTTGACATGGGATTAGAAACCGATTTCGACCAAGATGCCTATCAGAAGATGATGGTGCAGCTGTTGGCTGACAGACTGGCCGAAGCTACTGCAGAGCGAATGCATGAGGCTGTCAGGAAACAATATTGGGGCTATGCACCTCATGAACAGCTCACCATGCAGGAGTTGCATACCGAGAAATTTCAGGGCATCCGTCCTGCTGTAGGTTATCCCTCGTTGCCTGATACCAGTTTGAATTTTGTGATTGACGAGTTGATCGGATTACGCCAGATAGGTATCCGGCTGACGGAAAGTGGAGCCATGAAACCCCATGCCAGCGTATCCGGACTGATGATAGCTCACCCGAAGGCTCGCTATTTCTCGTTGGGTAAGATAGGTGAAGACCAGCTGGCTGACTATGCCCATCGTCGCGGACTGCCAGTAGAAATCATGCGTAAATTTTTAAGTTCAAGTCTATGATAGCACGTTATGCCATACCATTTTTCTTTCTGATGGGACTTGTTGTTGTCCCATTGGTCGTTGCTCTGATCTGTCGCTGGCTATTGCCTCGAAAGTATTACCTCAAGGTCATCAGTGTGCTTACCTTATTGATATGGGGACTAGTAGGCTATGGCTATTTTGTAGGCTTCGAGCAGTTGGAGATTCGTGAGATAGAGTATGCCTGCAGCGATCTGCCTGAGGCTTTCGATGGCTATCGCATCGTCCATTTCTCAGATGCCCATATTGGCACCTATACAGGTTCGCGTCAATGGCTGCTGCAGCGCGCTGTTGACACCATCAATGCTTTGCACCCTGATATCGTGCTTTTCACAGGCGATTTGCAGAATGTCTATCCTGACGAATTAGACGTACAAGTTCCTATTCTTAGTCAACTAAAAGCCCATGATGGCGTGATGAGCGTATTGGGCAATCACGACTATGCTGTCTATCAAGACTGTGACGAGAGCCAGAAACAACGGAATAACAAGCATACTATCCAGTCGGAGCGTAAGATGGGATGGACACTGCTGTTGAATGAAAATCGTATCATACGTCGCGATTCCGACTCCATCGTCATTGCAGGCATGGAGAACTGGGGAAAGATGAAGCGCATGCCTCGTCGTGGTGATGTCAAGAAGTCGCTTACGGGCATTAGCGATTCTGCCTTTGTCGTGATGCTGCAACACGATCCCACCTGCTGGCGCGAGAAGATCCTGCCAGAATGCAAGGCTCAACTGACGTTGAGTGGTCATACCCATGGTGGTCAGGTGTCGCTATTAGGGCTCTCGCCAGCATCGCTGTCTTATGACGAATGGGGTGGAGTATACGAGCAAGATGGTCGTACGCTTATCGTTTCTACAGGCCTTGGAGCCCTTATCCCTTTCCGCTTGGGTATGCCGGGCGAAATTGTTGTCATCACATTAAGAAAGAAATGAAATACATCTACTATATCTATCAGCTTATCGTAGCCTTGCCCATTACTATTCTGATGACTATCTGGACAGCCATCTTGGTGGGCTTGGGTTGTACGTTTGGCAATGGCCATTATTGGGGGTATTATCCTGGACGTTGGTGGGCTAAGGTGATTACCCGTGCGTTCCTCCTGCCTATCAAGGTAGAGGGGCGCGAACACCTGGAACCCAACCAGTCGTACGTGTTCGTTGCCAACCATCAGGGAGCCTTTGACATCTTCTTGATTTATGGCTATCTGGGCCGTAACTTCAAATGGATGATGAAGCACCAGATCAATAAGATTCCTTTTGTGGGCTATGCTTGTCGTAAGTCGCACCAGATTATGGTTGACAAACGTGGAGTGGGGAAGGTGCGTCAGACCTACAAGAGCGCTCGTCATATCCTGGAGACAGGTAATTGTAGTGTTGTGGTATTCCCTGAGGGCGCTCGTTCGTTTACAGGTCACATGGGCGCATTTAAGAAAGGCGCCTTTGCCTTGGCTGATGAGTTACAATTACCCGTTGTCCCTCTGACTATTAATGGCTCATTCAATATCATGCCCCGTATGCGCGACTGGCACTTCGCCCATTGGCATCCGCTTTCGCTGACCATTCATCAACCTATCTATCCTGTGGGACAAGGCCTCCAGAATGTACAGGCTACGATGCGTCAGGCCTACGATTCCGTCATGTCTGCCCTGGCACCTGAGTATCAAGGCTATATAGAGAATCCTGACCAGTAATCTTATTCAGCGATTGGGGGATACTTGCGCGTCCAGCCATCCCAGCGCAGACGCATCACTCCAAAGAATGCCTCGCCAAAGATGCCACCAGACATCTTGGAGACCCCTTCGCGACGATTGACGAAGATGACGGGCACCTCTTTAATCTTGAAGCCAATCTTGTAGGCTGTAAACTTCATCTCTATCTGGAATCCATAGCCCTTGAAACGGATCTTGTCCAGTTCAATGGTCTTCAGTACACGACGTTTGTAGCACTTGAATCCTGCTGTGGTGTCGTGTACCTTGAATCCTGTTACGATACGCACATACTTGGAAGCGAAATAGCTCATCAGCACACGTCCGATAGGCCAGTTCACCACATTCACACCACTGACATAGCGACTTCCAATGGCTACATCGTAACCTTCGTCAGCACATGCTGAATAGAGACGTGGCAGGTCGTTGGGGTCGTGACTGAAGTCGGCATCCATCTCGAAGATGTAGCCGTAGTCATGCTCCAGTGCCCATTTGAAGCCCGTAATATAAGCTGTTCCCAGTCCCAGCTTGCCAGTGCGTTCGATGATGAACAGTCTGTCAGCAAACTCTTCCTGGGCCATCAGTCCTTTCACAATAGCTGCTGTGCCGTCTGGCGACCCGTCGTCAATGACAAGAATATGGAAACACTTCTCCAGTCCGAACACGGCCCGGATGATTTTCTCGATGTTCTCCTTCTCGTTGAAGGTTGGAATGATGACAATGCTATCGCTTGCGTGCATAATGGCTATTGTTTTGATTTCTGAGTGCAAAGATAATAAAAAGTTTAGAGTTTAGGGTTTAGAGTTTGGTTTTTTTTGTAATTTTGTACCGAAATTCGTATGAAGGTCAGTGATTTGTTAAAACAATACGCCTTGCTACCACAAGTTGGAGCCTTGGCTGACGCGTTGAGGAAAAAGTCGGTGAAGACCGTTTTCCTCGAGGGACTCATGTTTTCTTCTGCCCCGATGCTGTTTGCCTCGCTGAAGAGTAAACTGTCAAGTGCGGTATTGTTTATTCTTCAGGATGCTGATGAGGCTGGCTACTTCTATCACGACCTCGTTCAGCTGATGGGTGATAAGCAGGTGCTTTTCTTCCCCTCCAGCTATCGTCGGGCTGTCAAGTATGCCCAGCGCGATGCTGCCAGCGAGATTCTACGAACGGAAGTACTCTCAAAGCTCTCCACACAAAGCTCTTCACTCTACATCGTAACATACCCAGAGGCTGTCTCTGAATTGGTGATATCGAAAAAGGTGCTCGATGATCGACTGTTGACACTTCATCAAGGCGATACGATTGATACGGATGAAACGGTGAATAGCCTGCGTCAACTAGGCTTCTCAGAAGTTGACTACGTCTACGAGCCAGGCCAGTTTGCGCTGCGTGGTAGTATCCTCGACGTTTATTCCTATAGCAACGAGCTGCCTTTCCGTATCGACCTCTTTGGCGACGATATCGACTCTATCCGCACTTTCGAGGTGGATAGCCAGTTGTCGAAGGATAAATGTGAGCAGATAGACATCGTGCCAGAGTTGGGCGTCGTTGAGGATAACAAGGTGTCGTTTCTGTCGTTCCTTCCTGAGAACAGTTTTTTGGTGGTCAAAGATTTCCTTTATGTTCATGATGCTGTAGAGCGCACCTATCAGGAGGGCTTTTCGCAACAGGCTATGACTGAGCGTTTGGAGAGTGCCACTGAGCAGGAACAACAGGATATTATGCGTGAGATGCGTCGTGAACTGCAACTCATCAGTGGACCACAGTTTGGACGCGAGGCAGTAGCTTTCCGTCGTGTTGAGATGGGCCATCGTCCCTCAGGACTGCCTGATGCCACGATAGCCTTCCATGTGTCGCCCCAGCCTCAGTTTCATAAGAATTTCGACCTGCTACAGCAGTCGTTGGAACGTTATCTGGCTGATGGCTACCGATTATGTATCCTGGCTGACAGTCCCAAGCAGTTGGATCGTTTGCGCGATATCTTTGCAGAGAAGGGTAACGTCTTGTTCGACGGCATAGAACGCACGCTCCACGAAGGCTTTGCCGATAACGATTTGAAGCTTTGTGTCTTTACCGACCATCAGATTTTCGATCGTTTCCACAAGTATAATCTGCGCTCTGATAAGGCCCGTAGTGGCAAGGTTGCCCTGACGCTGAAGGAGATACAGCAGTTTGAGGTAGGCGACTATGTCGTGCATGTCGATCATGGTATTGGTAAGTTTGGAGGACTGGTGCGTATGCCACAAGGCGACTCTTATCAGGAGATGATCAAAATCATCTATGAGGGTGGAGGCTCCATCTACGTGTCTATCCATTCCTTATATAAGGTGTCAAAATATAAGGCGCAGGACAATGGCGAAGCACCCCGCTTGTCACATCTGGGTACAGGTCAGTGGGAACGCATGAAAGAGCGTACCAAGGCCAAACTGAAGGATATAGCCCGCGACTTGATACGCTTGTATGCTACTCGTCGTCGTGAGATAGGTTTTGCCTTCTCGGCCGACACCTTTATGCAGCAGGAATTGGAGGCCAGCTTCCTCTATGAGGACACCCCCGACCAGCTGAAGGCCACCAATGATGTGAAGGCTGATATGGAACAGGCTCGTCCTATGGATCGTTTGGTTTGTGGTGATGTGGGCTTTGGCAAGACAGAAGTGGCTGTTCGTGCTGCTTTCAAGGCTGCCTGCGACTCAAAGCAGGTGGCTGTGTTGGTACCTACCACTGTATTGGCTTACCAGCACTACCAGACGTTTAAGTCGCGACTGAAAGACCTGCCTGTTCGTGTGGACTACCTGTCGAGAGCCCGTTCTACTAGGCAGACCAAGGAAATTCTGAAGGATCTGGAGGATGGCAAGATAGACATCCTGATAGGCACTCATAAGCTGATTAGCAAGTCAGTTAAGTTCCACGACCTGGGTTTGCTGATTATTGATGAGGAGCAGAAGTTTGGCGTCTCTACGAAGGAGAAGTTGCGCCAGCTGAAGACCAACGTCGATACGCTGACGATGACAGCAACGCCTATTCCGCGTACCCTGCAGTTCTCGCTGGTGGGAGCACGCGACCTGAGTATCATTCAGACTCCACCACCTAACCGCTATCCCATTCAGACCGAGATACATACCTTTGGAGCAGAGATTATTGCTGATGCCGTTAATTTCGAGATGTCGCGCAATGGACAGGTCTATTTCGTCAATCCACGTATCAACGACCTGACGCGTCTGAAGGAGATGATAGAGAAGTATGTGCCTGATGCCCGAGTGGCTGTAGGACATGGACAGATGAAGCCCGAAGAACTGGAACAGGTCATCTTCGACTTTGCCAACTACGACTACGACGTGCTACTCTCTACCACCATCGTAGAGAATGGTATCGATATTCCTAATGCCAATACGATTATCATCAATGGGGCCCATCGCTTCGGACTCTCTGATCTCCACCAGATGCGTGGTCGTGTGGGACGAGGCAATCGCAAGGCTTTCTGCTATCTTTTGGCTCCTCCTTTGGCCGATCTGCCTGTAGAGAGTCGTCGCCGCTTGGAGGCACTTGAGAACTTCAGCGATCTGGGTAGTGGCATCCATATCGCCATGCAAGATCTAGATATTCGTGGTGCTGGTAATCTGTTGGGCGCTGAACAAAGCGGATTTATAGCCGATTTGGGCTACGAGACCTATATCAAGATTCTACAGCAAGCGGTGGTGGAACTGAGAAACGAGGATCCAGAAACGACGGGGGCTTCTGTTAGTGGGCGCTCTAGTAGTTCTAGTAGTTCTAGTAGTTCTAGTAGGACTAGTATTACTAGTTATACTAGAGAAAATTGGAAGGGAGACTTCGTCTCCGACTGCTCGCTAGATAGCGACCTTGAGATGTTCTTCCCTGACAGCTATGTGCCTAGCGATTCAGAGCGAATGTTGCTCTATCGTGAGTTAGATGGACTGCAGACTGACGAGCAGCTGGCAGCTTATCGCACTCGTCTGATAGACCGCTTTGGTCCTGTGCCTCATGTAGGTGAGGAGTTGATGCAAGTCGTTCCTCTGCGTCGTTATGGCAAGAACCTGGGGTGTGAGAAAGTAGTGCTGAAACAGGGCCGTATGACGCTGTTCTTCGTGTCTAATCCAGAAAGTCCCTTCTATCAGAGCGAGGCTTTCGACCATATATTAACGTTTGTCGCTCAGCATCCACGTCGTTGTAACTTCCGCGAAGTGAACGGCAAACGTTCGATGGTTATCAATGATATTCCTACTGTCGATGAGGCTGTGAAACTCTTGTCATCAATTATCTGATGAACAAGAGCTCGCGATACTTAGGCAGCGTCCAGAGTCCATCCTCGACTATCATTTCCAACTTGTCAATCTCATGGCGGATAGCCTCCATCTTGGGGCAAACAGTATCGTGATACTGGATGGCGCGTTCGTGGATGCTCTCTATGCGATTGGCAATACGACGGGCATCGGTCAGTTCCTCAACCAGCTGCTCAATCTTCTCCGTACGCTCGGCAATCTCCTCAATCAGCTTCATGTTACGAGCTGACAGGCGCTCTGCCTTGTCGTAGGTGAAGACCTCCTTCATGCCTTGCACGTTTTTGATGAGCTGGCTCTGATAGTGGGTGCTGACGGGGATGATATGGTTCATGGCAAGGTCACCCAATACGCGAGCCTCTATCTGAACAGTCTTTACGTAGGTTTCCCACTTTACCTCGTTGCGAGCCTCCAGCTCCTTACGGTTCATCACCTTGGTGCTCTCGAACATCTGTACGCTCGATTCGTCGAGATAGTGCTCAAACACCACTGGGCATGAGCGCTCTACGTCGAGTCCACGCTTGGCAGCTTCCTTCACCCATGCGTCTGAATAGCCATTGCCATCGAAACGGATGGGTTTGCAGGTCTTAATGTCATCTTTCAACACCTCGAGAATGGCGCTGACCTTGTTCTCACCAGCAGCCATCTTCTTGTCTACGCGCTCCTTGAACGAGTTCAGGGCTTCAGCCATTGCTGCGTTCAGAGCAATCATAGCTGAGGCACAGTTGACGCTCGAACCTGGTGCACGGAACTCAAAGCGATTACCTGTAAAGGCAAAGGGTGAGGTGCGGTTACGGTCTGTATTGTCAACGATAAGGTCGGGAATCTGTGGAATGTCAATCTCCATACCCTGCTTGCCCTTCAGGTTGAAGAGCTCGTTCTTGTCGCTCTGTTCGATATGGTCAAGCAACTCAGTCAACTGGGTGCCCAAGAATGAAGAGATGATGGCAGGAGGTGCCTCATTGCCTCCCAGACGATGAGCATTCGTAGCACTCATGATGGAGGCCTTCAGCAGTCCGTTATGCTTGTATACAGCCATCAGCGTTTCGACGATAAACGTCACGAAGCGCAGATTCTCTTCTGGCGTCTTGCCTGGAGCATGCAAAAGCACACCATTATCGGCGCTCAGCGACCAGTTGTTATGCTTGCCACTTCCATTGATGCCGTCGAAGGGCTTTTCGTGCAGCAGTACGCGGAATCCGTGATTGCGAGCCACCTTCTTCATCAGCGACATGAGCAGCATGTTATGGTCGACAGC
>AUXO017664547.1_pt1 | contig 10258 bp, 3 predicted proteins | sample 768731 | NCBI WGS metagenome assembly AUXO01 (sample SAMN02715735, study PRJNA202380) | gut metagenome | biome: sheep rumen | host: Ovis aries | place: New Zealand: Palmerston North | reverse complement strand
TAGTCCGACAAGCTGATCGAGTTCCTCTTCTCCTGTCATTACCTTCGCGGCGACTCCTTCTCCAGCCGTTGGCATATTCAATTTAAAATCATTTATATACTTATTTACATCGACAGGTCCGATCTCTTTGTCATTTGTTCCTAGACATCTGAGGTTCTGATTCATAATCAACTGATCCAAGATATTCCGAATCTCTCTGGCATTGGCAAAGTTAGGATCCTTTCTTCTGATTTCAGTTATGTCCAGCACTTTGTCCATCGTGCCATCCGAGAAAGTATATCCCCTGTCTTTCAGCATCAGTTCAGTAATGCTTTTAAGTTCATCTCTGGAATAATTTGGGAAGTCCAGAACAAACTGGATCCTAGATTTGAAGCCGGGATTGGTGGAAAGCATTTTTTCCATTTCATTCTTGTATCCTGCAAGGATGACACAGAATTTACCGCGATTATCCTCCATTGCTTTTACCAGAGTATCGATTGCCTCTTTCCCGTAATCTGTTAATCCTTCCGAATCACCGTTATTACCAAGGGCATAAGCCTCATCTATAAAGAGGACTCCTCCCATAGCTTTAGCGATAACTCTGCTGGTCTTCTCTGCGGTCGCACCGAAGTACTGACTTACGAGTCCGCTGCGATCCACTTCAACTATGTTCTTTGTTGGAAGGATCTTGTTTTCATAAAGTATCTCAGCTATATAACGTGCAACCTCAGTCTTTCCTGATCCGGGATTCCCCATGAAACACATATGTATATTCAGATCCTTGCTATCCTTATTTGCCAAAGCATAGGCTTTGATCTTTTGGATACTTTCCTTTATACCGGATAGTCCTATCATCTTATTGAGCTCTTTTTCGCTCTCCCCTATATTGATAAGTTCTGTGCCAACAGGCACAAGTATCCCAAACTTATCGAGTTCGATCATTTTTTTGTAAAGTTCAAAGACCTCATCTTCAGATTTGTTATTAAGAAGAGGTGTTAGGTTCAGAGCTTCATTTAAATCACTATATCTGCTTTTAATTATGCTTGAAAGTTGAGCACATAATTCAGATTCACTTGCACCTTTAGAATCAATCATATAATCATATGTCTTGATGAATAAGGGAGCATTCATGATAAGTTCAATGTCATGCCAAATACAAGTTAACATTTCTGTCAGCTCATCGGTTCCGTCATCCATAATGTCAATAATATACTTTTTGGCAATGATTGCTTCTGTTTCTGAAATTGCATCTTCAAGTTCATCCTTGTAATCAAGATCATTTGTGAACTTACCTTCACGCTTCATAGGAGCATATTTATGCTTATCTCCATAGAGGTTGTTCATCTTTATGAATCTAACGATCTTCTTTGCCAGTTTTTCAATTAAATCTATCAGTTCTTTTGCCGAAGACCAAAGGTATCTGTTTTGATTCTCTGAATAAATAAGAGAAACTTTGGGCCAAGCTAAAGCACTAATCTCAATATTACTATCGGGAACCAAAGCCTTTGATGCCGCCCGTAACACTTCATCATATTTCTCTAAAATGCCATCCAAATTTTTTAATGAAACCGGATATGTCTTGGAAAACTGTGCAGTAAAGTGTAGCTTAAGCTGTGTGCAAGTTTCAAGTAAATTATCCAGGAACTCCTCGGTTTTATTCTTGCTGGTAACATATAGTAGAATCTTATCATAATTTGGAAAGCGTTTATCATCTTTAGTCTTTCCAACAAATTCAAGATCTTCCCGAATAACAGTACTCACTTCAAGTTTGGAAATAAAACGCGCTATTTCACTTATTAATGTGTTCTTACGTTCATATGGAGTCTCGAACATCCTGTATCCGCACACAGGGCAGCTACTGGTTTCTTCGCGATCTTCAATATGTCCACAACTTATACACTTATACTCTGCCATAAATGATTATCTCCTATTTGGGCTTACTCTTAATTTTACTTTACAATTTAGAAATCTGAATAAAATGAAATGTTCATTTTAAATATAATTTCCTGACATATATCCTCTTCAGCCTCTACAGCTAAAGTACAGCTATCCATCTGTGTGAAGTCTATGCCGGATTTCAAGATAAATCCTACTTTTGTCTCTGCCCCCACATCTGGAACAACATATGACTTCCTATTACTGATTACACGACCTTTACTATCAGTAAAATAAAGAGTCAATGTATCTTCTGATATGTCGGTTAATTGTTTGAATATTATTTTAAATACATTATTAGAGATCAGCTTGTTTCCTACTACTTCAAGGGGGCCATCGTTTCTTTCTTTAGCAATAGGCGCGTTATCTTTCTTTTCGCCAAAGAAAGCATCTTCATCATCTTCAAACATTGAGATGATTTTAGTCAACTTCTCTTTTTGAGCCGCTTTCTCGGCTTTTCTTTCCTCATTGATACGCCTTTGTCTTTCAATTATAGCTTTGCGTTTCTCTTCTTTTTCTTTCTCCTCAGCTATTCGTTTTTCTTCTTCCTCTCGCGCAAGTTCTTTCAAACGCAGTTTTTCCAGACGTTCTTTTTCTTTTTTAAGTCGTTCTTCTTCACTAACTATATTTTTGATTTCATCTAAATCCTTAGACTCCAAAAATGCCTGGTAAACTTTCCCTCTTAATCCATCTGACAGAGACTCCTTATACTCATTAAACTTATATATAAATTCATCCGCTTCAGCTTTTGTCGGGACGTCAACTTTATAGCTATGTTTCCCACTATTAATAGCAAGCGTATTTATCCTTGTACAATAGATAATATAGTTTTCTTTATACCTTTTATTAGGTGTTCCGTCAGCATTCTGGTGTAGGTAATGTTGAGATACTATTTCTCTATCTTTTGGGGGATGCCTATAATCTTTATCTGTGTGCACATATTTGATAGATGTATCGTCATACTTCAATATACTTAACTCAACTGAATCACTTAATACCAAAATACAATAAGGCGTAAAGGCTAAGACAGTATTTTTCAATTTATTATCTACAAGAAGAATAAATTTAATACCATCAAAGAATTCTGTAAAAAGACTACCCATGTGTTCTCTATCGCATTTCTTGCTTTTCCCTATCTTATATAATTCTCTCCAATTTTCGTTATTTGAAAAGAAATCATACAGATATTTAAAGCGCTCTGGTAGTCTTACTTCTGCTGTTTCTTCACACTTTTCCAGCGTAGCAAATAAATCTATTCCAGCGAAGGTATCAAGACCAAGTTCTTTATTAATGTTCTTAATCCTGTCTACAGATTTCTTATTATTCTTATATAATTGAGGTAGCAGTTCTTTTAATGATTTCTCATTCTCCCTCTTAGGAAGCGTTTCAAATGCTTTACGCAATAACGCTTGATCAATAATTTCATTACCCTCTTCTTTATATTCAGGTAATTTAATAATAGTACAGTTTGGTTCTGATATCCCTCTAATTAGACTATTTTTCTCTGCCAATAACCTCTTTTTCTCAAACTTTTTCCTTTTAGATGCATTCTTTTTTTCAAATCCCTCTTTTAATTCAAACAGTTGACTCTTTAACTCAGCAAGAGTGCTGCTATTTCCTTCTATCTCATTCTCTACTCTTTCGTTCTCTTTATTATTCTTATTTATCTGTTCTTTTTCGTCTTCGTTTAATTCTAATAGTTTTGTATAATCACTAATTGCGGATTGTAGTTTGTTTTCCACATTTTGTTTCCGGCATTTTTCTTTTTCAATCTTTTCTTCAAACGTTCTAACATTAGCTTTCAAATTATCTAACTCTAATTCTTTACCTGAAATCCTTTCCGCTAGATCTTTTTTCTTAGATATCGCTAGGAAAAATGTTTTGTTATAATCTTCATTGAGTGCGTCCATTTCGTGTTCAATGTTTGAAATACACCCATTAACTATATCCATTTCAGAATAATACTCTTTAATTTGTTGTTCTACTTCTGCCAAAACGTCTTCTTTTTCTTTTTCTATTTTCTTAATAGAATCGGCAACTGCTTCAATTGCTTTGTCTCTATCGATGATTTTGTTTTTTAAAGAGTTTATTTCCCACAGATTGGTAGATATTTTGCTCTTCTTATTATTAATCAGTGTCTCTATTTCTGAAATCCTGTTTGACAGTTCCGCCTCTGTTTTCAAGTATTCTGTACTGCTTAAATATATTTCTAATGGCATATCCGCAACATTTATACAAGAATTTTTAGGAAATGCATTAGAGGCTACAGTCTTTATGCTTTTAGGCAGATTTATCTCCCACTCTAAACAATCAGAAAAAGCGCCACTACCAATTTCTTCAATGCCCTCACTAAAAAGCAACTTTTCGATTCTATGGCCTTTAAAAGCATCCTTACCAATTTTTTTAACAGACGATGGAATGTCAAGAGTTTTAATACAACCGTTTCCATTCTCCACAAAAAAAGCCTTCTCTTCGATGTTAATTAATCCCTGATTAAAATTGACTTTTTCAAGGTGTTTACAGTTCTTAAATGCTTCTTTATGAATATTTACAATTGTCGAAGGACAGTTAAGTGACTTTATTGATTCTTTCTCAAAAGCTCTAGAGCATATATTCTTCACCCCATTTGGGATAGTTGCTACCTCTTGATCTCCAATCCAACAAATTAAATCATTACCTTTTATACCATCCCTTAATGCAACTGTTTCCTTTTCATCAGTAAAAATATGTGCTTGATACAGTCCTGATATGCTAGTTTCTGTTTTTGAATATTGTGATACAAACACCTTTATCCTACTGTATGTATTCCCAAAAGAACCTGTTCCTATCTTTTCTATGTTTTTAGGTAAAACGAAGTATTTTAAATTACTACCCCAGAAAGCATTGTTGCCTATTACTTTTAGGTCCTTAGGTAAGGAAACTCTTACCAAATTTTCGCAATTGGAAAACGCCCAGTCCCCAATTTTTTCAACGCCATCTGGTATCAATACTTCTTTTAACCTTTTACAATTTTTAAAAGCACTATCACCTATATATGCTAAGCTTTTTGGTAATGAAACTCTTTCTAAGTTTTCACAGTAAAAAAAAGCTCCGTCCTCAATATATTCTACACCTTCATATAAAACTATTTCTCTAAGTTCTTTACAACGCTGAAAAGCGTGTTTCTCAATCCATCTTACATTTCCTGGAATCAAAACCTTTTTTAATTTAGAACACCTAGCACAATAGTATTCTGGTATAATACTAATTGATTTTGGGAAAACTATTTCCTCAATATACTCATTATCCCTAAAGCTCATTTTTTCATCTAGAGACGTTGTATAAGAAGGGAATTCCATCTTCTTTTCTGTGCAATTTTTAGTTATATGAGCAGTACCTGCAAACATAAATCCATTATCGTTTGCAAAAGTGCTATCCACATAACTCAAATAGTAAACTGATGCATACCTATTGCAGTAGGGGCATCTCTCATATTCTTTTATTGGGCCAAACTTATTAATAATATGTCCACATGACGTGCAATAGTATAGTGACATATACTGTACTCCTTACTCCTACTCTAATCCTAAAGCTTTCTTCGCTGCATCTAACGGTGTTGAATAGAAAATTACTTCGATCTCTTCCTTAAGATCATTTCTCAGTCTCTCATATTTTCTCTTGCTGTCGGCTGGTAGCATAAGCCTTTTAGCCCCGGCATTTGCAACAGCAACAAATATTTCTTCCAGTTCAGTAGTTATAGGCATCATACTTCCAGACATCACGACTTTGCCACAGATTACCAAGGAAGGTAAAACTGAATGATTAGCTAAACCAGAGAATAATGCAACAACTTCCGCTACAGAAACTTCATCGCTTGCGCCTCTGTTTTGAAGATCGTTAAAATAGAGACTGTAATCAAACTCATCGTAGGATCCGCTCACCAATCTGCGTGAATTTTCTCCAAAGTAGTTGAAAGCAGCGGTAATGCTGTCACGAACGCTTTTCGGTGCATGGGTGAGGCCTTCAATGTTTTTAGAACTCATTGTGCCTGTACCGTCTATGAGTTTATTCTCAAGCCTATAAATACCGAGGACATCTGATGAAACGGCTTTGCCAACACCGTATACATATCCAGGCTTCTCGAATCCATCGAATACCAATGTACCGTTGGCCACTTCAGGAAGATCCACAATTATCTCTTCACCGGTCTCCATATCTATATAGCCAAGAGCAACATCGCTGAACTCAGCAGGGTTCATTTTTCTGAGCTGCTCTTTGACTCTTCTCCTGCACTCTATAGAGTACTCAAGTAATTCTCTGACATCTTCCTTCATCATTTGCTCATCAGGATACATCAGCTTAGCAAGGCCAGAAAACGTTCTTGTAACTGCAATTGTGTCTCTAGTATTGAAGTTATCATTAAGAGCAAAGAACTCACCATAAGAGTTAGTAAAATCATACTTTCTCATTGCATGGCAAAACTCTGAGAAACAGTCCGAAATCAAGCCATAATTCTTAGTGAAAAGGCTCGATTTAAGCTTAGGCGTCTCCCAGCCCGGCAGATATGCATGAATTCTGTCAAAGAAAGCAGAATCATTATTAAACGCGTCAGGGAATGGTTCAAACAGATTAGTAGTTCTCATCATGTCTGCTACACTTCTGAATGTATTACCCTCAAATGCTATAGAGGCATCAGAACTAATGGAATCCGCGCCCCTGGCGAAGCTTCCGTTAGCCATATAGTTCTTCATAATCTGGACCATATCACCAGATGCCTGAGTTATTCCAGCAACTTCATCAAAAGCAATACAATCCCAGTTGCCTACGAGTCCAACTCTTCTCGAAGACATATTATAGAACATGTTTGAAACGGTAGTTGTTCCACTACTCATTAGGATTGAATATGGTGAAAGTTCACTATATACATGTGACTTACCCGTTCCTCTTGGCCCAAGCTCAACCAAGTTATAGTTCTTCTGAATGAAAGGAACAAATCTAAGAAGATAGTGTAACTTCTGCTTCTCATTCAATTCATCAGCTTCATATCCTGCAGATCTGAGAAGGAGTGTCATCCATTCATCCTTCGTAAACTGATATCTTGATTCCTTGATTTCATCAAGGTCCAGGTTAGGCATCTGAATAGGTTTGAGAGATGAGATCTCAAACGGTGATTCGTATCTTGATTTTTTCTTCTTTAACTTTTTCTTTTTCTTCTGATTGCCAAATATATCTTCCTCGAATGATTCCTGATCATCTTCTTCTGGCTTTTCAAGACCGACATAGTCGATTTTTACAATACACCAAATACCGCCAATGAGAAGTTTTTCGTTATGCGTTACTAGATCGGAACTAACTTCAAATGGATCCATTCGAAGATTCGTAAATCTGGCGATATATTTGTCCTCTTTATCATCGAAAGTAACAGTTACCTTATCAATAACAGTGTACTGACCATTTTCTTTGATTTTGGATTTGACATACTCACTCTGGTCTGGTCTTACATAGTTCTCACTTAGAATTCTTCTTATCTTAAGAAGACCAGCCTCTATTGCGTCTTCATCATCCGTGGCGCAATACATTCCAAGAAGGTATTCCAGGACATATGTAGGTACATTTGCACCTTTTTTCATGAGAGATGTAAGATCTTTTCTCACTACCTTTCCAGGAAAAATATCAACTATTTTCATATCCAGTTCATTCATAAATGTATCCTCCAAAATCATCAAAATCAAAATTCGCTAAGTAAAGGTCAAGTTATTCGCCAAAGAACAAATCCGTCGAGTCAAACAGATCCTGATCATCAACCCAGGTGCTGTTTATGCCTTTTGTTCTTACCTCTATCGCAATCTTGTTGTCGGCATCATTTTTAGCGACAGCTATGAATGTTTCACCATTCTTATCCGTTAAATCTAAATGTGCGATCATCTGTATACGACCTTTGTGTAATGTGCCATTCTTCTTTTTAGTTGCTTTTGCCACAAGTTCACTCGCAACAGCCTCATCGCAGCAGTGCATAAGTATATGCACAAATACTCGGATCCTTTTTTCTACTATTGTTTTATCCAGGTCATCAACCTTGTCCAGCTTTTGAGGTCCCCAAAACAGATCGGCTATCGGTGCATCCATATAAACGCCTGTACTGTCATGAGTATACCCTTCAACAGGAATGCCTTTCTTCTCACAAAGCGTCATAAGCGTTGTCGGATCGTAATATGAGTAGAAGAATTCACCATTATTAACATAATCACTATAAATATTATCCCAGATTTTAGTCAGTGTTCTCTGAGCTTTAGAGACGACCTCAAACTGAATGCCGTTTTCTTCTACGGTGCACTTTTTGTTCTTAGGTTTCTTAAATCCCTTAGTCTCTCCAGTCTTCTTATCTACATCAAGCTCCACTGTGATTAATTCTTCAGGAATGCTATCAATATTTGAATATCCATACTTACCCATCTCTCTACTCCTTTGTCTTAGCAACTATAATATTTTAACTTCAAGCTTTAGAACCCAAAATCATCAAAATCATTAGCGAATGCTATATCTATGGTATATTCGGCCTGCTCTATTACATTGGCAGTGCCCTTTTCCACTACTGTCAGATAGTATGTATCTGTCTTTCTGAACTCCCTGCTCTTAAGGGTGAATCTTACCTTGAACGTTCTGTCTGCAGCATTGGGTTCGGTCTTGTCAGCAATGACCGTCTTCTTATCGCTTACTGGATCCCCGGTTATATCTGCCATATAGATCTCATAAGTTGCAGGTGCGACTTTACCGCCTACTGCCTCTTTCTGCAGGAATTCCACAGAGAACATATTGTTTGAGACTTTGCGGCTTTGACTGATAAGCTGAAGTTCTGTTTTAGTGACCTCAACATAGTTCTTGTCCGAAGCTCTCTTGTTCTTATACTCTATAACCGGAACTACCAGTTCCTGAAGAGAGATACCGCCATGGACATAGTTCATGCCGCCGCCCTGCTTCTTCATCCTGATGTAATCCATAGGAGCGAATCCACTATGATCACTGTTTACGTGCTTCATAGGTATCCTGATCATATGATCAGCAGAACAGTCTCCATCAGCTATTACATATCTTCTGTCAAGTTCTATGATACTGCCTCCGGATACAAGGCTCTTCTCTGCCTTATCGCTTTCATCAAGAGGTCTGTATGAATACAGGAATCCATGATCTGCAGTGATGAGAATATTCGATGCACTAACTTCATTGGAAAGCATCCTTACGAGATTGCTGAGCTCTGATATAGCCTGTTCACATGCATCAAACACCTGATCCTCTGTCAACGCCTTATCTCCGACTGCATCAATAGCATTGTGGTAGATATATACGACCTTGGCATTGCTTACCAGATCACGCTTCTCAGCCTGCTTCATTCCAAGAAGTGTCTTGTATGTTACAGCAACATTTCCGCTGTTCTTGTTCTTAAGTATCTTTTCTCTTGCTGCAGTACTGTCAGTTGGTTCTCCATCGCAAAGAACCTTCCCATCATCTGTCATCTGGAGTCTGAGGTGAGGCAGAAGCGCTGCCATACCGAATTTAGTTACAGAAGGGAATATGGACTGCATGGATGTGATCTTAGCATTCCCCCTGGTGTTCTTAAGCATGTGCTCGCAGAGTTCTGCTGCAACTTCATATCTTAAAGCATCGGAAATTATGACATATGCTCTGGCCCCGGAATCAACTATCGGTGCAACCATAAGGTTGTAGAAATCGCTTTGCTGAGGTATTCCCTTAAGTTTAGCGCTTCCTTCAAGTTCGTCTTTAACGAGCTTGGTCCACTGGCTTCCCAGAGTATTCAGATACCAGTTCTTATACAGCTTCTCTACATAATCAGCAACATTCTTATATAGGTCTTCCAGCACCGTAGTAGAACTCTTAAGGCTCCTGCCAAAAGCTGCATGGAACAGTCTGTACAGATGATCCATCTCATAATATTTATCGCAGTATTCCTTCCAAAGTTTGGAATACTCAGCAATATGGAATCCTCCGATATTGGCCTGATAGAACTGATGCATTTTAGCTGTCTGAAGAAGTCCATCAAAATAGTCTTTGACTCTCTTTGACCACTTGGTAGTCCTACGTCTGTTCACGGTATTAATGATATCATCGGATTTGATCACATCTTCTGATATCTCTGTCATATATTTACGGATAATGCACTCGTTGATACAAGGGAAGCATTCGCTTGTAATGAGGTCACTGACATCAAGAGCATCAAATCTCTCTGCCAGTTTATATTTGTATTCTACCTTCCTTGCAATCTCATAAAGTTCATCATCATATTTTGAGTGCATCCACTTATCTACAAGCGAATAGCAGCGCTGCTGATATGACTCTGCAATAAACTTCT
>AUXO015142611.1_pt1 | contig 10259 bp, 10 predicted proteins | sample 768731 | NCBI WGS metagenome assembly AUXO01 (sample SAMN02715735, study PRJNA202380) | gut metagenome | biome: sheep rumen | host: Ovis aries | place: New Zealand: Palmerston North | reverse complement strand
TGCATGGATACTTGTTTATAAACAACCAGGACATCATGCATTTTCGCTTCGAAGTCCGGATCACGCTTTTCGCAGTAATATTTGAGCTTGAAGGGCTTGATATCCGACCGCTTGAGAATTTTCTGCACCATCGGCTTTGTAATGGTCCTCAGTCTGGGATATCCCGCTTCTTGGGCGTGCTCCTGGATATGCTTATGCAGATTCTTCAATGTCCAAAGTTCCTGGGCATAGCCAAGATCTGCAGGACGCTGGCAGGCAATATCAATGATCCAGGCGACAGCATCGTCAGTAATCTCAACACGTCTGCCTGCACGCTGGTCATCAAACAGAGCACGCTGAATGCCTCCCTCTTTAAACTTGCTAAGGCAGAGCTTGACGGTGTTGATGTTTACATCCAGACGGTCCGCTATGTCGCCGTTGGACATGCCCTCTGCTTTATAAAGCAATGTCTTGGCCCGGTCCACAACCTGCGCTTGGATCGTCCGTTGGCGGGTAAGGGATTGAAGATAATCCCTGTCTTCTCTGGTCAGATCAATCGTATATGCATGTGCCATTACTGATACCTCTCTTGATATATTGGTATCAGTATAACACAGATAAGAAAATATGGCTACTTATTTATTTTGTGCTGTACTAGATTATCTCTGTAACGTAATTTCGTTATCTTAAAGTGGTTTTCCGTTGAACCGCACAAGCTGAGCGAAACTATTAAAAAGATAGGGACACATAAATTAAATATTTATTTTGTCATCGTATTCATTCTTACGTTGTATAACGAAGTACAGTTTTCTCAGTGCTTTTTCAAATAAGTTATGTATTTAATGAAAGATTGGTTCTGTCTTAAAATGAATATTTATATATAAAAATACTTAAATAATATTTACTCATCTCAGAAATTTAAGTAGCTTCTTATATTATTAACGATAAAAATTATAGGCAACAAAAAGGAGACGGGGCTGAATTAGCATTGCATGATTTTTTATTTTTGTTTTCACCGGGCACCAGGTTACTCAAACAAACTCTCTCACATAAGAAAGTGCATTTCAAAGTTGTCAGATTCATTCATGGAAATTACACTTCCATAATTTTCTCATTTTTTACTCTGAATAATATCTTTATGTATAGAGAATATCTTGTACATTAATATATCTTGCATATTCATAAATAAATTGATATACTTCTTTTCAATCTAAAATACTATGCCTATTAGACTGACAGATACTATACTAAATACCTAATTCAAATGATATTTGTTATTCCTTTTAGTCTTTTTACATACTTGCCCAGAGAAGAGGGAAAGCAAATGAAGAAAATTATATTTCTATTTTTCTTATTAGTAACAAGTGTATCCTTTGTAATAGCAGAACCCCTTCATATCGGAAACTTAACAGTATACGAAACAGATCTGGTTATCGATTTTGGACTGGAGAAAAATATTAATTTAGAACAGCTTATTCAGGTTCTTGATAAAATGCCCCAGATAAAAGAAGTAGATATGTATAGTGCTAGACTGTCACGACAGGAGACAGACTTTCTATTCGATAGATATCCGAACATATTCTTTGGATGGACAGTTTCATTCTGGGAGCATACCTTTCGTACAGACCAGACCGCTTTTTCAACGTTACATGGTTCAAGTCCAAAGCCTCCACATACCGAAAAAGATTTTGAAATATTACGATACTGTAAAAATTTAAAAGCTTTGGATATAGGGCACAATTGGGTAGAGGATATTAGCTTCATAACAAAATTGCCTCAACTAGAAGTGCTTATATTAGGCAGAAATCAAATAAAGGACATTACACCCTTAGCTGAACAAAAAGAATTAGTATATCTAGAACTTTTCAGTAATCATATTAAAGATGTAACCCCCTTAAAAGAGTTGAAAAAACTTCGCGATTTAAATCTTTCAAACAATCCAATAACAGATTTATCCCCTTTAATGGAAATGTACTGGCTAGAGCGCCTATGGCTTGGAAAATTCATGAACTATCCTAAAGAACAAAAAAAAGAAATACTTAATTCACTTACAGATACGGAATTTTTCTGGGATTGGGGGCCAACCGCTGGTACATGGCGCGAACATCCACATTATTTTGAATTATATGATTTTTTCCGAACAACAATATATAAACCGTTTATGGAGTAACACATGAGAACTATTATTTGCCTATTCTTTATGTTTCTGTCTTTTTCCCATGCAATTGCAGATTCTTTACCTATCGATCTTTCAGGTGGCAAAGTGCCGAATCCTAAGGCATTTTTCAGTGACTCTGTCTATGAAGACGAGTCTCTAAAAATATCAATTGAACAAACTACTTATCATAACACAAATATATATTTAGCATATGTGCATATTGAGGATCCGTCACAGCTTAGAACAGCTCCTGCTTATTCTTTCGAACGTGATCAAGTTGAACCTTCCGATGTAATAGCTAAGCGTGTTAATGCTGTATTGGCAATTAATGGAGATTATTTTTCGTATCAGCTACAAGGCGGTTCTTATTTAATTCGTCAGGGCGTAATGTATTGGAATGAACCAATGCGTCGAAGAGATGTTCTTTTAATTCATGACAATGGAGACTTTGATATTGTTCAATGTAAAAGTAACGGCGAACCGGCAGAGTTTGAATCTGATTGGAGCGGAATCGTCAATTCCTTTAACTTTGGTCCCGGTTTGGTAATCGATGGGAAGCGGCTAGATCCAGAGTACTCGCAAAATTATAACGATTCGCTAGTAAAGCATAGAAGATGTGCAATTGCACAGGTTAAGAAAGGCCTTTTAGATTATATTTGTATCGTTACAGACGGTCCGGAAGAAAATGAAAATGGAGGGTTAACAATCCAGGAATTAGCCGATTTCGTTGCCGCTCTAGGTGTTGACAATGCTTATAATCTTGATGGAGGAAATTCTACAGTAATGCTTTTTGGAGGGCGTAAGATCAACGCTATTGATCAAAAGTATTTGCGCCCGATCAGTGATATTATTTATTTTGCAACTACTGTAGGAGCGAATTAAATGCAATTTTATAATTTGACATTTTTACTTGGAGTAATCGTTTCACTTCTTTGGGCATGGAATAGTACATCTTCTTTTTTTAAATCAGGCTGTAAGAAAGTCTTCTTTTTCGTTTTTCTAATCATTGTATGTTTTGTAGCTGCCAGAATAAATGTTATATGCTTTGCGGGACGTGCAACACTTAGACACGGGTTATTAAGCATAATGCCCTACGATTATAGCGCCATAGGAGCTGTGATCGGTGGAATAATATTTGCGTATGCATATTGTTTGATCACGAAACAAAATACATTGGCTCTAATGAACATTCTTTCTTCTCCATGTTTTCTATGCATTCTATTTGAACGTTTAGCTGAACGATTTTCAGACTTTGGTTGGGGCCCGATTATGCCAGCCGGGTTTCCTACTTTCCTATGTGTTCCAGACATATATGGCCAGCAGCATCTTGCCTTATTTTATTTCGAAGCAATTTGCGCACTCTTTCTTTTCTATCACAGTACCGCTTCCATCAAACATAAGCGAGACTGGATATTTTTCGAATCATTTATTGTTTTTTGCTCTGCTCAAATTTTTTGTGAGAGTCTAAGATCTGAAACGCTTAGGATGGGATTTGTAAAAATACATCAGGTAGAATGTGCACTCATTATTCTATTTCTCGTTTTTCGTTCATTTCCAAATCAAGAATTATATAAGAAGAAATGCCTACTTATTGTTTTATGTATGATCGCGACTGTTGGTCTTTGTGAATATGCTTTAGATAAGCTTCCTTGGATACCTCATATTATTACATATACCGTTATGATCATTTCCTTATTTTTTTCCGCTTTGTTTCTCATTAAGAGTAGAAGGATTATTCAACATGGATCTGATTAACAAAGACGAATTAATCAACACCATTGCTGGTTTATCATCTGATTCCATATCAAATCGACGTCAAAAATGCATTGAAGCTTTAGAGCAGTTAAATAGGGTTCACATATATACTTGCGATCAGTGCAAAATGTTCGAGCCTATAGAAGAAGTTCTTGATGTCGGTCATTGCAAAATTCATGGCTTTCAATTTCCCCCCGACTTTTTTTGTGCTCAATATAAGAGCAGGGAAGATGTATAAGATCAATGAGTCTAAACTATTCTAGCTTTTTTGACACTGCCCAAAGTGTAAACCTTTGCTGTCCGATTTGTTTTTCTTCTTTCAGTCTCCAATACAATTCTCTAGTGTGCAGATCCGGACATGTCTTCGATATTAATCGAAGGGGATATATTAATTTTCTTCGAAAACCCATAAAAAGCATTTATAATAAGTCGCTTTTTGAATCACGTTCAAGAGTTCAGAATGCTGGCTTATTTAATAATATCATAGATTGTATTTATTCTTTTTTACCATCAACTTGCCACACCATTTTAGATTGTGGTAGTGGCAATGGCTGGTTTTTGTCCCAACTGTACTCTCGATATTCCGGTTTGTTCTGCGCCGGAATAGATATAAGTAGTGAGGGGATTAAACTGGCAGCTAAAGAAAATACATCCATTTTATGGGCAATAGGTGATATTACAACACTTCCTTTTAAAAGCAATTCATTTGATGTTCTTTTAAATGTGTTAAGTCCTGCAAATTACAGCGAATTTGCTAGAGTTCTTAATCCAGATGGTTTCCTTATCAAGGTATATCCAGCTACTGATTATCTTGCTGAAATCCGGACTCATCAAAATATGGCTCGTCATTCATATCAAGATGTAGAAACTCTTTTACAAGAGAAATCAATAACAAGTTCTCTGAAACGTATTACATACAAATTTGGTATTGATGAAATGCTATGGCAAGACCTCGTATATATGACGCCACTTACTTATGCGATATCAGATGAAGAGAAAAGAAAACTATCTTTTGATTATTCTCCGTATATTACAATTGATGTTTGGGTTGTCCAGTCTCGTCTTTTAAAAACATAAAGGCAAATATTCTTTCTGTAATCATAATCTCGATCATTTTCCTTCTTTGAGTGTTGCAGGGAGCACTAAAATATTGTAATATAATATAGAACGGTGTATTTAATGATTTAATATAGAACGGTAGTATAAATGAGAGAAATTATTATTCACAGTTGGGACGAGTTGCAATGTATAATTTTCGACGATGTGTGGGATGATAAAGTTAAGCGCTATCGAGATACACGAATTTATAGGGGAACTGGAGATGTTTCCTGGTCATTAATTCCAACTTTAAATAGAGTTTGCGGACATGATCTTTCTTTAGAATCTCATGTATTTAGAAGCTTTAAAAAATACGGATATGCTGAGTTGGCTGGGTATTCTGGCTTTTGGAAACTACTTCCAGTAGCGCAACACCACGGTCTCCCTACTCGTCTGTTGGATTGGACCTATTCACCATTAGTAGCTGCCCATTTTGCAACTGAAGATATTCAGTGCTATGATCGAGATGGTGTAATTTGGAGAGTTGATGCCACCGCTTTTAAAAAGTTTCTACCCGAAGTTTTAAAAAACAAGCTGGATGAAACGGGTAATAATATTTTTTCCGTTGGAATGCTCGAAAAAATTGCGCCAAGTTTCGATGCAATGAAATCTTTATCAACAGATTCGTTTGCTCTTTTTTTTGAACCCTCATCAATGATAGATCGTATAGCAAATCAATATGCACTGTTTTCTGTTGTTTCAGATCCTCATATTCTGCTTACAGATATAATGGAAAAGTATAGTATCGAGTACACTCGTATCATTATTCCAAAGGAAATAAAACTTGAAATACGTGATAAATTGGATTATATCAATATTTCTGAAAGACTTATTTATCCAGGATTAGATGGGGTATGTAGATGGATTACCCGACGATATGCGGACTTAGGCCCAAGGTTCAATCAATCCCATAAATAATGGATAAGCGCATAATGTGCTTAGCATAAGGTGTTCAAAGTTAATTAAAGGAGGAATGGAAATGAAGAAAGTAGTTGGAATGTTGTTGCTATTGTCTTTAGTTATTATGATGTCTGGTGCAATTGCAGCAACGCAGGTTACCGTATGGCATACCTTTACTGAAGGGCAACAAGCTGCTCTTGAAAAATTTGCTGCAGATTTTAATGCAAGTCAAAGTGATTATGAGGTGATTCTCGAATCACAAGCCTATTCTGGTTTTACCGATGCTGTTTATCAAGCAACCGCAAACGGAGTTGGACCCAGCATTATTTTCAATTATGGTTCGGAAGCAGCAAAGTATGTTCCAGATGATAAGGTTGTTAATTTGAAACCATATATTTATGATGAACAGATCGGTATGGCAGAAGTATATGAATCTCTTCCTGAATCTCTTCGCAAAGAAGTCGAGGGATTTGAAAAAGAGGGCATTTACTATCTTCCGTGTTATACAACTGGTCCTGTGCTTTTCTATAATACGGCAATATATGAAGAAATGGGATTTGAACCGCCCAAGACTTGGGAAGAACTGGCTGAACAATCTAAAGCTATTTATGAAAAGAAGGGAATCGCCGGCTATTCTGGTGCAGATGGGCTTACTGATTTAATGCAGACATTGATTCTCCAAAGCGGGAATGGATATATTGATGTTGAAAATAAGAAGGTCTTATTTGATACAGAAGATACTCTGAAATGGCTCAATTGGTATGGCGAAAATGTTCAGAATGAATATTTCCTCGACGGGCCAACTATCAGTGACTATATTTCTGGCGATTTTAATGCTGGCAATGTGGCTTCCTATTCCGGTTCCTGTGCTGGTGAGCCATATATTGAACTTCCGACATTCTCTTGTGCACCGCTGCCGAGAAGCATCAAAAATGAATGGTATCCTTCATGGAATAGAGGTCCTATTGTATTTAACAAAGGAGACGACATAAATAAAGGTGCATATTTATTTGTAAAATATATGCTTACTCCAGAAGTTAATACTGAGTGGGTGCAGGCTGTGAATGCTTTGTCTTCGTATGGCACGACACAGGCTTGTGATGCATATAAAGCCTATACCGAGAATTTGAGCGTATCCTTGCAGGCTCTTCGGGCTAATCTTGATGTAGCCGGAGCACTTCCTAATGTAACTGGTTCTGCACAGGTCCGTGACGCGCTTAAGGAAACTGCTCAGAAAGTAGGCGGTGGCCTTGACGCAGCGGAGCAGCTTAAAATTCTTGTGGAAACTTGCAATAAGGCTCTGCAGGCGAAATAATGTAATTCCGTTAATGAGGCTGACAGAGGAATCTGTCAGCCTCATTTTTCGGAAATAAGGAGGAAACAGTAATGCGTGTAGTACTTGATCATGTTACTAAGAAATTTGACGACTTTACCGCTGTAAATGATTTTAATGCAACCCTTGAAGATGGAGAATTGGTATGTTTACTTGGCCCATCAGGGTGTGGAAAGTCTACACTACTTAATATGCTTTCAGGAATTCTTCCTCTTACAGACGGACACATCTATTTTGATAATGACGATGTCACCATGCTTCCACCTGAAAAACGTGGGGTAGGGCTTGTGTTTCAAAACTATGCGCTTTATCCGCACATGACGGTGTTAGATAACATTTGTTTTCCTCTTGAAACACAACATGTCCCTAAAGAAGAACGGTTATCTAGGGCAAATGAAATTGCAAAACTTGTACATGTTGATATGCTATTAAAACGTCGGCCGGGGGAGCTTTCCGGCGGGCAACAACAAAGAGTGGCTATCGCGCGAGCGCTGGTAAAAAATCCGAGACTTCTTTTATTGGATGAACCATTATCTAATTTGGATGCACGTCTAAGATTAGAGATGCGAGAAGAAATAAGACGGATTCAACAGCGTACCCGAGTAACAGCCGTTTTTGTAACGCATGACCAAGAAGAAGCCTTAGCAATTTCTGACCGAATCATATTAATGAAGGCTGGAGTTATGCAGCAAAATGATTTACCACAAAATTTATATGATAATCCTGCAAACCAATTTGTTGCAAATTTCCTTGGCAATCCTCCAATTAATAATATTCCTGGAACTGTTAAAAATCATTTATTCTATGCAGATGGTCAGGTAAACAATTGCATTGATCTCCCGATTTTTGCAAATATTTCCGATGGTACACGAGTAAACTTTTCTGTAAGAGCAGAGGCCTTTATTCCAGACGAAAATGGCGCAATTATTGCCGATGTTGAGCGTGTCTTCACAATGGGGAAGGAGGAATTAGCGTGTCTCCAAATTGGAGATACTGAATTCCGAGCATATATTGATAATGAAGTCGGTTTGAAGGCAGGAGGGAAAGTCAAGTTAAGCGTTCGTCGTCGAGGTGTGTTTGTCTTTGATTTAGAAAGTGGGGAGAAGCTTGCATGAATAAATCTTCCGCTGAGACTGATTTGCTTCGTAGGAGTACATTCGAAAAATTCGAACCTTATTTATATTTGCTCCCTTTTTTTCTTGGCGTTGCTATATTCACTTTATATCCAGTTGTTAATGTCATACTCATGTCTTTTAAACAAGACTATAGTATGTTGACGAGAGGATTTTCGTCTTGGGGAATTGGAAATTATACTAAAACCCTTAATGATTCCAATTTTTGGCAAGCAATTAAAAACACGTTAAAATATGTACTTCTTGTAGTACCTATTTCGCTTTGCTTATCATTGGTAATCGCAAATCTTTTAAACCAGAAATTAAAAGGCGCTGCTTTTTTTCAAAGTATATTTTTTCTTCCAATGGTTACAAGCGTTACTGCGGTTGGATTGGCATGGAAATTCATGTTCAACAATCGCGGTGTAATAAACTATCTTTTAGGCATGCTTGGTGTGAAGGCTATTCCATGGCTGCGCTCAACACAAGGCGGAGCATATAATATGACCGCACTCGTTATATTTGGAATTTGGAATATTTTGCCATTTACAATAATTCTATTGCTGTCAGGTTTGCAGAATATTGACCCGCAATATCGAATTGCGGCAAAAGTCGACGCTGCATCTAGTTTGAGAATCTTCTTCCGTATTACCGTTCCGTTACTAGCGCCAACTATTTTCTTGGTTTGCATTGTAAACACAATCAGTTGTTTTAAAGTTTTCTCTGAACTCTATCCGCTCTTTGGCGGTAATCCTGGGGCAATGGGAAATCTCTATACCGTTGTTTACTATATCCGAACAAGTATGATGCAATATCAAGATTATGGCGTCGCTTCTGCTGCAGCGATAATCTTGTTTCTCTTTATTTTCGCATTTACAATGCTCCAACAGGGAGTCCGCAAAATCATTGCTAAGAGAGGGTAGAAACGATGAAGAAATTTTCTCACTTTTTAATCTATCTCTTTTTGATTATTGCCGGGTTAATAATGTTTTTCCCGTTTTTCTGGATGTTTCTTTCTTCTTTTAAAACAAGTGCAGAAGTAACTGCTTCTCCTCCAGTTTGGATTCCGTCGTCATTCAGTCTAATTAATTTCCAATTAGCATTTCAAAAGGCTCCTTTTTTTAGGTACTTTATCAATTCAGTTATAGTCATGATTACAAGCGTTGGCGTAACGACAATTACTTCAATTCTTGCTGCATTTGCATTCTCTAGACTGAGATTTAGAGGGAGAAATACTCTGTTTTCTTTACTTTTGAGCATGATGATGATCCCGTTCGAAATGCTCATTATTACAAATTATCGGACCGTCATAGACTTTGGAATATATGATTCTATGTGGGCTCTTGTTTTACCATTTACCAGTTCCATTTTTTATACATATATTTTGAAGAATTTTTTTGATACCGTTCCAGATAGTTTATATTGGTCTGCAAGAATTGATGGATCAAGTAACTGGAATTATTTATGGAAAGTAATGGTACCCATGGCCCGTCCATCTTTAACAACAGTAATCCTTTTAAATGCTCTTGCTAGTTGGAATAGTTTTATGTGGCCGATGTATGTTATCCAGACTGATGCATATAGAACTTTACCTTGGGGACTGCAGGTATTTACCACTGAAGCAGGCTCTAATCCAGAGCAACAGATGGCTGCGTCAACGGTTGTTGTCCTTCCAATGATCATTTTATTCCTTTTTGCAAGAAAATACATTGTTGGAGGAGTCGCTAGAGGCGGCTTAAAAGGATAAAAAGACTACGGTTATTTCATCTTTAATTTATGAATCTGCAAGTTATTTTCTTTTATATGATATTATTGCTTGACAGAAGGAACCCAATATGTTAGAATACATCCTGTTTGAAAACGCTCTGCATATTGGGTAGGTTCCCGAGTGGCCAAAGGGAGCAGACTGTAAATCTGCCGGCTC
>AUXO014937547.1_pt1 | contig 10259 bp, 12 predicted proteins | sample 768731 | NCBI WGS metagenome assembly AUXO01 (sample SAMN02715735, study PRJNA202380) | gut metagenome | biome: sheep rumen | host: Ovis aries | place: New Zealand: Palmerston North | reverse complement strand
CACTCAGATTATGCAAAAATTCTTCTATCAGAATTACTAAATAAAAATCCACTAGAGCTATTAAATTATTTAAATGATGAAGTGGATGAGGATTTAATTGAAAAATATAAAAAAGAAATAATAGCATTAAAAGAAGGAAAACCACTTCAATATGTTATTGGTTATGTTAATTTTTTTGGAAATAAAATAATAATTGATGAAAGAGTATTAATACCAAGGTTTGAAACAGAAGAATTGGTAGAGAATACAATTAATTATATTAATAAATATTTCACAGAACCTGTGGAAATAATAGATTTAGGTTGCGGTTCTGGTGCAATAGGACTAACTCTAGAGAAAAAAGTATCCACAAAAACTGTGGATTTAGTCGATATAAGTGTAGATGCTTTGGAAGTTACAAAAAAAAATATAGAGAATTTAAACTCTACTGCTAAAATAATACATAGTGATTTTTTTGATAACGTAACAGGTAAATATGATGTTATTATTTCAAACCCCCCATATATAAAAACAACTGAAGAAATAGAAGATATAGTAAAAAATAATGAACCGCATCTAGCATTATATGCCGGAGAAGATGGTTTAGATTGCTATAGAAAAATTATTGATAATATAATTCCACATATGAAAGACAAATGCATTGTTGCATTTGAAATAGGTTATCAACAAGCAGAAGATTTAAAAAAAATCATTAATCAAAAACTTGAAAATGTAAAAATAGAAGTAAAAAAAGATTTATCCGGAAAAGATAGAATGATATTTATTTTTAAAAATATTGAATAAAAATAAAAAATAAACCTCACTATTATTATGAAAGTGAGGATTTTTTATGAAAAAAATAATAATTTTTCTAGCAATAATAATATCAATATTAGTAATTAACAAAGAAGAAAAATATATAATTCCACAGGATGCAATTAGATTTAGAATAATAGCAAATAGTGATTCTGAATACGATCAAGCATTAAAAAAAGAAATAATCGATAATCTTTCAAAAGAATTAACAATTAACAAAAAGATTAAATCAATAGAAGAAGCAAGAAATTATATAAAAAATGAACTTCCAAAATTTGAAAAGATTGTGGAAAAAACATTAAATAAAAATAATGATAAAAGAAGTTTCCACATAAACTATGGAAAAAATTATTTTCCTGAAAAAGAGTATAAAGATGTAATTTATGAAGAAGGAGAATATGAGTCACTTGCTATTACATTAGGTGAGGGAAAAGGAAAAAACTTTTGGTGCGTATTATTTCCACCACTATGTTTAATTGATAAAGAAGATGAAAACATAGAATATAAATCATTAATAAAAGATATAATAGAAAAGTATTTTTAAGAATAAAATATATAAGGTGATTAAATGATAGAAACCATTATATATTTTTTTATTGGTTTAAGTTTAAGTATAGATGCATTTTCTCTATCTTTAAGTATAGGAACATTAAATCTTAACAAAAAACAAGTTGCAAAATTACCAATATTTATAGGTATTTTTCATTTCTTTATGCCTTTTATTGGAATACTTATAGGAAAATCCATAGCAACCAAATTAATAATAAAAGTTAATTATATAATTTTTATAATCTTTGCAATATTGTCCTTAAGTTTGATTTTAACTAAAGAAAATGAAAAACAAATACCTAAATTAAATATGATAAAATGTATTATATTATCACTAATAGTAAGTTTAGATAGTTTGACAGTTGGATTTGCAATTGGATTATCAAATGTATCAATTTTTAAATTAAGTTCAATAATATCAATAGTTAGTACAATTTCAACTTTTCTTGGATTAATACTTGGAAAAAAGGTAAAAGAAATGTATAATAATAAATCGAAATATATAGGTGCAATAATATTAATAGTAATTGCATTTAAATATTTAATTTACGGATAAAGTTGACGACAAGCCGAACTGTATATTTATCTAAATAATTGACAAAGAATAGTTATTTTCTTATCATTAATTTGGGTGATAAGAATGTTAGTTAACTTTAATGAAATGCTAAAGAAAGCAAAAGAAGGACATTATGCAGTTCCTCATTTTAATATAAATGATTTAGAGTGGACAAAATATATTTTAGAAGAATGCCAAGCAGAAAATATTCCTGTAATACTAGGTGTTAGTGAAGGTGCTGCAAAGTATATGGGTGGATTTAACGTAATAACAGGAATGGTAAAAGGATTAATAAAGGATTTAAATATAAATATTCCCGTTTGTTTACATGTTGATCATGGTCAATCATTTGATACTTGCAAAAAAGCAATAGATGCAGGTTTTACATCAGTAATGATTGATGCTTCAAAACACGAATTAGATGAAAATATCAGAATAACAAAAGAGGTAGTTGATTATGCTCATCAAAAAGGAGTATCTGTTGAAGCAGAAGTGGGACATATAGGTGGAACTGAAGATAACATAACAAGTTCAGTATCAAATGCTAGATTGGACGAATGTATAAAAATGTTCTATGAAACAGGTATAGATGCTTTAGCACCTGCACTTGGAAGTGTTCATGGATTCTATAAAGGAGAACCAAATTTAGACTTTGAAACAATGAAAATAATTAATGATACATTACCTATACCACTTGTTCTTCATGGAGGAAGCGGAATACCCGATGAAAAAATTAAAAAAGCAATAGTGTCAGGAATATCAAAGATAAATGTAAATACAGAACTACAAGTTGCATGGAGCAATGGAGTTAGAAAATTTTTAGATGAAGATAAGGAAGCATATGATCCACGAAAAGTAATTGGTAGTGGAGAAAAAGCAATGAAGGAAAAAATAAAAGAAAAAATAGAAATATTTGGTACCAAACAATTATAATCAGGAGGTTATTATGAAAATAATAGAGATTGAGGGAAATAGAAAACTAAGCGGATCAATTAGAATTAGTGGAGCAAAAAATGCAACAGTAGCTTTAATACCAGCAGCAATATTATGTGATGAAGATGTTACAATTTGCAATGTTCCAGAAATAACAGATACAGAAGCATTATGTGATATATTAAAAATGTTAAATGTAAATGTTAATCGTTCAACAGAAAGTGTTGTTATTAATCCTCAAAATATGATTAACTCTGAAATAAAAGAAGAATATTCAAAAAAATTAAGAGCATCATATTACTTTATGGGTGCACTTCTTGGAAAATATAAAAAAGCAGTAATGTATTTTCCAGGTGGATGTTCAATTGGAGCAAGACCAATAGACTTACACTTAAAAGGCTTTGAAGCCTTAGGTGCAAAAGTAACAAATATAAAAAATAAGTTTATAGTTGAAGCTGACGAACTAAAAGGAGCAAATATATATCTTGATATTGCATCAGTGGGTGCAACAATAAATATTATGCTTGCCGCAGTAAAAGCAAAAGGAAAAACAATTATAGATAACGCCGCTAAAGAACCAGAAATAGTTAATGTTGCTACATTTTTAAATAATATGGGTGCTAAAATAACAGGTGCCGGAACATCTACAATTAAGATAGTAGGTGTTGATCACCTTCATAAATGTTTCCACGAAGTAATTCCTGATAGAATAGAAGCCGGAACATATGTAATAATTGGAGCACTTTGTGGAACACCATTAAAAGTAGATAATGTAATTCCAGAACATATTGATTCATTGTTATCAAAATTAGAAGAAATGGGTGTTAACCTTGAGGTTGGTGTAGATTACGTAACAATCTATGAACCATTAAAACCATATAAGGCAACAAATATTAAAACAGCTGTATATCCTGGTTTCCCAACAGACTTGCAACAACCATTTACTGTTTTATTATCACAAGCAGAAGGTAAATCAAAAGTAACCGAAACAATTTGGGAAAATAGATTTATGCATGTCCCATATTTAAAAGAACTTGGAACAGATATTGAAGTTAAAAATCAAACTGCAACAATAATTGGACCAAATGAGTTAAAAGGAACACAAGTAGTTGCTACAGATTTAAGAGCAGGAGCTGCTATGGTTGCAGCTGCATTAATTGCAGAAGGAAAAACTACAATAACAAACGCAGAACATATCTTAAGAGGATATGAACAAATTGCAGAAAAACTTACGTCAGTAGGTGCTAAAATATCAATTAAAGAAATATAATTTAATAGTTATATTTCTTTTTTTTGGAGGTAATATGAAAAAAACTATAAAAATATTACTATTATTAATTATGAGTTTTTCTGTACTATTTATATACAAAGCAACAAAAAATTCAAAAATTCAAATATTAAATATAGGAGACGGATTATCTCAAGGAATTAATTCATATGGAATAAAAGATATAAGCTATGTAGATTACTATAAGGATTTCTTAAAAAATAAAAATGATAACGTACTTGTAAATAATGCATACTCCACAAAATTACAAACTATAGATAATGTTTTGCAACTTATAAACAATACTCCACAAATAAAAAGAGACTTAATTGATTCACATATTTTAATACTAACATTAGGATATAATGATTTAATATATAGATTTAGTCTTGAAGATAAAATGAATTCAGATAAAGCAAATGAAATAATAAAAGAAATAACACATGAATTCAACGAATTAATTAATCAAATACAAAAATATTATAGAAATGAAATAATAGTAGTTGGATATTATAAAACTAATAGAGATGATTATTATTTAAATATGAGTATAAAAAGATTAAATAATTATTTTGCTAATAATGAAAAAATAACATATATTGATACATATAACACATTAAATAACAAAAAATACTTCTTAAATCCTAATAGTTATTACCCAAATTTAGAAGGATATAGAAAAATATCGGAGAAAATTATTAATAAAACACTTGAAAAATAAAGAAAAGTTTGATATATTAATAACGCATTTAATTACTATGACAAAATTTGTCATGGCGGAAGGAGAGATAATATGAAAAAAGATATTCATCCAGAAATCAAAGATTGTACAGTTACATGTGCATGTGGAGAAACATTTACTTGTAAATCAACAAAAGATGAAATCAACGTTGAAGTATGTTCAAAATGTCATCCATTCTATACTGGAAAACAAAGTAGAGCATCTCGTGCAGGTCGTGTAGATAAATTTAATAAGAAATATGGATTCGATCAAAAAGAAGCTGCATAGTTATGCGGTTTTTTTGTAAAGAAATTTTAGGGGGGATTTAAAAATGAAAAATTTCAGACAATATTTAAAAAGATTACCAAAAAAATATACATTTGGAATTGAATTAGAATTTACAGGAGGACTTACATCTGAAGAGACAGAACTTTTTGTAAATCATTTAATTGAACTAGGTTATATAAGAGAAGGATGGACAGTACATTATGATAAGTCTGTTGTTGATGAAAATGGAAAAGGTGCTGAAATAGTTTCACCAGTACTAAGAGATGATGAAGCTACAGAAAGAGATATTGCTACCATATTAAAACTGATAAAAGTAATAGGTGGAAAAATGGATGAAAAAGTTGGTTGTCACATCCATTACGGAACACAATGTTTAGGAAGTAGTATAAAAAATCAAAAGAATTACTATAAATTATATACAATATATGAACCAATGTTATATAAGATATCTACCGGAGATTTAGATAGTGTTAGAGTTGGATGTCATGAATTTGCAAAGCCAGTTCAAAAAAGGCTAACAAATGTAATAGATAGTAAAATTACTAGCTTAACAGATTTAATGTTTTTACTATCTGTAAACTTAGGTGCAAATCCAACACATTATGGTGAAAATAGATATTATGGATTAAATATTCAAAGAATTATAGAAGCTGCTAGAAAAATGCCATATAATGCAAACATAGAAGAATATTTAAAAAATATTTTTGAAGGAAAAGAGCAATTAGATAACGAGGGAAAGGTAATATCACCAACTATTGAAATAAGATTTAGAAATGGTTCATCTTCATTAGATGAAATAATGTGTGGTGTAAGAATGAATGGTCAAATGTTTGTTAAATCAAAATCAAAATTATTTGATAGCAATTCAATTATAAAATCACAATACAGAAATGCTAAAAAAAGAAAAAAATATGTTTTTGACAAAGTATTAAGAGCAAATAGAGAATCTGAAATATATTCTGATTGTATTGATGATGAAGAAATTTTAAGAAAGAAATTTGCAACTTCAATTTATGGTGATGGTCAAGTAGATTATAAAATATTTAAAAATTTTATGAAAACACTTTATCCAAAGCTACCAGAAAAAGTTATATCAAAAATGTTTGAAGAATATACAAAAAAATTAAAACCAACTGAATATAAGAAAAAAGAAGAAGAGCAGCCAAAGATAAAAGTATCTCATAGTAGACAATACATAAGAAGAGTAGCATAGAAAATAGTTGAAAAACTATTTTTTCTTTTTATGTTAAAAATATAAGTGCTATAATATATAATATAGAGTATGTAAAGGAGATTATTATGAAAATAGGTTTTGCAAGCGATCATAGAGGATATAATTTAAAAGAACAATTAATAAATGCGTTAAAAAATAAATATGAAATAATAGATTATGGGACAAATTCAACAGAATCAACTGATTATCCTGATTATGCATTTAAATTAGGTACAGGCATTAATAATAAAGAAGTTGATTTTGGAGTTGCAATATGTGGTTCTGGTATTGGAATAAGTATTGCCTGTAATAAGGTAAAAGGTATAAGATGTGCAAAAGTAAGTAATATTGACGAAGCGATTGCTACAAGAGTAGATAACGACTCTAATATAATTGCATTTGGAGAAAAAATTCCTCTAGACTTAGCAATTAATTTAGTAACAACATTTGTGGAAACAGAAACATCAAACGAAGAAAAACATGTAAGAAGAAGAAATAAAATAAAAAAATATGAGGAAAACAATTAATGACAGGAAAATTCTTTTTATATGTAGTAGTAACCATTTTAGTCATATGGGCAATGGATTCAGTAAATATAAATCAGATATTTAAAAAAAACAAAGTAATTCAAGCAAGAATTTTTTACTTCTTATTAGGTATTTCTTTAATATATTTAGTAACAAATTTTATAATGGACATTTTTAGTTCAGTAAGATTTTTTTAAAAAAGATGTATAAATCTTTTTTTTTTGAAAAAACTTATACTGAGGTGAAAATATGAAAAAAGTTAGATTGAAGTATCAGTTTGTTCCAATATTATTCGGATTACTACTAATTCCTATATTTACTATTATCATTGCATCAAAAGAAAATTTTCAACCATCACTAGATCCTAGTTATATAAATGAAAATGTGGTGGAAGAAACAATAAAACCCGTTATTAATGATACAAAAAAAATAATTAATCCTTATATAGATGCAAATGTAAAAATAGGAAGAGATTATTATGAATTTCAAGCAGATGAAGAAAGCCAGTTAAATTCAATTACAGTACATGAAAATACATATTTACAAAATAATGGTATTGACTTTGTATGTGAAAATCAGTTTGATGTACTTGCAGTATTAGAAGGAACAGTTATTACCGTAAAAGACGATGAAACTGTTGGAAAAATAATAGAAATAAAACATGAAGATAATTATATAACTACATATCAAAGCTTATCTGAAGTAGAGGTAAAAAAAGGAGATTTAGTATCACAAGGACAAGTAATAGGGAAAAGTGGAACAAACGAATTAGATAAGGAATTAGGAAATCATATTCATTTTGAGGTATATAGTAATGGTCAATCAATAAATCCAAAAGAATATTTGAATAAAGAAATTAATACAAAAAAAGATAATTAATTTATATTAATTGTTCTTTTTTTTATAAATAAAATATATTCTATAATAAAAGAAAAAAATTATGGTAGAATATAAATGGAAGGGATGAAGATTATGCTAGCAAGAGATATCGGTATAGATTTGGGAACAGCAAATGTTTTAATATACGTAAAAGGAAGAGGAATTGTTTTAAATGAACCTAGTATAGTTGTAGTCGATACAGAAACAAAGACAGTAATTGCGGTTGGTAACGAAGCAAAAGAAATGCTTGGCAGAACACCTGGAAAAGTAAAAGCTATAAAACCAATGAAAGATGGAGTAATAGCTGATTTTGAATTAACAGAGATAATGTTGAATGCTTTTATAAAGAAAATTAAAGCAAAAAATCTATTTTCAAGGCCAAGAATTCTTATTTGTTGTCCAACAAATATAACACCTGTAGAAAAGAATGCAATAAAAGAAGCTGCAGAGAGAACTGGTGCACGAAAAGTATACATTGAAGAAGAACCAAAAGTTGCTGCTATAGGTGCAGGAATGGATATATCAAAACCTACAGCAAATATGGTATTAGATATTGGTGGAGGGACAACAGATATTGCAATATTATCATTAGATGGAATTGTATCATCTGCATCAATAAAAGTAGCTGGTAATACATTAGATAATGATATTATTAAATATATAAGAGAAAAATATAAACTTCTTATTGGTGAAAAAACAGCAGAACAAATAAAAATTAATTTTGCAAATATATATAAGCCTTCAAAAAAAGAGAAACTAGAAGTTAAAGGTAGAGATCTAGTAACTGGTTTACCTAAAGCAATTGAAATAACACAAGATGAAACAAAAGAAGCGATGGATGAAAGCATTAACAAAATATTAAAATCAATAAAAAGTGTATTGGAACAAACTCCACCAGAGTTATCAGCAGATATTGTGGAAAAAGGTGTTATATTGACTGGAGGCGGAGCTATGCTTACAGGATTAACTGATTATTTAGAAGAAGAACTTACCATACCTGTTCTAGTTGCGGAAACTCCGCTAACTTGCGTTGTAGAAGGAACAGGCAAACTATTAGAGGATATAAAAAAATTACAAAAGAACCAAGAATAATGGTTTTTTCTTTTTATATAAATATATGTTATAATAAAAAAAAGGAAGTGATGTATTTGAAACAACAGATACTTTCTGCATCAGTCATTGTACTAGCAACATTTGTTTTTTCAACAATAATAATGTTTTTAATGAGAAAAATTGCTGTACATATCAATGCAGTAGACATGCCCCGTTCGGAAGAAGGACACAGACATATTCATAAAAAAGCAACTCCAAAATTAGGAGGAGTTGGAATATTCTTAGCATTCTTATTAGGATATATGCTATTTGGAGAACAAAGTATAAGAATGAATTCAATACTAATTGGAAGTTTCATTGTAGTATTAACTGGAATCATAGATGATATTAAACCAATAAAAGCAACACACAAACTACTAGGACATATAGCAGCTGCACTTGTAATAGTATTTTATGGGCGAATTTTATTAAATAATATCACTGCATTTGGGTTTTCGTTTGATTTTGGAATACTTGCATACCCTATAACAATCTTGTTTATTATTGCATGTACAAACATAATTAATTTAATAGATGGTCTTGATGGATTAAGCGGTGGAATTTGTACAATTTTTTATGCAACAATTGCAATTATTGGTTTTTTCCAAGGAAGATCAGGAAGCTTAGTAATGATATTGACATTAATAATGTTAGGTTCAACTTTAGGTTTTTTAATGCATAATTTTCATCCGGCTAAAATATTTGCAGGAGATTGTGCAACATTTATGGGATTTATAATTGCAGTAATTACTTTACTAGAATTTAAGGGACCTGCACTAATATCTTTCTTTGTACCAGTCACGATACTAGGAATACCAATTTTAGATACGCTATTTGCAATAATTAGAAGATTATTAAGAGGTCAACCTCCATTTCAAGCTGATAAAGAACATCTTCACCATCAATTACTTGGAATGAATTTTTCTCAGACCGTAACAGTATTAATAATATATGGAATAAATATTTTATTTGCAGCTGCATCAATATTTTATACATTGAAAGCATCAATGTTAGGACAAATAATATATATAATAATCTTCATTTTAGTAATATGGTTTGTTTTTCATACAACTATTATTTCAGATAAAAATCCAAAAATTGCAAAAAAAATTAAAAAGAAATTACTTTTTAAGAAAGACTAAAGAACACAATGAGTGTTCTTTTAAATTGTATTAATTTATGATAATATATAATAGGTGCGTGATTATATGATAGAGTTTATTATAAGTGAAGATGAAAAAGAATTTTTAAAATTATATAAAGAGATAATAGAAAAAGTAATGATGAATTACGATATAGAATATAAATGTTATTGTTTTGATGGATATAATAACAAATGGAAAAAGATAACAAAAAGTTGTTGTTTTAAAATATATATTTTAGATTTAAAAACATCAGAAGGTTCTGGACTTGATGCAGCAAGATATATCAGAGAAGAA
>AUXO012810780.1_pt1 | contig 10260 bp, 7 predicted proteins | sample 768731 | NCBI WGS metagenome assembly AUXO01 (sample SAMN02715735, study PRJNA202380) | gut metagenome | biome: sheep rumen | host: Ovis aries | place: New Zealand: Palmerston North | reverse complement strand
TGTCTCCTGACAAGAAAGATGCCAGGTTTTCTCTTGCAACTCTGGCCTGCTCGAATTCCTTCTCGATAGCATTCTGAGTCGCATCATTATTTGCATCAACATGATTCAGGATCTCAGATGCACTCTTACTTACAATACGGCTCATATTGTAGGTCTTCCTGTCTTCAAATTCCTGAGCCTTACCGGCATTCCAGTTACTTACAGGACGATAATATCCCGTGATCCTTGAATAAGTCTCAGCCTTACCTCCGCATACAGGGCAGATACTGGTCTCTCCATTAATATATCCGTGATCTTCACAGATTGAGTATGTAGGAGAAAGTGTAAAGTATGGAAGTCTGTAGTTCTCAGCGATAGTCCTTACAGACTTAGCTGCCTGCTTCCAGTCAGGGAGTCTCTCCCCAAGGAATGCGTGGAATACTGTTCCGCTTGTATACTTGCACTGAAGGTCATCTTCTTTGTCCAGAGCATCGAATATATCATCAACTGCTCCAACAGGAAGATGTGATGAATTTGTATAGTAAGGAGTTTCGCCGCTTCTGCCTGCTGTAATGATGTCAGGGAAGTTCCTTCTATCCATGCGGGCAAGTGTATAGCAGGTTGACTCTGCAGGAGTTGCCTCAAGGTTGAAAAGGCACCCGTACTGTTCCTGATAATCAGAGAGCTTATTTCTCATAAAATCAAGAACTTTTCCGGCCCATTCAAGCGCCCTGTCGGATGTAAGATCTTCGCCTATCCATCCTGCATTAAGGCACGCTTCGTTCATTCCTACAAGTCCTATTGTCGAGAAGTGGTTCTTGAATCCTGCCTTAAGATATACCTTGGTATAAGGATATGCACCCTTATTAAGGTACTGTGTCACTACTCTTCTCTTGATATCAAGGCTTCTTGCCGCAATGTTCATTGCATATTCAAGTTCTTTGAAGAAATCTTCCTCAGTTGCAGATATATATGCTATATGCGGAAGATTTATAGTTACTACACCTATTGATCCTGTGTTTTCTCCGGCTCCGAAATTACCGCCATTCTGCTTTCTAAGTTCTCTAAGATCAAGGCGTAGTCTGCAGCACATAGATCTGACATCTGATGGCTTCATATCTGAATTAATATAATTGGAAAAATATGGTGTTCCATACTTAGCAGCCATTTCGAACAAGAGTCTGTTGTTCTCTGTATCAGACCAGTCGAAATCCCTTGTAATTGAATATGTGGGAATAGGATACTGGAAGCCTCTTCCGTTGGCATCACCTTTTATCATGACTTCAAGGAATGCCTTATTGATCATATCCATCTCACGCTTGCAATCGCCATAGGTGAAGTCCTGCTCCTTGCCGCCTACTATAGCCTTCTGCGGAGCCATATCTTCAGGCACAGTCCAGTCCAGAGTTATATTGGAAAAAGGACACTGGCTTCCCCATCTGCTTGATACGTTGGCGCCAAAGACAAATGACTGCATGCACTGCTTGACTTCTGCATAGGACAGATCATCAGCCTTAACAAAAGGTGCAAGATATGTATCAAAAGAAGATACAGCCTGAGCACCGGCCCATTCGTTCTGCATAATTCCAAGGAAATTTACAAGCTGCATAACTGCAGTAGACAAGTGTGATGCAGGGCTTGATGCAATCTTGTTAGGAACGCCGCCAAGACCGTTAAGCAGAAGATCCTTAAGTGACCATCCTGCGCAGTATCCTGCTGCCATACCCATATCATGGATATATATCTCACCATTGCCGCCATCAATCTGGCACAGAGATCTTATCTCAGGATCATATATATTCTCCCACCACATCTTGGTGATAGCTTCAGACTCTGCAAGGATAGCCGCACCCATGGTGCCACCTGCTGTAGAAGCGTTCTGGTTCTTTATGATATCCATAGCCTGACAAGGATCAGCATCTGTCATATCATCAGCACTACCAAGTGAACCATCTACCATACCTACGGCAAAATTCTTAACCTCTTTGGTTATACCTCTTATAACCTTGTGAGTCTGTCTGTAAAGGATAAAAGATCTTGCAGCAGTATAATAGCCGCCCCTCATAAGAGCTGCTTCTGCCGCATCCTGAGCCTGTTCGACAGATACACACAGGTTCTTGTCAGCACTGTTGACATAAAGATCTACTACAGCCGCACCTGTGAGCGTCTTGAGATCCTTATCAGAATAGTCGGCCTTGACTGAATCCAGTGCCTTCTGCATGGCTGAGGTGATCTTGGCCTCATCAAATTTCACCTGTGTACCGTCACGTTTTACGATAGTGTTGATCATTGTAAACCCCCTTATAAATTTAAACAGTCCAAAAGGCAGAAACGGCCCCTATAAGATGTAAGCCAGCTCTATCAGTCAGTCTGCCTCCAATCACACACATATTCTTTTGCTATACTTTCTTTCGTATCGATAAGCCTTTGGTTGGTACTTCCTCTGTACAGACACTCTTCGGATTTAAGATCAATTTCAAACCTTCCGTCCACAAGAACATCTGTCTCTCCAAGAAGCTCTACTGCCCCTTCGGGAGCCTTTCCTTCCATGATCTCTTCGTAGGTATATCCTGTATAGCACCATACAGAAAGTCCCATATCATGGCAGGCTTTAGCAACATACGCCGCGCTTTGTGCCTGCATAAAAGGATCTCCTCCGGATAGTGTAACTCCGTCAAGATGTTTTGTATTTCTGATCATCTCTATTAGCTCATCAGGTTCTATGGATTCGCCACCGTCCGGGTCCCAGGTGTCCATGTTCTGGCAACCCTTGCAGTGATGAATACACCCCTGAAAAAAGACTACAAAACGTATACCTGGTCCATTGACCAGTGAATGTTTGATCGTTCCGGCTATTCTCATTGTTGTTATTATCAGTGAAAAAATATATAAACGAAATAAAATGAATTAATATCCAATATCCCCACAGAAATTATACCACTATATATTGTGTTTGCAAAAGATATTTTTTCCACAAAATGTGGTTTGCTAGATTTTACGCCACTTTGTGAAGTGAAATATTTATTTTAGGGTATACTTATTAGATTCTTTTAAACACTTTTCACAAATATGCGGAAATTCGTTTTGGGTACTTGATTTTTTCTGTGTTATTATATGACGTGAGGATTATGATCGTAATCTGATCTTCAGCAGGTATCAAAAATACCTTATATACCTGCATACAAAATATAGGGATAGTATTTCGGGGGAATATACAATGATTTCATTTCTTACAGATCTTTTTACCAACAAAGTTTTCGTATCAGCCGGTTCAGGATGGTTCGTAGCTCAGCTTGTCAAAGTAATAATTGATTCTATACGTGACGGTTTTAGTGTTAAGCGCCTTGTAGGCGGTGGCGGCATGCCAAGCACACATTCATCTCTCGTTACAGGACTTTTTATTTCTACAGGTATCGTATACGGCGTTTCTTCTTTTGAATTTGTTATCGCATTCTTCTTTGCAATGGTCGTAATGTACGATGCAATGGGCGTTCGCCTTACAACAGGAAAAGAGGCCTATATCCTCAACAAGCTCAGAGAACGAGATCTTGCTGAAAATAAAGAACCTCTTTACGATAAAAATCTTGATGAAAAGATGGGACATACATTCCCTGAGATAGTTGCCGGAGTCATAACCGGTACTATATGTGCTTTAGTAGTATGTCTGGTCATCCTTTAATATCATTCATTAATATGATCCCAGCCCTGTGAGATTATAGTGCTGACATGCTCGTCCGCAAGGCTGTAGATTATATTTCTTCCATCACGCTTTGCTCCCACTAGTCCTGCCTGTCTAAGGAGCTTAAGTTGATGAGATATGGCTGACTGTGTCATGCCAAGATCATCAGCAAGGTCATTAACGTAGCAAGCGCCTTCTGAAAGTCTGAACATGATGCGAAGTCTTGTAACATCTCCGTATGCCTTGAACAGATCTGCAAGATCTAAAAGCTTTTCATCATCTGCATTTATGTTCTGTGGTATTTTGAAATGTTCTGCCATAATAATTCTCCATTTTCTGATCTATAACACTATCGATGTAGACTGTACCATCTATAGTCACACCATATCCATTATCTCTTTTTACAACTTCTTTACAAAGAGAGCTCTGATAGCATTTATAACTGCGATAATGAGTACGCCTACATCAGCGAATACCGCAAGCCACATATTTGCAATACCAACTGCTCCAAGGATAAGGCATATTACCTTAACACCAATCGCAAATACTATGTTTTCATAAACGATACTCATACACTTACGCGATATTTTTATTGCTTTTGCTATAAGTCTTGGATCATCGTTCATAAGAACTACGTCCGCAGCTTCTATAGCTGCATCTGAACCAAGAGCTCCCATGGCGATTCCTATATCTGCTCTTGAAAGTACAGGTGCATCATTGATTCCGTCACCAACGAAAGCGACCTTACCATCTTTACCATTTTCATTAATGATTCTTTCAATCTCAGATACCTTATCTCCCGGAAGAAGTTCACTTCTGACTTCGTCAAGTTTAAGGCTTTCTGCGACTTCCGTAGCAACAGCTTTGGCATCGCCGCTAAGCATGATAGTCTTTTTGATGCCGCTTCCCTTAAGAGACCTTATCGCATCGCCTGACTCTGATTTTATCACATCAGAGATCAAAATGTGACCTGCATATTTATCATCAATTGCAACATGCACTATTGTGCCGGTATGATGACATGGTATAAAGTCGATTCCAAGCTCTTTCATGAGCTTTTCGTTACCTGCCGCAACCTTCTTGCCATCAACTATTCCCGTTACGCCCTTACCGCTTATCTCCTTAATATCAGAAACAAGCTTTCTGTCAATATCCTTACCAAATGCCTTCTGAAGGCTCTTACTGATAGGATGTGAAGAAGCACTCTCAACATGTGCTGCAAAATACAAAAGCTCCTCGTCCTGAAGCTTTGAATGATGAATTCCGTTAACTTCAAATACGCCCTTTGTAAGAGTTCCTGTTTTATCAAAAACAACAGTTCTAACCTTTGACAGCATCTCCATATAGTTGGAGCCCTTTATAAGTACGCCTTCTCTGCTTGATCCGCCAAGTCCGGCAAAAAAGCTAAGAGGTATACTAACAACAAGAGCACAAGGACAGCTGATTACAAGGAAGGTAAGCGCCCTGTAAATCCACTCAGGCCACATAGGATCAAGTCCCATGAAAAGCATCCTTACAAGTGGGGGAAGGATTGCAAGCACAAGAGCACTGTATACAACTACAGGAGTATAAACTCTTGCGAACTTAGTAATGAACTGTTCTGACTTAGACTTTCTTGAACTTGCATTCTCAACAAGATCAAGGATCTTGGAAGCAGTAGATTCATCAAACTCTTTAGTAGTTCTAATGCGAAGGATACCAGACATATTGATGCAGCCGCTAAGCACCTCATCGCCCTCTTCTACATCAGTAGGAATGCTCTCACCCGTAAGAGCACTTGTATTAAGAGTAGATCTACCTGATTCTACGATTCCATCGATCGGAATCTTCTCGCCAGGCTCCACAACTATAACAGTTCCAGCTTCTACCTCATCAGGATCAACCTTTTCAAGGCTTCCATCCTCATTTTCTATATTAGCGTAGTCAGGTCTTATATCCATCAGCTCTGAGATATTGCGCCTTGACTTACCTACAGCCACGCTTTGGAACCACTCTCCTATCTGGTAAAAAAGCATAACCGCAATCGCCTCTGTATACTCTCCTCTGCCAAGTAGCGCTACAACTATAGCTCCTATCGTCGCTACCGCCATAAGGAAGCATTCATCAAAAGGCTGGCGGTTAAGAATACCCTTCCACGCCTTTAATAGAACATCATATCCTATAACAAAATACGGTATCATATAGTAGACGAACAATAAGATTCCATCAAGCGGAATAAATATCCCCGCGATCATCAGTATCGCTGCTATTATTATCCTTATCAGTGTCTTTTTCTGTTTCTTGTTCATAACGCTTCCTTTATATAAAAAATCCCTAACACAAAATTATATGATCCCCACTTGGACGGGGCATTATCACCACAGGCTTTGCTGGGGCAAGCAGTATATAGACCTTCTTTCTGACTTACTTAGATCAGAAAGTAATATCACAGTCATCTTCAACTTTCTTGCAATTCTTTAAAACCTCAGGCATTACTACAGCCGGATCTGCTCCATCTTCAAACTCAACCTTCATCTTAAGAGCCATGAAGTTAACAACAGCATCCTTAACTCCCTGAGTCTTCTTAGTAGCTTCTTCCATCTTAGCTGCACAGTTAGCGCAATCTACGTCAATAGCATAAGTTTTCTTCATATTGATCCTCTTTCCGCCGCTATAGGCTTTTATGTTTTTGAAATATATGAGCATTTGTTCATATGTTGTATTTAATATATCACTTTTTCATCCGATTTGCAACTCTTTTTTCAAAAAATAACCTCTTTATTGAACTTTTATTGGTAAACACCAAAATGCTATAAAAAAGGTCTCAAAAGCGCCATGTTCCAAATGTCGTCAACGCCTGCTCGAATAAAAGTTTTAGCTTGAAATGCGCATTTCTAAGGTCTATGATATAAAAGTTGAATTTCTACTAAGGATGATATACGAAAGGATTTTTTAAGCAATGCAGGCACTTGATACTACTTTACAAAAACTCAAAATGTTATCAGATGACAACTACACTAAGGCAGTTGATGTAATCAACGGACTTCTTAGTATGCAGACTGCAACAACTCAGACAACTACAGCATCCGTCAACATGGCAAAAGAGGAAGATGAGAATCTTGACGAACTTGCTGATGACATCTTCAATAAATGTACTGCAGCCTTCGCAAGAATGGCATAAATAATACTATCAGATGGATCTTCGGATCCATTTTTTTATATCTAAAAAATCCTCCTAAAAAGAACAGGCCTTATTACGTGTCTTCTTAGGAGGATTTGTATTTTATATTATTACATATAAGTTCTCGTTTTTCTCAAAAAAGCGGGAAACTATACATTTGATATATATCAGATCTTAGCTATGTCTACAAGCTCAAGTCCCTCTTCGTTATATGCATTCTCAAGACTTGATACTAGAGCTTTAGCAGTATCGAGTGCTGTGATGACATTTACACCTGTCTCTATGGCAGTACGGCGGATGAGGAATCCGTCACGGCTCTTGTCACGACCCTGAGTAGGTGTATCGATTACAAGGTCGATCTTGTGGCCTAGGATAAGGTCCATGACTGTAGGTGATTCCTGGTGGATGTTGTTGACCTTACGTGCCTTGACGCCGTTCTGGTTCAGGACATCTGCTGTTCCAAGTGTTGCATAGATGATATATCCAAGCTTCTCATAGCGTCTTGCGATATCGATGATCTCGCCCTTATCGGCATCCTTAACTGTGATGATCATCTGCTTGTGCTTGGGAAGTGATACTCCTGCTCCAAGGAAAGCCTTGTACAGAGCTTCTTTGAAGTTTGTGCTTATACCAAGACACTCACCTGTTGACTTCATCTCAGGTCCAAGGCTGATCTCAGCACCTCTTATCTTCTCGAAGGAGAATACAGGCATCTTGATAGCTACATGTGATGCTTCAGGCTGAAGTCCCGGTGTATAGCCAAGGTCCTTAAGCTTCTTACCCATCATAACCTGTGCTGCAAGGTCTACTATCGGTATACCTGTTACTTTACTGATGTATGGAACAGTACGGGATGATCTTGGGTTAGCCTCGATGATGTATACTTCATCTCCAACAGCTATAAACTGAACATTGATAAGTCCTATTACATTAAGGGCCTTAGCAAGTCTCTTTGTATACTCTGCGATAGTATCCTTAACCTTCTGGGACAGGGACTGGGCAGGATATACTGATATAGAGTCACCTGAATGAACACCTGATCTTTCGATATGCTCCATGATACCCGGGATTACGATATCTTCGCCGTCGCATACAGCGTCAACCTCTGTCTCAATACCCTGAAGATACTTATCTACAAGGATAGGATGATCCTGAGCATATCTGTTGATGATGTTCATGAACTCTTCTATCTCCTGATCAGAAAGTGCTATCTGCATTCCCTGACCGCCAAGTACATATGAAGGACGTACAAGTACAGGATATCCAAGTCTGTTAGCTACTTCCTTGGCTTCTTCTGCTGTATATACTGTAGCACCTTCCGCACGCTTTATCTGAGTCTTTTCAAGAATCTCATCGAAGATCTCTCTATCTTCTGCTGCATCTACGTCTTTAGCATCAGTTCCGTAGATCTTAACACCCATCTTCATAAGATCCTGAGTAAGCTTGATAGCAGTCTGACCACCGAACTGAACTACAGCTCCGTCAGGCTTTTCAAGACGTACTATATTCTCAACATCTTCAGGTGTAAGAGGCTCGAAATAGAGCTTATCTGCTATATCGAAGTCTGTTGATACTGTCTCAGGGTTATTGTTGATGATGATAGTCTCAAATCCGGCTTTCTTAAATGCCCATGTAGCATGTACTGAGCAGTAGTCGAACTCGATACCCTGTCCGATTCTGATAGGACCTGAACCAAGTACCAGGATCTTCTTTTTGTCAGTTCTCTTAAGTGCTGCTTCATTCTCAGAATCAGGTCCATCATATACTGAATAGTAGTATGGTGTCTGAGCTTCAAACTCAGCTGCGCAGGTATCTACGAGCTTGTAGGATGCAACGATATTGTTCTTGTAGCGAAGCTCTTTGACTTCATCTATTGTTAGACCCGTATACTCTGCAATTACGTTATCAGGATACTCAAGTCTCTTGGCTTTAAGGAGTGTATCTACTGAAAGATTCTTACCTTCAGCCTTAATAGCCTTCTCTACCTTTACAAGATTATCTATCTTATTGATAAACCATATATCAATCTGAGATATATCATGGATCTCTTCGTAGCTTACGCCTCTTCTTAAAGCTTCTGCTATACGCCAGATACGCATATCATCAACTTTCTTAAGATCTTCTGCAAGATCTTCATCAGAAAGATCTGTAAAGTCATAGCTTGTAAGTGAGTCTACATGCTGCTCAAGTGATCTTATAGCCTTCATCATGGCACCTTCGAAGTTGGTGCAGATGGACATAACTTCACCTGTAGCCTTCATCTGAGTTGAGAGAGTTCTCTTAGCTGTGATGAACTTATCAAATGGAAGTCTTGGGAACTTCAGTACGCAGTAGTCAAGCGCAGGCTCAAATGAAGCATAGGTCTTACCTGTGATCGCATTAGGTATCTCATCAAGTGTATAGCCAAGTGCGATCTTGGCTGCAACCTTGGCGATAGGATAACCTGTAGCCTTGGATGCAAGCGCTGATGAACGGCTTACACGAGGGTTAACTTCGATTACACAGTACTCAAAAGATGTCGGGTGAAGTGCAAACTGCACGTTACATCCACCTGTGATCTGAAGTTCATTGATGATATTAAGAGCAGAGCTTCTGAGCATCTGGTACTCTTTATCAGTAAGTGTCTGAGACGGAGCAACTACTATTGAGTCACCTGTGTGAACACCAACAGGATCAATGTTCTCCATGTTACATACTGTGATGCAGTTACCGTTTGAGTCACGGATTACTTCGTACTCGATTTCCTTCCAACCTGAGATACATCTTTCTACAAGTACTTCGTGCACACGTGAAAGTCTAAGTCCGTTAGCAAGGATATCTTCAAGCTCTACTTGGTTGTGAGCGATACCGCCGCCTGATCCTCCAAGAGTGAAGGCAGGTCTAAGTACTACCGGGTATCCGATCTTTCTTGCAAACTCTACGCCGGATTCCACATCTGTTACTACAAGAGAAGCTGCGCAGGGCTCACCGATTTTTTCCATGGTGTCCTTGAATTCCTGACGGTCTTCTGCCTTCTTGATAGTCTCAGCAGTTGTTCCAAGGAGCTTGACTCCGTGCTTATCAAGGAATCCTGATTCTGCAAGCTCCATACCAAGGTTAAGTCCTGCCTGACCACCAAGTGTAGGAAGGATTGAATCCGGTTTTTCTTTTTCTATGATCTGTTCCAGAACCTTGACTGTAAGAGGCTCTATATAAACTTCGTCTGCAATGTCGCGGTCTGTCATGATAGTAGCAGGGTTTGAGTTAACAAGTACTACTTCAATTCCCTCTTCTTTAAGTGAACGACAAGCCTGTGTACCGGCATAGTCGAACTCTGCTGCCTGACCTATTACTATTGGGCCGGAGCCAATGACCAAAACTTTTTTGACATCTTTATTCTTAGGCATTTAATAACTTCCTTTCAATTCCTATATATGATTTAAACAGCTGACGATCAATAGTT
>AUXO011603016.1_pt1 | contig 10260 bp, 7 predicted proteins | sample 768731 | NCBI WGS metagenome assembly AUXO01 (sample SAMN02715735, study PRJNA202380) | gut metagenome | biome: sheep rumen | host: Ovis aries | place: New Zealand: Palmerston North | reverse complement strand
TTACCAAATGAGAGTTAATGTGTACAAATATTAGTTCATATCTCTCAAGTAAAATTGTATAATATTACCATAAATACCTGTGTGAGTCTAGGAGTGTATTTGTTATGTATGATATTGAAAAGTTACGTATTATGAAAACTGATTTGGAGCTAATTGCTTCAAAGATAGATTGTCTAAAGCCGGATATTGATGAAATCACAGATTGCATTAAATCAAAGAGGAACCTCTCGGAAGAAACATCGGGTAGAGTTATTACTGCACTAAAAGATATAAATGAGATTAATGACAGCTTTAAAACGATGCTGAAGGAGTTTGATGTTAAGGAAGAGCTTTCAGATAATCTTGCTGAGATTGATTTGGCTGTAACAAAAGCGATAGAAGAATATGAATTAGACAATAAGCTTACTGCATATAAAACATTCCTAAGGCTTTATTCAGAAGATTGCAAAATAATGGAGCTTCTCAACATCAGAAAAAAAGAACTTGAAGCGCTGTTAAATGCATATGATTCTGAGCATGACGAGGAGTTGGCTCCCTATGGGAATTTTGTTGAGGCGATTAATGAAACAGATCCAGCTAAGTTGGCGACCTATGTTGCAGAACTGACTCCCAAATTTGGTGGTGAATTAGTGGGAGCAGCTATTTTTGCTAAAAGTATCAAGATTTCTGACGAAGTCGTTTCGCCGGATGTCGTTGATTTGTCACAGCATGAGACTAATGACTTAACTACTGATCAAGACATTAAGCCTATAGCTATAATCGCTGATAACAAAGTAATAGATGAAGAACCTGATAATGGAAATAGTGGTGATGACAATGCTTTGTCATCAAATCAGGTTTCGATAATAGAAGATCTTTTCCCGAATGGGTTCAGCGAGTTGTTTGATGAATATGCAGAAAAGAAACGGGTTGGAACGAAGATATTCATCAATGATATGAAACAACGAAATATACCGAGTAATGTAACGGTTATGTCTGCCGTTGATACGTTTGGTGCTGTAAATGCTGAAATGATAGCAACATCAACTTCGGCGCCATTTTCTCTTATAACTGACTCTATACAGTATCTCTGCAAAAAAGGATACCTGAGAGAATATAGCGTTTCCGGTTTTGGTGAGTTCTATTGTGCATCTCCTAAGGGCATAAGGGCCTTGCACGCAAAAGATGCAAGAGGTTTCTTGAAACTTAAGGGTGCCCCTAGTAGCACAGAAAAAGAATTGTCAGCTGTTACAATTAATTCTGTATTAACCAGATTAGCATTAACAAAAATGGCTACTGCACTATACGCTAAAGGGAGCACTGAATATGCGATATATCGACATGAAGTCAATGATGATTACTTTGTTACAGTTATGAGAAATGCAGAAACTAAGACAAGGTTAGTCATATATGGTTATTATAGTGAGAAGTCTGACGAACTAGAAGAATTTATAACGCAGGCTAACGAGTGTATGGATGACAAGAATCATTATTACATTATTGCAGGAGCAAATGATGAATTAGCAAGGTCAACTGTAGATTCGCTAATCAATAGGTTAAGTTTGGAGCCTGATGCTATTTACTATTATTCTCTTTTGGACGGTGAATTGAAAAGGTATTCAGATGATGAAACGGTTTCTTTTTCAATATTTGCAGATTCGTTCGCGGATGATGAAAAGAACGATTTAAGTAGTAATGAAATCGCTGATAATAAGACAATAGTTGTTGATGAAAACACAGATTCAGGAAGCGAAACAGATTTTGTGGTTGACGAACCTAAGCCAGTTGAAACTACTGAAGAATATGCAATTCAAGAAGTCGCAAAAGTAGAAACACAAGATGAAGTGTTGGTGAAAGATGACACTGATGAAGTATATGCCAATATGTTCCAGATGATAACCAATGGAAAAACATATTGTGCTACTACATACATAAGAGCTCTTTCAGATGGTTCTGATGAATTCAAAGCATTGTATGAACAACTTGCGTATGCGGTTAATGCACCTTGGATGAAATGTTCTTATAGTTCACACAAGATGTTTCAGCTGTATACAGTTAATCAGAATACATTTTCTGACTATATGTTGGCGGCCGCAAGCCTTAGAAATTTCTTTATGAACCATACTTGTTATGACTATGAAATGAAGCAACTTCAGGACTACATAAAAAAATCTGAACGTATTTCATCAGATTCTGCTCTGATGAATGCCATGTACAAGATGGCATTGTTTAAGGATGAAATCAATAAAGGCATGGATTGCTATGCTGACTATAGAATAAAGGATCGCGTTGAGATTAACAAAAGAGTCGATGAATTAAAGCATGAGGCGAAATCGTTCTTCGATTTATACATAAACAATCAACCCAAGAATCACAAAGGCGTAAAACGTTTTATAGAGACGTGGAAACGAGTATTTTCCTCGAATGGAGATCTTGCTTCTTCGTTGCGCATGGTTATCGATAATGACACCGACTGCATCTCTTTAACAAAGGAGATTCTTTCCAATAACTTTATATCTAATGATTGTACTGTTGATTATTCTAATATAGATATGAATAAGCTTAATTCTTATATTGATGATAATTGGAACAGCACATATGGAGCTACTGGAAGTCAATATAAAACATCTAATCTGATGAGTGATTTAAGAAATAATCTTACTAATGCCATTGAAAAGGTATTAAAGGTAATATGTGATTGGATAGTTATAGTTGAAGTCAATTCTGACGGTGGTAAGGATGCAGGATTCGAGAGATATCTTGAATCTAAGAGTGACTTAACCGAGGAACTTAAGCGTTCGATAATGTATATGGATTCCTTGCGTCCGGGGAATGATGAAGAAATGGCCGGAATTGCCATTATGAAAGAAACTGTTTCAGAGATATTAAGCAGACTGGATGGTAGTTATTCCGAGAATGAACATAAGTACTATTATATAGATTTCTTACGAGGAAACAGTGTATGGCTTGATGAATCCTACATGCCTGATATGCATGGCCGAATTGTCGATTTGCCAGAGCTTTCGTTGCCTAATCGCATACTTGCTCATTCTAAATCTGCTCTTATGTCATTTGATGATAAGTTGGATTATATATTTAATGAACGTGGTGATGATTATGGTTCTGCAGAATTGATAATTAACTACCTTAAAGAAACACGATCTGACTCCGATTTTTCGCAGTACGATATTGCATCTTCATTAGATTATGCCAAACAAGAGGCAAAACTTAAGCTGGATGGATTTATTGAGAATTTGGAGCTTGCACAGAGTTATGGACAGATAGAAGAGAGCAAAGAGAATATCAAGGAAAAAATAAGCAGTATCGCTCACGACTGCTATCAGTATGCGGTCGATTCTAACAACTACAGTTTTCTTACTAGCGTATTAAACGGATATACTAAAAAAATACGTGAAGATGCAAAGGTGCGAGGAAAAGCACTTTCGGAAGAGTTAGCAAAAATAAAAGCCATAGAACCGAAAACTGACTTGAAGGATCAGAAGATTGCTCAGATTGAAGAAATGATTGACGAGCAGAATTACACTGTCGCAGAAGATTTGCTGTCTAGGATTAACGATGATGAAATCATCGATAATTATGAGGTTTCTCGAGTAGATTACCTTAAGAAATTTATTGATGAATATGATTATAATTACAAAATCGTAACCGATAGTAGCAAAAAAATGAGTGTTCTTGTTTCTTCTAAAATTCGAAACAAAGACGAAAAAGGTGCTCGCCGCTTGGTGGATAATTGGATGGCTAACGGGCAGAATATAGGGACAACTAAACTGCTAAGCCTTCTTGATGCTTTAGGTTTCACTAACATAAGCATCAAAGAACAACCGAAGATTAATGGCAAAATCGAGAATTATGTTGTAACTATTAAGCACCCAATAGGGGTAAAGCCAAATTATAAGCATCCTATCGCTGCTTTTGGATCTAAAGCTTCTGAATCTGGCTTCAGAGTCGTGTGCTTGTTTGGAAGATTTAGTGCTGATGGATTGATAGAAGAGTTTAAAAACATATCCGGTGGTAAGAATACAATTATTCTTCTGGATTATGCTCTTTCTCTTAGCGAGAGGAGACGTTTGGCTCGTAAGACTAAGTCTGACATGGGAGATAAAGTTTTTGCTGTATTAGACAGAGTATTACTTATGTTCCTTGTTAATAACTACAATAGCCAGTTTGTTAATCAAATCATGATGTCAACGATGATACCCTTTTCATATTGTCAACCATATGTCTGGGACTCATCTAAGATTATGCCACCTGAAATCTTTGTTGGTAGAAAAGATGAACTTGAAAAAATCGAATCTCCGCAGGGGGTAAATATTGTATATGGTGGTAGGCAGTTGGGAAAATCTGCGCTTTTAAAGATGGCGAAGATGGACATAGACTACAGCGAATCATACAATCGTGCTGTTTACATCGAAATTAAAGGATTGGATTATAAGAAGGCAGCCAAGAAAATTGGCCATGAATTATATGATTCTGGAATACTAAAGGAGGATATTGAAACCGAAGATTGGGATGATCTTTCAAGATGTATTAAGAGAAGATTGATGGATAATAAAAATGAAAAGATATCCTATTTGTTGTTGTTGCTTGATGAGGCTGATACATTTATCGAAAGCTGTGAAAGTGTTGCGTTCCACCCTCTTGATACACTAAAAGATATACAGAGTGTTGGGGCTGATCGATTTAAGTTTGTAATAGCAGGTCTTCACAATATTGTTCGATTTAAGAGAGATGCAGCTCTTTCAAACAATAGTGTTCTAACACATCTTTCATCGATAACTATCAAACCGTTTTCTCCTCTTGAAGCACGCCAACTTTTAAAAGAACCACTGTATTATCTCGGTTTAAGATTTCCAAATGACAGGGATATTTCGCTGATCTTGGCTAATACGAACTATTTCCCAGGCTTAATCCAGTTGTACTGTGCCAACTTGGTTGATGCTATGAGAAAGGATGATTATGCCGGTTACAATGAAGGGGATACTCCTGCATATGATGTTACAACGAAACATTTTAAGAAAGTTCTTTCAGATCAGGGTTTTACGGATCAAGTCCGAGAAAAATTTGAGATAACATTAAAACTCGATGAAGATAATATGTACTATATTCTTGCATTGATAGTTGCTTATTTGTACCACCAGGATTCGCTGTCAGCAAATTGTGCTGGCGTTACAGCTGAAGATGTAATATCTGCAGCTAAGGAGCTTTCGATAACAAAGGTTGCTTCGCAAAACAAAGCTGCCATTGAAGGTTTTATGCAAGAGTTGAAAGAACTGAATATTTTCAGACAGACCATCGACAATTTGTATTTATTCTCGAGATATAGTTTTTTCCAGATGATGGGAACTATAGATGAAGTTGAGAATAAATTGATGGATTATATGGAGGGATAAATGGATACAATATGGTGGAATAAGATACCTAATGCCGCGCAGTTTATTCAACGGATATCTGATACGGTAAATGAGGGTAACAGCATTATTTTACAGTTGCCAGAAACGATCCCATGGTACGGATCCTTGAGAGCAGAGCTTGAGGAGGATTTAAGAAAACAAAACTCGCTTGGGGGATTAAGATTCTTGAATTCTGAAAACATAAATGACCCAGGTGAATACTTGTTCAGAAACAACTGTAAATCCGAAATTAGAGCTGAATATAGACCGTCTAAAGGATATGCACGATTCCTCGCGGAACATGAAGAAATAGTTCTTCATGAGGATATCTATTGGATATGTATTGATTCAGATAAAAATCTTGAATTATGGATTGCATTTGTTGAAGCATACTATTCTAAGATTCCTAGGGGGAAAAGCAAATGCCGGTTCATATTTGAAACCAGAACGCATGAGGTTCTAAATGATAGAAAAAGGATAAAGGTTATTTCTTACAACGACTCAATCGAACATTATGACAACGTTCTTTTTAATATGTTGGTAGCATCATCAACGAATGGTAACGAGATTTATAAACGTTATTTAGCTGAAGCTGTTTCTCTGATGTTCCCTAGTGATGTGGAATTCGCCGCTAAATGTATTAGTAATGGCAAGCTGTTTTTGAGTGATGCGAAGTCGACTATTGAAAGTATTGCAAACAATTGTGTTCGTAGTGACGGATCACCATTTGATATGGACATTACGGATGATGTAATAAATGAACGTTTATGGGAGGCGCAGATTAAAATTATATTTCCGATTATTGAGCACTATAGAAACCATATAGTACAGAAGTACCATGATGAGATTAGTAGTGCCCTTCCAATCACAACAAATTATGGTGATACGATTACATCGGCTGCCGATGTTGAACTAGGACCAATTACTTCCTTGGTGGCTGGAGGTAAGGTTAATATGACATCTGCCGATTATCAAAAAGTAGTCAAATACAAAGATGCAAGGAATAGTTTAGCTCATTTTTCTTTGCTGACTCAGCAAGAGGTAGACTATATTATTTCATAAAGTGTTAAGTATTTTCAATGTTATCACTATATATACTTAGAGGATAACTGATCTCACCTACCAGTACACTGATGCTTCTCACCTGCTTTATGTGTGAGATGATAAGGAGGCATGAATTGAAAAAAACCATAATATGTAATATTCCAATGAAAAAGGATGTTTTTCCCTCAGTATATGAAAGTGTTGATTCTTCTCTTCCGGTTTCGGAAGAACCATTTATGTATCCCATAAATGCTTTTTTGGCTAAAACTATAAATAATGGTGATAGTCTTGATGTAATATTGCTTGTTAAGAATGATGACTATGATTGCTCCTCGGATAATATTGAAAGATACAAAGCGGAGTTAGCTTCTGTTTGTGGAAATGTTGATGTTTCGCCAGTTTATTATGTGATAAGGTCGGATTTTGATGAGAAGAAAGATACTCATGCACTACTTATGAACAGAATAATCGATAACATTAATGATGATTCTCACATATTTGCTGATATAACATATGGGCCCAAGGATCTTCCTATTGTTGTTTTCGCGGCTTTGTTATTTGCTGAAAACTATCTTCGTTGTTCTGTCGATAATATCATATATGGACAGGCTTCATTTAAAGATAATAGAGTTGTTAATACAAAAATTTGTGACATGATTCCGCTATATTGCATGAGTGCCTTATCGAATACTATTAATTGTAATGATCCTGATAAAGCAAGAATTATGATTAAGAACCTCCTTGCGAATTAAGGGAGGATACATGAAAACCAAAGAAGAGTATGAAAACTTAATAGATAATTCTTGCCTATTTGACTTGGATCGTAATTGTGAGGTCTCAGCGTATCAACGAGAGTCTCTTAAAATGATTGAATATCTATATAATTACCTCATGCTGACTAATGAGAATAAGTACCAATCATATGGTCTTGAGATAGTAGAAACTGCTAAACTCTGCATTAATGGATATGATAAGTCTAATGGCCGTTTTTTGATCTATTTTATGACTGCATGGAAGAATAATTATAGTCACATTATATCTAAGGAGCTGTTTGAATCTGACTTTACTTCTATGAAGTTCCCGGAGAGAATAAGGCGAGAATATGTTAAGTATAAGATGTGTTGTACAAAACTTGGAATAGATACAACCCATCCTGATTTTGACGAAAAAGTATCTGAGTATTTGAATTTAGCACTTGATGATGTTAGAGAACTTAAAATACTCGAAGATTCTAAAACTGCGTCAATCGACAGCCTTCGAAATTTTTGTGGGGAAGAACAATCAACGCAGATCCCAAGCGAATCCAATGCAGAAGAGGATTATATCCATCGAGATACGTGCATGAGGTTTCTCGATAATATAGAGGGCGTTTATTCCAAAATACAAAGAAGGCAAAAGGCGGCTGTATCTATGCTACTAACAGCAAACTTGGCTTTTGAATTTGAGGATGAAGTTGTTTTTAAGTATTTTAAAACAAAGCTGTTTTATGATGAACGTGTATTTAGAATGTGTGTTGATCTCGGAGAGCCGATTTCTAATAGAACAATTGCTGAAATGCTGGGAGTAAAAGAATCTAGTTTAAGTAGAACTTGGAAAGGCTTTAAAGAGAAAATAAACGATGACAGTATCTCTTTGATTTTTTTATAAACTGTTCATTCAAAGTGTTAAATCTTGTTATTTTTACCCCTATATATAGGTGAAACGTTAAGCAATGCTGATGCATGAACCCACAGATTGTGTGAGAAAGAGGAAGAAAAATGAACAGATTGACACCAGAAGAAGCTTATGTTCTTGATCTTCTTGAGAAGGATAACTTTCGTGGTATTTCTAAGGATAATGTCATGAATTTGGTTTCCATTCTTGATAAGGTTGATCCGGAAGTTGCAAAGGCGCTTATTGCCAAGATGCCTGAGGCGATTAGAGGGATGGTAGAAATTGAGAACTTCTATTTTGAACTCCTGTCAAAGACCGTTGGCTCCTGTAATGAGAGTGCTGCCGCATGTTTCGCTTCAGAGGACAGGATTATTGAGACTCTTGCCAAGGAAGTTGAAAAGGACATCCCGTTTGAGCAGAAGAAGTACTTCGTTGATCAGATGGTAGATGCAGCTGTGCGTAAAGAAGACAAAGATACTGAGCATCGTTCGACGCTTGTGACTTTTGCCAAGTACGGTGGAATAGCTCTTGGGGCAGGGTTGTTGTTTGTGGCAGGGATGTTTGTAGGAAATGCAAATATTAAGATTTCCCCTACAAAGCTTATAAAGTAAGGTAGGTGAGCTAATGTCATACAATCGAGAAGCATCTAGAGACAGAGTAAAAGACATTCTTTCTTCAAAGACAGAAATTGTTAAGAAAGACAGAATTCCATCAAGCGATGATGAGTTCACGTATGCTAATGGAATTAAGTCATGGGTTGGAGCAATCTTTATTGACCTGGTTGGATCAAGTGATTTGTGTAAGTCTGCCGACGAAACAACGGCAAGGATTTTCAGAGCCTTTTGTTCTGAGGTGATAGCAATTTTGAAGGATGATACCAATTATAGGCAGATTGGAATAAGAGGCGACTGTGTTTATAGCATTAACTCAACTCCACATGTAAGCGATCTTGTCGATATGTTCCTTACTGCGGCAAAAGTACACACCTTTATGCGAATGTTCCGTAAACTATTAGAGAAACGTGGATACCCTACTATAACTGCTGGTATAGGTTTAGGTTGTTCTGAAGACTTAATAGTAAAGGCCGGACAAAACGGAAGCGGTATAAACGATAAAATATGGATCGGAAAAGCTGTAGTTGATGCTTCTCATCTTGGTGATAAGGCTTACAGAAATGGTATAAGTCCAATCGCGATGAGTACGTTGTTCTACGATACTATTCATGAATCACTTGAGGAGAGGAACGAAAACTATAAGTCATGGATAAAGCCCTATAAGAGTAATCAGTATGGTTATTATGCCAAGACAGAGTTCTATCATTGCGACATTATTCTATCGGATTTTGATAAGTGGATTGATGAAAATGTATAAGTGAGATAATGATGAGCCGTAAGAAAGCAAGAAAAAATAATAAGAAATCTATAAAGTTGATTGGAATGTCTGCGTTTCCAGTGACTGGCAATTCTGAAGGGAATTGCCAGAAAATCGAATATGCACTGAAATCCCTTGAGCGAACAGATTCGTGGATTAACAGCTGCGACAATAAAGTGTCCGTGCTGATTGGAATATGGGGAGTAGTATTAACGATCCTCCTGGCAACGGAATCAATTAAAGGCGCATATACATTTATCATAGAAATACTTTTAAATGACGTAGGGATATACAAGGGAGTGTTTATTGCATCGATCATCGTGATATTGGCTACATACGTCAATACTCTTCGACTTATATTAGGAGCCTTGTTCGCAAGAATAGATAGCAAAAAATATAACCAAAGAGGGTTAAGCATGATCTCTAATTTATTCTTTGGAAGTATCGCGCGAAGAGACTATCTTCAATATAGAAAATCCTTTATGGATGAAACGGATGATTGCCGACTAAATGATATATTGTCTCAGGTCTATATTTCTTCTGCGATTGCGAGCATAAAATACAAAAAATATAATGATAGCCTTATTTGGTCGTTAATCTCTGCGTTATCAACGTTCTTTTTAGTTGCCTGGGCAGTTATAGGTTTTTAAGTCATTAACACGTGAACAAAAGCTAGGGGTAGTAAATTATCTCCATGATTCGGAATGCTTTTGCTGAGTCTCGTATTTACTTGAATTCTGATCCGGTTGAAGATCTGGAACGAATCAAGGCAAGCTATACCCGTTGGAGAAAAGCATAACTT
>AUXO010295289.1_pt1 | contig 10260 bp, 15 predicted proteins | sample 768731 | NCBI WGS metagenome assembly AUXO01 (sample SAMN02715735, study PRJNA202380) | gut metagenome | biome: sheep rumen | host: Ovis aries | place: New Zealand: Palmerston North | reverse complement strand
AATGAGTACTATGATTCCTGAAAATGTAATTGAAACAAATAAAGAAACATTCTGTACATTTTTAAGACAGATAAGAAGAGATGGAGCAAGAATTGATGATTTAATTAAGAAATTGGAAAACTCAGATTTCTTTTACGCTCCTGCAAGTACAAAATATCATAATTGTATTAGGGGTGGTTTATGCGACCATTCACTTAATGTTTATTACAATTTAAGAAGTCTTGTTAAAAATAAACATTTAGAAGATAAAATATCAGAAGAATCAATTTTAATTTGTGGACTGCTTCATGATATGTCTAAAATGAATATATATGAAGAATCTGTTCGCAATAAAAAAGTCTATTCTGCTTATGGTAAAAAATATGATGAATTAGGTAACTTTGATTGGGTTAGTGAAAAAAGTTATCAAATGAAAGACATTAAAGATAGATTTGTGTATGGTAATCATGAGGAAACTTCCGAATATATGGTAAGAACATATATACCATTAAAATTGGAAGAATCCGTAGCTATATTAACTCATCATGGAAGTTTATCACACGATTGTGTTCCGATTGAATCTGTATCACAAAAGTATGAAAAATATCCTCTTGCTTGTTTGTTACATATTGCCGATATGATTAGCACTTATGTAGATGAAGATAGATAATATATGAATAAATTTGTAAAAGAACAATTAAAAAAATGTAATGTGGAATTGCCTTCATGGGATAATAATACTACACATATTATTATCCCTTATCAATCAAATATGAATACGATTTCCAAAATAAATAATTATAATAATATATTTATTCAATCATATATATTAGTAGAACCACCAAATTTTACTTTATCACATGATTGGAATAATGATACTGTTCCTCCTGAACAATATATGATTGTTCAATTTATTGATACTAAAGGAAAAATGACAAAAGTACGAGGTAAAGGTTTTAATACAAATATTCCTTGGGAGGGATGGTTACCAAATAAAAGTTTTGAGGTGATATGAGTGCAATCTTTTGGAGTTAAATATAGACCAACTCAATTTGATACTGTTGTTGGACAAGAATCTGTAGTAAAAATATTAAAACAACAATTATTAACAAAATCATTTAAAAATGCTTATATATTTAGTGGAGCAAGTGGATCTGGAAAAACTACTTGTGCAAGAATATTTGCTAATGAAATAAATAATCATCAAGGTAATCCTATTGAAATTGACGCAGCTTCAAATAATGGAGTAGACAATGTTCGTCAAATTTCAGATAGTGCTTCTGCTCGGGCATTAGATTCAGAATATAAAATTTATATTATTGATGAATGTCATGTATTGACTAATCAAGCATGGAATGCTTTTCTTAAAACAATTGAGGAAACACCCAAATATACAATATTTATATTTTGCACAACAGACCCACAAAAAATTCCTGATACAATTAAAAACAGATGCATGAGATTTAATTTCACTCGTATACCTGCTTATCAAATTAAATCACGATTAGAGTATGTGTGTCAACAAGAAGGCTTTACAAATTATTTGGATGCTTGTGATTATATTAGTAGAATTTGTAAAGGTGAAATGAGAAATGCTTTGAGTTTATTGGAAACTTGTGCTGATTATTCAACTGATTTTTCTATTGATAATGTAGTCAAAGCAATTGGCAATTTTTCTTATGATACATATTTTAAATTGATAAATGCCATTATTGATGGAGATATAACACAGTCATTTGACATTATAGCGAATATATATAATAATGGTAATGATTTATCATATTTTATTATTTCTTTCTTAGATTTTGTTCTGGACGTTGCCAAATACACTCTTTGCCAGGATATAAATATAACTAAATTACCACAATCAGAAATTGAACATTTAAAATTTACTACTAGCATAAACGATGCTTCTAAGTATTTTTTATATATAACAGATAAATTATTAGAATTAAAAAACATGTTGAAAAATGATACTGATGTTAAATCAACGATTGAAGTAATGTTTACTCAAATGTGCAGATTATTATGATAGGACAATTAAGTTTACAAAATAGAATATTAAACTTTACATATGAAACACTTCCTCAAACTATTATATTAGAAGGTCCCTTTGGCTGTGGGAAACACACAATAGTACAACTTATTGCTAAACAATTAAATTTACCATGTGAAGATATAACATTACAAATTTCTTATGATACATTATTAAATCTTTATATAACCACACAACCAACAATATATATTATTGATATTAATTTAGCTTCAACAAGTAAGAAAATTTTAAACTTACAAAATGCAATATTAAAATTTATTGAAGAACCACCTCAGTTTGCTAAGATATTTATTTTGTGCTCAAATTTAAACCAATTGTTATCAACAATTCAAAATAGATGTCAAATATTTAGATTTGCTAATTATTCAATACAAGAATTAAAAGATTATACAGAAGATTTTAATAGGACTCATGATGAAAGTCTTCCAGTTTTGAATGATTATTTGTATGAAATATATAATACACCTGGTAAGATTCAAACATTAAATTCTTCAGGTAATGTAGAAGAAATAGAAAAATTAATAAATAATATTATTGATAATTTATATAAGGCTAATCTATCAAATATTTTATCTATTGAAAATAAAATAAATTTTGGGCAAGGAGGAATTGATTTAGATATATTTATTCATATGATGAAACGAATATTAATATCTAGATTATATACCACTAATAATTTTTATAAATTAAAACAATACTATATTATAACAAAAGAATTTTCAGAAAATATTAATTTATTGAATGTGAAAAAACAAACATTATTTGAAAATTATTTGGTTCAGTTAAAACAAGTATTATGACTATTGAAGAAATAAAACAATTAATAGAATTAAAACAACCTTTACCAAACAAATATAATATATTTATATGTAAAGATGAGAGTGCTCAATTTATTTTTCATCAATATTTAAATGCATATTTAGAATATTCAAATTTATCCGTTGAATTTATTGATGATTTAACTGCAGTGCCCAACAATAATTTATTTACAATTGAACCTAAAAATATTAAAATATTATATGTGGATAAACTTGAAATAAATTATATACCATCAGAAAATGTTTGGGTAAGATGTAAATCAATAAAAAAAGATATTTTATCTGATATTTCTTCTTATATAATTGAAATTCCTAAATTAGAACAATGGCAGTTAAAAGATTATGCCATTTCTAAATTATCTTTTATATCAGAAAAAGATGTAGAACAATTAGTTAATACTCATCAAAATATTTATTGGTTAGATAATGATATAGATAAATTATTATTGTTTGAATCAGTACAGTCACAACACACAAATATATTTAATCAACTTTATGACCAATTATTTATTGATGTATCCGAATATAAAATTTTTGATTTAATAAATTGTTTTATTAAATATGATAAGAATAATTTATTAAAAATATTACAGAATATAGATAATTTAGAAATAGATATATTCGGGTTAATTACATTATTGCTAACTAATTTTAAGCGTATTATTGATATACAATTATCCAGCAGTTCAACTCCTGAAACTTTAGGTATATCAAGTAAACAATTTTGGGCAATTAAAAAATTTTCATGTGGAATATATTCTAAAACACAACTACTAAATATTTATGCTTTATTAACTAGATGTGATTTATTTATAAAAACAGGATATATTTCTACTGATATGTTATTAAATTATTTAATTATAAACATTATGACAATAAAAGAAAGGGTAAAATAATGAATGATACTTTTATTTTTCAAGGAAGAATTTATAATGTTAAGTTAGGGGAAATAGTATATGCATTTAATAATGACCAATTATTTGGAAATGCACTGGTTATTGGCACAGATAAATATGAATTAGTTCTCGATAAAATTGCAGAAGAAAAATATGCATATGTTTATAAAATTGTGGAAATTACAGATTTATCTAAATTTAATGATGAAATAGAAGAAGACATTAAAGAAGAAAAATCTCAAACTAATGAATTTCCTGATTTAACCAAATTAAAGAAGGACCAATTGATTAACATGGCATTAAGTATGGGATATGATGTAACTTCTAAAATGACAAAGAAAGATTTAATAGAATTGGTAGAAAAGTAAGATGAAAATAGGAATTATCGGAGATGTTCATTGGAGTAGATATTCCTCCATATTAAGATTAAGAGGTGAGAAATATTCTTACCGACTTGAAAACTGCATTAAGAGTATCAACTGGGCAGAGTGTATGACTTCAGATTGTTCGGTGATAGTTTATCTTGGTGACTTCTTTGATACTTCGGAACTTAATGCTGAAGAAATCACAGCCATCAAAGATATACAGTGGAACACACAAGAGCATTTCTTTTTAGTGGGCAATCATGAAATGGGGTTAAATGATTTATCATATAGCTCATCGCATTTATTTGATTACATTGATATTTATAAGGGGTCCAATGTAATTGATACTCCCAGAAAGTATGAATGGTCAAATTGTAATATTCATTTTCTGCCATACATTTTAGAAGAACAAAGAAAGCCATTTAATGAATATATTAGCAAAGAAGAAAATAAACGGACGATTGTATTCTCACATAATGATATTGCAGGTATTCAATTAGGAAAATATGTTAGTCAATCGGGCTTCAGTATTGAAGACATTGAGGCCAATTGTGATTTGTTTATTAATGGACATCTTCATAATGGTAATATTATTGGAGATAAAATAATAAATATTGGAAATCTTACAGGACAAAATTTTAATGAGAATGCATTTAATTATTCTCATCGTATTGGAATTTTAGATACGGATACATTAACATATGAATTATATGATAATCCATATGCGTTTAATTTTTATAAATTAGATACAACTGTAACGCCCGTTGATTTAACCAAATTAAAATCAAATAGTGTATTAACAATAAAAGTTTCTGAAGAAAATTATGACCATTATAAGACTCAAGTAACAAATTGTGATAATATTATTACATCAAGATTTATAATTGTATCTTCAAATTCCAATGAAGTGAATAATAATCAAGAACTCATTTCGGTAAATCATTTGGATAAATTTAAATCTTATGTTATTGATGTTTTAGGTTCAACAGATTTAGTACTAGAAGAATTAGAAGAGGTGTTAAAATGAAGATAATATTTCAATCAATGAAATTGCATAATTTTATGTCATATCAAGATGCTGAGGTATTATTGAATAGAAAAGGATTTATAATCGTAAGTGGTATTAACAATAATCCTGAAGATAGTGCTAAATCGAATGGAACTGGAAAAAGTAGTTTATTTTCTGCTATTTCTTGGGCATTAACAGGCTTTACTGTTCAAGGAAGTAAAGATGTAACAAACATATATTTGAGTGGTACTACAGTTGTAGAATTAAATTTTAAACTGGATAAACATGATTATAAACTCATTAGAAGTAAAAATCCAAGTAATTTAAAATTATTTATTGACAATGAGGATAAAAGTGGCAAGGGGATACGAGATACTGAAAAAATTTTACAAGAATATTTACCAGATTTAACATATACATTATTAAATTCTGTAATAATTTTAGGTCAAGGTTTACCTCAAAAATTCACAAATAATTCTCCAAGCGGGAGAAAAGAAGTACTTGAAAAATTATCTAATTCTGATTTTCTCATTCAAGATTTAAAAAGCAGAGTAAATCAACGTAATGAACAATTAAAGAATGAATTAAGAAATGAAGAAGATGCTTTATTAACTGCAACTACAACTTTAAAGTTGTTAAATGAAGAAATAATCACATTAAAATCAGAATTAGATTCATTGACTGATGATTATTATTCAAAATTAGTTTACGACCAGTCGCAAGCAGTCGCAAGTGAATTACGACTGAAACAAGACATTCAGCATGTTGATAAACTTATAGAAGAATTACAAGAAAAAAATATATCTATTCAATCAAATATTCAATCAAAGTATCAAGAGTATTATAATACTGTAGAAAGTAATATTATAGCCCAAATAAATGCACTTGATACAGATATAGCCACATTAAATTATGCTATAAATGATTTAAATAATGAAATAAAAACATTAGAATTAGTTGTGGATGTTTGTCCAACTTGTGGTCAAAAACTTCCTAATGTAACAAAAATTGACACCACAGATAAAAAAGCTACACTAAAAACATTACAAGAAAATTTAAAGCATAAATTAGAAGACAGAGATAATAAAAAATTATATCAGCAAAATCAACGAAATGTGTTTGAATTGTCTCAAGCGGATTTAAACACTGAATTAAAAAATATTCAAACTCAAATACAAACTTATACAAATGAAAGAAAAAATTCATACACAACTTTAACAAATGTGCAAGTTAAATTAGAAAAGTTAAATTATGAATTAACTAAATTTGAAGCACAAAAACAATCTATTCAACTTAAAATAGAGAAAAATGAAAATCAAGTAAATATTTTACAAAATTCAATTTTATGTTATAATACAAATATAAATACTTTTAATATGAGATTAGATATAAATTCTAAAATGAATTCTATGTTGGCTCGTGACTTTAGGGGATACTTATTACTTGGGATTATTGATTTTATATCTAAACATTCAAAACAATATGCATTAGAATTATTTGGAACTGATAAACTTGATTTTGGTCTTGATGGAAATAATATTTTCATAAAATATGACAATAAGGATTATGAAGTATTGTCTGGAGGAGAACAACAAAAAGTTGATGTGATATTACAGTTTGCAATTAGAGATATGTTATGTAAATATTTAAATTTTTCATCAAATATATTAGTTTTAGATGAAATTACTGATTCTTTAGATATTATGGGGAGTCAGAAAATGTTTAATCTTATTGCGAATAAGTTAAATGATGTAGAAGCAATTTATATAATCTCACATCATCAAGATGATTTTGAAGTTCCTTATGATGAACAAATTTTAATAATTAAGGGAGCTGACAAAATAAGTCGGATAAAAACATGACATTTACAAAACCAAAAAATATATCTTATACGGATATGTGTATTTATGTGGATGCTAAAATTCAGCAAGATTCTATTACTGATGATGAAGCGTCCCTTTGTTATGAGTATATATATTTAATTATATATATGTTATCTGTTAAAAATAAATATTTTAATAAAGAAGAATATTATGATGAATTTGCATTATCTTTAGCTAGTGATGTATTTTATAGATTATTCTTACATCCAAAAATGCATGAACTAGATGAGTCAGGTCATGCTAAAATGACCAAGATAAAAAGTTGTTTAAATTATATTAAAACTATTCTTTATGGAAGAAAAGTAGTATTTGAACAACACAATTACTCTCAAAAATATTTAGATATAGAACAATTACAAGATAATTATACACCAGTTTATACTTCATTTATTTATTCAGCTGATAATTCAAATTTCGATTTAAATACAAATATAAATATCTATTTTAATTCTATTACAAAAACCATTAAACAATATCTATACGATACTTCTCCTTATAGAAAACAACCAATATTAATGAAAAATATTTATATTAGTTGTATGTTATCTCTTATAAATTCATTGACTTTTACTTATACGGCCTTGCAAGGAATAAACACGAAATATGTTACACAAGAAGCTAAAATTAGATATTTATATAAATTATATAAAATAAATCGAAATAACTGTGTAGTATTGTATCATTTAAATGATTCTTATTATAGATATATAACAGTATTAGTACGACAATTATATTCACTCATAAAGAATGATATAAAAGATTTGTGTAAAAAAGATGTATTTATACCAGAAGATATTCTTATGAATATATCTATGATGGAAATTGCGGGGAAAGAGATTTATGACAATTAAAGAAGAATTAAATCAATTAAAAGAAACAGATGTATATTCTATGTTACTTTTTGTATTGTATAAAATGCGAGGTATTGAAGAATATTCAGTTTTAAGTGAGTTAGCTTATATTTTAGATAAAAAAAATTTATTAAATCTTTGTGAGTATTTCGGGGGGCTAACAATAAAAATACCTACAATAGATGAATTGGAATCATTGCTTAATTCATTATTAATGTATCAATATGTAGAATTAGAAGGTATTTCATATGAAGATGCCATTAAAAAGATGGGGTTTGACACCGCAGATTTAAGAAAAATAAAAAAAGATTATTATAAATTAACTAAAATATTAGAAGAATATTCATTTTTGAGGCCATAATGTTAAAATTACATTTAGAAAATATAAAAAACGATTTAAAAAATCATCATAGAGATAAAAAAGTATTATTGGAATATTATGTACAGACAAGATTAACTAAATCTTTACAATCATATTATTCTGATTTATCATCAAGTACTAATTATATTTTAAATAGAAATCCAATTAATGTGTTGAGGAAACTATGAAATGAAACAAAATTTAATTTCAGATTTACATGCAATAACTCGGGTCAATACAAAATTATTTTCTAAATTACTTTCTAATTGTGAAAGTTTAATTTGTGATTCAATTAATGAATTAGATGTTTCTGGAGAAGATATTTTAGAGTTAGATATAGGAATTGGAACAATCAGTTTTATTTTACAAGAAGATTGTTTATCATATGATTTTTATCCTTCAGAATCATTAGAAAATAAACTTGTTTTTACTTTAGAAAATAAAATTAATCCGGTAATAACTACTGCAGAACAAAAATTAGAACAAAAGTTATTAGCCACATATAAGGATTTATTATAATGGATAAAAATAATATTGATACTTCTCTTGCAGAGTTAGAAGAACAACTTATACAAGAAGATAATATTGATGAAATAAATAGAATTGTAGAATTATTCAATTTAAATTTACAAAAGAAAAATATTATTCGCAGTGCAAAATTATCTTCTGTTCAGGATAAAATAGTGAATCATATAGAAGAAAGAATTGCTTTAGAACCAGAAAGCATAGATGATAAAGATTTAATAGGGTATCATAAAGCAATACAAGATACTCTCAATAAATCTGATACTTCTATGGAAAATGTAAAAGTACCCACAATTCAAATAAATCAACAAGTAAATGTGGATAAAATTACATTTGATAGTGATTCTAGAAAACGTATATTAGCTGCAGTAAATAATATACTTAATTCCGAAGATACAGATTTAGAAGCATTAAAATTAGAAGGAGAAGAATAATGTCAGTTAAACATGTAAATGATTATTATTTTAAAGTGTTATCACAATATCAAGAATTAAATGCTACTTTGGAAGCCATGGAAAAATATATTTCTGATTCCAATTTAGAAATAGCTCAGCAAAATATTGAAAGTATTAAACAACAAGTAGCACAGCTTAAAGAAAATTATTTACGTATATCGTATATAATTTTTTTATTAAATATGCCTAATAAAAAAGAAAAACAATCTCGTTATGTAAAAAGAGAAAAGAAAAAATTAGAAAATATCCCAGAACAAGATAGATTATTAGGCGTTTTAAGAGAAGATAATAAGATTCTTAATAATTTAAAATCATATACAGAAAATTAAACTGTACAATTTTTGCTAAATTATATGTTAGGAAACAAGTATAAATGAATGAATTTTTAAAACAATTATCAATAACTACAACTGGAAATTATGTTGAAGATAAATACACTATTGAAATAAATAATTTCAATGAGTTTTCTTTAATATATAATAAATTAGAACAATCAGAACTTATTACAAAAGATAGTGATGAATCTTTTTTTAATATGGATGAAGCTCATGTAGTTTATTTATCTGATGAATATGAAATTCTATTACTTGGTGATTTAAATAATGATGTATATAAATTGATTGTAGAGGAATTATAATGGCTGATTTAGGAACCATTTCAACACTTCAATTTCCAACTGGAGATACAGCATCTATAAAAGATGCTACAGCAAGAGAATCTATAAATATTTTAGATATAGATTCCACATATACTTCATCAACAAAAACAGTAACTTTAGTGTTTGGCCCTTCATCTTTAGCAGATGCAACGGAGTATTAATTTATGTCTAAAAAAGTAGCTTTAACAGAACAATATTTATATGATATTGCGGATGCCATCAGAGCTAAAAATGGACTTACGGAAACGTACACACCTGCTGAAATGGGGCCCGCTATTTTAAATTTAGGCGGAGGAGGTATTGTTCCTTCTGGCACTATTAATATTACTACTAATGGCACACATGATGTTTATAATTATGCTAATGCATTAGTTAATGTGTCAAGCGAAGCACCTACATTACAA
>AUXO015534388.1_pt1 | contig 10261 bp, 28 predicted proteins | sample 768731 | NCBI WGS metagenome assembly AUXO01 (sample SAMN02715735, study PRJNA202380) | gut metagenome | biome: sheep rumen | host: Ovis aries | place: New Zealand: Palmerston North | reverse complement strand
GTTCCTGAAAATTTAATTAAAGAAGAAGACGTTCCTGAATATGCAGGTTTAATATACATGAAAGATATGTATCCGTATTTTGAGATTATTAAACAAGCACCAAAATTAACTGATTCAAAATATGATAAGGAACAATTAAACTTACTTGAAAAGTTTTATTATAACTATCGTGATTGGAGACGTAAAACATTAAATGAAAGAGTATATTCAGAAGAATTAAATAGATTAATTGATGAATTTAACGAAAAGCCTGAAAAAGAAAAAAAGCATTATGCTAAATTATTAGAAGAAAATAAGAAAAATAAAGTTGCTGCTGATACAGAAGGCCAACGTGCAGATGCTTATATGAAATTATATGATGAAGTAAATGATGAATTAAAAAAAGCAAATAGAGTTATTTATAAACTTATAAATATACTTAAAAACAATAATATTAACATTGATAAGAGGGAATTATGGAAACAAGATTAACAAAAAATGTTGCTGAAACAGTTTATAACATTGATTATCATTTTTTCCATAAATCGTCTGATTCTAAAAAAAACGACTTAATTTTTGGTAGTAATTTTTTTCAGATGAGAGTTGGATTTAATTTTCTTTTACCTGAAAAATATATTATTTCTAATATTGAATCTCCTAAAACGAGATTTTTAAAAGATGAAAAAATAAAATTGTTTGGTAAAAGATGAAAAACGATATTAGATATTTTGATTCACCAAACATAAAAAACCTGAAATTATATAATGGCATTATTTTTGTAGAAGATTATGAAAGAGAAACTTACTTTTAAAGAATGGTATTTTCAGAAATATAAAGAATATCCTGAAAGCCCAAGTAGACAAAACATTAAACATTACATTAGTGAATTAACGCTTGAAAAATTTAATGATACTTTTGATAAATTAAAAGAGTATCATGAAAAAGTAAAAGAATATTTTGAAAAACATAACATAAAATCTGAGCCAATATATGAACTTAATTGGGATTTCGATGTTGAAAATGGTGAAACCACAAATGAACACGGTTTAATATTTGTTTATTATCTTCGTCAGGAAAACGATTACGAATTTAATGAAAGAATAGAAAAACGTGAAAATGATGCTATTCGTTTATATGATGCATATGAAACGAATTATGAACACGAATTAAATATAGAAAAAGAAGTTGAAGAAAAAGAATATCAACAATATCTCAAACTTAAAGAAAAATTTAAAGATAAAGAAAATGAAAAAAACGATGCTGACTAAAGAAGATTTACAAAAATCTTGTGACAAAATGGAAGAAGCAAATCAAGTTATTGGTATTAAAAAGTCAATGCTAAGTGAAAACGTTAGAAAAATGATGGAGTTTAACGAAGCATATGAACTTAAAAGAGCAAAAACACGTGATAAACTTAAACTAATAATTGATACTTTTAACGAAATGCTTCATAGTGGTTATTTTACTTCTGAACAATGTTACGGATGGCTTCAGATGGAACATAACAGATATGATTATGAAATATATAAGGATTATGGTTTTCACCCATTAACTGATTTTGCATTCCTTTATCCTGAACGTCTCACAATGTCAGAAGAAATACGTAAAGAACTTTTAAATATATGATACCAAAATTAACACTTGACATAGATTTTATAGAATCAACTTGGAAAGAGAAAAAAGACCAAGAATTTGTTAAAAATGATTGTGATTGTGTTCCGTTAAAAAATGGAATTGAGGTTCACGATTGTGATGACATGTGGGTTGAAATAGGTGTTTTTAAAGAATTTAAAAAAGTTATTAAAAAACTTGTATTTTATGGTTATTGTGATACTGAAGATGCGTTGTTAAAATTCATTCAACAATACGAAGATGATAAAGAAAAAAATTACTTTGTTGAAGTTGGTGGATTGTCAATGAATAATGAAAAGTATTATAAATGGGGAAGTTATATTAATAAAGATGGTGAAAACACCCATAATGATTATTGGGATTGGATTAGAGAACACCCTGAAGATAAAAATAAACAAGAATTTAAAGGTAAATGGATTAGATTTGCAATTCATGAAATTGGAAAATGAAATTGTCTGAGTTTAAAACAGAATATCAGTTTAGAAAATGGTTTTTTGATAATAGAAATTATCGAAAATATTATTTTACATATATAAACCTTTATAATGAATTTGAATATCCTAACACTAGGGTATTTAGATTAACAGATAAAAACAAAACACTTGGTTTATGTTTAATATCTGAATATAATAATAGAGAAATATGGATAAACCTTTTTGAAATTAAAGAAGAATTTTGTGGTAAAGGATATGGTAAGATAATGTTTAATTTATTAGTACAAAATATTAAACCAAAATATATTCAATTAACATATGCTGGTGAAAACGCATATAAATTTTGGAAACATTTAGGTTTTCATAGACATAGAACCTATCCTTATGAAGAAAATGATTTATACAAAATAGTAAAAAGAAAAGAATATGAACTTTAGAGAAAGAATTGTACAAGCAATCAAAGAAAGACGTGATTATTACAGAGGAATTGTTAGTAAAGAAGAACCGTTTATTAAACGTAAAGATACTGACTATTCCGAAGGGTTGGATGAAGAACAACTAGAAGAACGTGTTCCTAATGAAGTCTATTTTGATGCTAAATCAAGACAGAGTGAAGCAAACGTAATTCTTAGGGATATTGTTGAGGTAAATATTCCAGAAAATATGGATAACGTTACAGATGGTTATCATACTTTTAAAGAACTTTATGATTATAGAATGTTATATAACGCAGCATTTTTTAATCAACTTGCTTTTTTTGATGATTGGGATGATGGATTTTGGGAAAGTGAATATGATGTTCATAAGAGCAAAAGACATTCTGATGGAGAAGAATGTTTTGGTGGTGGTTGGTTTGTTGTAATGGCTGAATTACCTACAGGACAAATATCCAATCATTATGAAATGAAGTATTGGGATTATTTTAATATTCCTGAAAAAGAAAAGGCTAATAAATGGGATGGACATACCCCACAAGAAGCAGCTGAAAGGTTAAAAAGATTTATCCTTAAACAATATGAAGTATAAAAAACTTGTAATAAATGATAATTTTCAACTTAATTATGATGAATATCTTAATTCTTTTGAAACACGTGTATTTCCTTTTACGTATTTAAAAATTACTTCTGAAGGTTATCCTTCAATACATGAATATTGGGAACATCATTCAACTCAAAGAGTAAGCCATATTTATCATCTTTTAACAGGAAGAAAAAAGAAATTATGAAATTTGACGATAATCCAACAAATTAAAATGGTATGTTTTGTTATTCGGCAAAAAAAGTAAAACAAAAACTTACAAGTCAAGGCTGTTTAACAATTAGAAATAGGCCACCAGGTTTTGAATCATCAATGATTTATTTAAGAACTATAACTGATAACGAAATATATTTTAAATTTTAATTATGGTTACCGAACAAGAGTTAATTGAAAAAATAAAAGAAACAGACGGTGTGAAAATCGTTGTTGCTAAAAAGAAAAAGAATGGTACTTATACCATTTATCCACAAGTTACTGAAGTTGTACATATCAATGTTCAACTTATCGGTGAATGCTATGCTATTGTATATGAAGATTAAATATAAATGTTATGTGTTTAACTAAAGCAAAATTAATTCAAACCAAAAACGATATTGTTTGTTATAAAGTGCTGAAATTAGTTTCTCCATCTACACCAAACAAATTTTATAGTCCAATTATTGGTCGTGATTTTCATCAAATACCATACGCTTATGAACTAAACAGAACTGAATTACAACCATTCTGTATTGCCCCAGAGATTGTGGGATACCGATTTATTGAAAAAGAATATATGGGAATGAAATCTAAGAAAGGTGTTATTAGTGTTGCTAATGGTGCTTTTCACTCATTCAAATATGAACGTTCAGCACTTAAATATGCAAAACGATTGAGTTATGATTCATTCTATGGAACTGAATTAGACGGTAAAATTTGTCAATATGTTGTGGTTAAATGCATCATACCTAAAGATAGTAGATATATCTATAAGGGACAAATAAGCGGTGAACACATGAGGGGTTATGCTTCTTCAGCAATTACACCAATTGAAATTGTAAAAAACGAAAACGAAGTTATAAAAAATGAAAAAAGAAAAAATCTATTTAGCATCTTCACTAGATAATGAATCTATTGAAGATATGAAAAAAGCACAGAAAATCCTTAAAGAAAAAGGATTTGAAGTTTATGCTCCCATCGAACATCATGTAACTAATGCATGGGACTATCCTAATAACGAATGGGGTTTGATGGTGTTTCAGTCTGATATTGAAGCAATTAAATCCTGTGACTATCTCGTTATGCTTTCCTATGGTAGATATTCTACAGCAGGTGCTAACTGGGAAGCAGGTTTTGCTTATGGTATTGGAAAGAAAGTTATTATCGTTGAATTAACTTATAATCCAATGTCACTTATGGTAGCAAATGGTAGATATGCATCACTTCGTGGAATTGATGCTCTCGAAAACTATGATTGGGAAAATATGCCTAAAACAAGAACTGATACTGAACAAAAATAATATGCAAAAACAAGTAGTATTAACAGAAGAAGAATATAACGAACTTCTTGAAAAGAAAAATAAAATAGAAAATAATAATCAAGTAACCATTAATAAATCTGAATATGAAGATTTAAAGGCTGCTTCATATACTTTATTTGCTATGCAGAATCCTTTGATAATTTGTCCAAAATGTAGACAAGCATATCTTGTAAGCGGATATGTTTGCCCTTGTTGTGGATATGATTATTCAAACGATTATGATGACGATGACTTTTAGTTTGGTCCAATATTTGTAGTGTAATTTATCGTTAATTTAAAATAAAAATGTTATGTGCTTACACAATGCCGTTAGAATAAACACTGAAAAAGATATTGTTTGTTACAAATTGTTTTGGAAAGATAGTGATAGACCAGATAAATTATATAGTATTTACCGATATTCTCCATATAAACTAAATGTAACAAGAAGTACACGTACAAAAACACCAAAAATTTATTATTCACAAGATAAGAGGGGAAGAAAAGAATATAGCATAAACGAATCTGCTTTTCATTCTTTTGCTAATTATGGTGAAGTAAAAAAATTTCAAAAAAACAGATACAATGGTGGTTCTGTTATTGTAAAATGTATTATACCTAAAGATTCTGCATACATCTATGAAGGAACATTTGAAGGAATAAAATCATATGCTTCACAGAAACTTAAACCTATGGAAATAATGGAACAAAGTATTTTTGAAGATTAAAATGTTATATTATGATACCAACTTATACTGAAGAACAAATATTTGAAGCAATAGAAAAAGAAGGTTTAGCACCTTGCGCTTATGGATATAAAACACCATACTGTATTTACGTCTTTAATTATGGTAAAGAAAAAGAAGAAGTATGGGAAAATTTACCAACACCATTACACGGATTTGAACGTGCCTTTTGGGATAATAATATCGTTGATTTAGTAGATTATTACTTACTATCATCTTATGATGAAAATAGTATAGAATCTCTGGAATTTGAAATGAAAAGAAATAATTTAATTTAATATGTGCCTTATTAATCCTCAAAAATTAAATCAAACACATGATGTTGTGTGTTACAAAATTTTTTATAAACGTGCTGATAATAACCTGTTCTATAAAATAATTAATAAATTGTTTTATGGAAAAATTCTATTTTCAGCATTTAGGTTTGTCGTATATAGACTTGGTTGGACTAAAAAAGTGAATGTTGATGAACCTTATATCTTCTCTTATCAAAAGAAAATAGAAGGTAATTCCTTACATTCATTCGTTACCCTTGATGATGCATATAATTTCCTTAAAAATGATTATGAAGCATTCTTGGGTGATGTGTGGAATAGAAACAATTATATGCCTTGCATAGTTCAATGTAAAATTCCAGAGAATAGTAATTTCCTCTATAAAGGTATATTCGAAGGAGAAAATAATAGGATATATCAATCATATGCTTCAGAAAAATTAAAACCTGAAGAAATTATTGTTGAATGGCTTAAAACTGAAGATTAATTATGTGTTTATACGCTGCAAAAAGAATTAATCAAGAAGAAGAAATAGTATGCTATAAAGTACTGTATAAATCCAGTGCTGGAGGTGTTTATGATAAAGACCCTGATAATTGGGATATTATGTATTCACCCTACTATGGCTCTCGTTATCATATGAATCACACAAAATATACTAAGTGTGAAGGTGAAGTTGTAAATGGTCATTACGTTGTTAACACACAAGAAAATATAGATGTGTCTTTTTTAGGTGATAGACCATGTACTTCTACAACATCATTTAAAAGTATTCCTTGTAAAGTTATACATGGAGCACTTCATTCTTTTAAAAATTTGGATGATGCAATATATATGGCTGATTTGCTTCTTGAAAATTATGATAATACTTTTGTAGTAAAATGTGTTATTCCTAAAACTTCTAAATATACTTATGAAGGGTTTTCTGATATTGATGCAACAGGTGTAAAATTTTCACCTTCTTATGCTTCACAGAAATTGAAACCATTGGAAGTAATAAAACATTTTAATGTTGGGAAAATACTTAAAGATGATATGAAAGGAATTAATGTATGATAATTAAAAAGAACCAATATAAAATATGTGAAAATTGTCAATCCTGTGTATCAGGTGAAGACCTTAACATATATGAACATTATAATTATAACCATACAAAATGGAATGAATATTGGGATTGCCCAGTATGTAGTGAAACCAATTTTGTAAAAACAATTAAAGAAAATAAATAATGAATACGATACTTATATTTTATCTTATTGGTGTCCTTGTAAACTTCCTTGGTAATTTACCAGGACTTATTAGTACAATTAAAAATAAACAAAAATTCTCACCAAGAGGAACAACTAATGTAATACTCTTTATCCTAACTTCATGGGTTGGACTTGCAGCATTTTTCCTCTATGGAAGATTTACTGATGAATTCTAAATTATGAAATGTAAATTAACTGATAAAGAATGGGAAGATAATAAAACTAAATCTATCTCCTTCAGACAAGTAAAAGAAAGATTCTATGCAGGAATTTGGTATGATAAAAATTACTGGCTTCCTGTAAATCCTGATTTGGATAAAAAGAATCTTTACTGCATTCAACTTTCACCCACTATATCATATATGGTGGATAAAGATATTCTTGGTGATAAAACATATTCAGTAAATTTTACGAAAGAAAATTATATTAAATGGGTAAATAATGATTGGAATAAATTCAAACTTGATTCAAATCATACTTATCCACCAATAGATTCTCTTGGTGAAAATCAAAAATATCTTGAAACTGAAAATGGTACTTTTGTAGAATCATATATGAAAAATGGTTTTTATGATGGCGAAAGTTATTATCTCTATGATACTGAAACTAAACGAACAGTTAGAGTATATAGACCAGAATATTTAAGCAATTACCTTCGCACTAAACCTATGAAGGATGTTGAATCAGAAATGAGAAAACAAGCAATTAACTTAATGGAAAAAGCTAAAAAAGATAATAATATAAATAAAAATACATATGAAACAATCATACTTTGATGGAAGATATTTACTTACATTTGACCTCGCTGATGAAAATACAAAAGATACAGCAGTTCTTAATATAATTGATACAGAAACTGACGTTAATTATATATTTTATTATTGATTATGACAGACGAAGATATTAGAAAAGAACTTGAAGAAATAGTTCCTAAATCAACATTGACCGAAGAAGAATTTCTTAAGGTAAAAGAACTATCTAAAAATGGTTGGCCAAGTGCTGTGAAATATATTAATCAAATTCACCCAGACCTTGGACTAAAATTTTCAAAAACTTATTACGACCTTTATATTGACGATAGAGAATTTAATTAATTATGGAAGAAGAAAAATATATTCAAAAACTCCTTGATATACTTAATAAAAATTATAGTAATACAACATTCACATCAATGCTTTGGGATATGTTTGGTAAACACGAAGAAGCACTTAATACTTATATTAAACCAGATAGAGAATTCTGGTTTTATGATGGAGAAAAAATGTGTTACCGTAAATTAAAAGTAACTTACGTTAGAAGTGGCGTTATGTTCTTTGTTTTCAATGATGAACCTGAAACTGAACATGCTTGGTTTATTAGTAGTTTTAATTGCGCTTCTTTACATGCAGCACAAATATATCCATATGAAATTAGTAAAATACTTTCTAAATGGTATGAAGATGCCGAAAATGATTTTCCTAAAATCTGTGAACAATGTAAATGGGATAATTGTGAAGGTAGAATAACAGTAGAAGTAATATGGGATAATCAATAAAATATTTTAATTATGAGTAAAAAAAAGAAATTATCAGAAGAAGAAATAAAAACTCTTCATTATGCCTTATTTTGGCTTAAAGACCGCCTTGGTACATCATTAGATGTAACATATTATGAAACGGAAATGACTTTATTAGGAACAATTAATGCTTTGTCCGATATAATTGTAAAATATTCCGACATAAATTTGAACTCAGAGCAATTCAAAAAATTGTTTAAAGATAGAACTCAACATCTAGATTATTTAAAATTTAAATCATGAATAACAACGTACTAAAATATATTAATAGCCATAAAGAAAGAAGGCAACATACAAGAACAGTAGAATGGTATGAAGGTATTGCATATCGTAGTGAAAAAGTAACTAATTATTATGATACCTTAACAGTTGATGAAGCAAAAGAAGCATGTAAAATTGCAGAGCAAGAAACCACTGAAAAAAATACTAAAGTTGCAGTAAAATTTATATATAATCTTATGCGTGACTTTGGAAATACACATAAAGATTCTGTTGATGTTGCGTCTAAATTATATACTAAAATGACTAAGAAAAAATTAGATATACAAAAATTTTTAATATAAAATAATATGTGCCTTAATATTAATTTATATAAACATCCAGGTTATCAATCAATAACCAATAGAAAAGATATTCCTTGTTATAAAGTAATTAGAAAAAATTCCAAAGGACAATGGACTTCTCTTTTCTTTAAAAGAAAAAAATGGGAATTAAATAAACTCTATACTAATACAGGAAAAATAGATAGAGGGGCAACTACTATATGTGGCGGTTATTATCATAGTTTTGCAAATATAAATGATGCTATGTGTCATGCATATGAATATGGTGGAACTGTTGCTAAATGTATAATTCCAAAAGGTAGTCAATACTTCTCTGGTGATTGTAATCATGATGGCTATGGTTATGCAAGTAGAAAACTTAAAATAGTAAAAATTTATGATTAAAGAAGATTACGTTAGTTTTGAAACAGCAAAACTCCTGAAGGAAAAGGGTTTTAAGGAGTGGTGCTATAAATCCTATGGTACTGATGTATATCATAAAGGTGTACCAATCAGTTTTGATGAGGAATGTGAACTGAAAGATGAAGGTCTTGGAGATGAAATTGAATATGTTGAAGGTGGACATCTTTATGATTTTGGTTGTGATAACAGTGAAAAAGAAACAAATGTATGGGCCGCTCCAACTCTTCAAATGGCAATGAAGTGGTTGAGAGAGAAATATAATTTACATATAATTACACTCCCCTATGCTCCATTTGATAGGCATTCTTATCATCCTTATTTTGAAGCCGATAAGGTTTATATAGCCCAATTATATAGAGGTATAATTCCAATTGATGAAATTGGGAGAAACGTAATTAGATTAACTCACGAAGAAGCCTGTGATGCTGCTATAAAATATTGTCTTGAAAAATTGATTTAACTATGGATAAAATATATAGAATAATTTATAAAATGGATATTTTTGGATTCTGGCAAGAATTTAAAAATAAACCCATTGATGAATCTAAATGTGTAGCAGACAAAGTGAAGTGCATTGAATATGTAAACACTGATGATGCAAAACTAAAAGGAAGTGATATAGAAGAATTGGAACGGTTGATTGAAGAATATAGAATGAGTGAACCTGATTGTTCAGAACACCAACTATATGAACTTATAGCATCAGAATTTAATAGAAGACATTTCAAAGATTAAAAATATGACACAGGAAGAAAAACAACTCTTACTTAAAGACCTTTGTGCAAGGTTGTCTTACAAAATTATTGTAAAGGTTAATGACACACAAGGTATAATGGATGAAATAGATATTCCTAATGAAAGAATTTTCGTTAGTAATTTAAATCCTTTTCT
>AUXO014771642.1_pt1 | contig 10261 bp, 5 predicted proteins | sample 768731 | NCBI WGS metagenome assembly AUXO01 (sample SAMN02715735, study PRJNA202380) | gut metagenome | biome: sheep rumen | host: Ovis aries | place: New Zealand: Palmerston North | reverse complement strand
TTTTCTGACAATAAAATATACGAGCTATTTACAAAGTGCTGGAAGGACAATCTGAAATCCTATTGGGGTGGACAAGAATTGTATACACCTAATAAAGACAAGGAAACTTTTATAAATACCCTGGAAGGACATATGAGGCAGCATTATGACTCTGCTAAAAGACAGGGCTATCGTACATGGGTTTTATCTTAAAATGTTGTCATATACAGTTGCTTGAGGTATTGATTATAATTATGTTGCAAAGATAGAGGATCCTTGTTATCTAAGGATCCTTATATCTTGAAATGTCGTTCGGAATGTATTATTCGTTACACCGAATGTGAGCATAATGGGAACAGCTTTATTAGATTTATTAGACTTACAGCACAATGATAATAGTATTATACAGAGTTGCAGTATTCTGAAATGGATATAGTTAGATGATTAAGTACAAATGTAAAGAATGTAATTTAATAACGGAGACATCAATTTGTCCCGCATGTGGGAAAAGGACAGTGATTGTTGAATCCAATATTAATTGGTGTGATGAATGCAATATTCCTATCTACGATGATATTTGCCCTATCTGCGGTAAAGAAGCGCATCGTCTTGGCTCTGATTTAAGACCGGTGTTTCCTGAAGAGAGGCTTTTACTGGAGATTATGTTAGGGGAACCTTTTAGATATAAGAACTCATCTGTCTGGAATGCCGCTGGCAATTATTATTATGCTGACGGAAAACGAATTAAGTTCAGTGTTAGTCAGACAAAAGAAATGGATGCAGATTCAATTCGAGAACAGCTGATAAGTTTTTCTCCTGACAATTCGTATGATTATTTTAATCAAACAATTAAAAAGGCGCTGATAGCTAATCGCAGGCGTTTTGAATACATAAATTCAGAAGCAATAGAGTATATCAGACATTCTGTTGAAAATGCGAATTTGACGGAAATGTTTGTGTCTTTTAGTGGTGGAAAGGATAGTACTGTCGTATCAGACCTTGTTCTAAAGGCAATGGGGACCCAGCAGATCCTTCATATATATGGAGACACCACATTAGAATTTCCTGAATCTGCTGAATATGTAAAAAGATTTCGCAAAGAGCATCCAAAAACACCGGTTATCACTTCTAGAAATAAAGATAAAGATTTTTATGAATTGGCAGAGACTTTAGGCAGTCCATCCAGGCAAATGCGATGGTGCTGTACTGTTTTTAAAACAGGTGCCATTCAAAGGAAGATACAGACACTTTTTAAGAACAAAAAACAGATATATACATTTAATGGAATTCGTAGAAGTGAGTCATCATCCCGGAGCAAGTATGACAGAATATCCGATAATTCAAAAATAGCAGTACAAAGAACTATTTCTCCAATCATTGACTGGCTTGATTTTGATGTCTGGCTTTATATTTTGTATACAGGAATTGATTTTAATCAAGCATATCGAAATGGTTATACTCGTGTAGGGTGTTGGATGTGCCCTAATAACAGTGCATGGTCAGAGTTTTTGTCAAAAATATATATGCCGGAACAATACAAAAGATGGCACGATTTTTTGATTAGATTTGCAATCAAATTAGGGAAACCCGATCCGGAAGTATATGTAAGAGAGGGTAAGTGGAAAGCCAGACAGGGTGGTTCAGGCGTTGAATATGCAAAAACATCAGTTCTGACATTTGAGCCATGTGCTCTTCAGGAAAACACTATTAATTTTGAACTGCAGAAACCAATCTCAGAAGAATTATACGAATTGTTTAAACCGTTTGGATACCTGGATTTTAATCTAGGTAATAAACGTCTTGGAGAAGTGTATGTTGTTGGAAAAGATGGAAATTTACATTTGAAGCTGCAAGGAAAAACAGGAACTACCCAGTTGAAGGTTAGTATTCTTAATAAAAATGCAGGTCATTGTAAAAGCATTAAGGCAGTTGAAGATAAAGTCAAATGTCAAATCACAAAGTATCAAATGTGTATGGGCTGCCTTGGATGTGAAAGCGTATGTAAATTTGGGGCAATTAATATTGTTACAAATCATGCCGGATTGGTTTCTTATAATATTTCTAATGAGAAATGTGTAAGGTGCGGAAATTGTATAAACCACTATGATGGTGGGTGCTATATACGTAAAGTGCTATGCATAAAGCGTTGAGGGGATACATGAAAAAAAACAACTATAGATTAAAGGGACATGAATCATTTGTTCCGCGAGACGGCTGGATAACAAAGGGAATAAATGCAGTATTTAAAGATCCCATGCTTTACAGAGTAAACAGTGGAGCTGATGCATTAGGCGTGGGTACAAATATGGCGAAATCTATTCGCTATTGGATGAAAACTGCCGACCTTACCAAAGAAAGCAGTGTTAAGGGAGTAAATCTGACAGAATTAGGTGAGACCATTAGGAAAAACGATATTTATATGGAGGACATTTTTACACTTTGGGTTATTCATGCAAATATTGTATGTAATTTTAAAAATGCCACTTCATGGAATTTGTTTTTTAATCATGTGGATTTAACGACTCCTTTTTCCAGAGAAGATCTTATTGGACTGATTAAGTCTCTCATAGTTGAATATACCGGGGATGAAATGCCGTCGGAACGCTCTCTGAAAGATGATTGTAGTGCTATTTTATCTATGTATTCCAGAAGTGGAAGTCCGATAGATGATCCGGAAGATAAAAGAATTAGCCCGTTTGAAGATTTAGGATTGATCGAACATATTGGAAACCGTTTTGTAAAGAGACGACCTTCTTATGAGAGCATTGATAAACTGCTAGTATTGTATCTATTTATTGACAGGCTAAATGAAGAAGGGAGTTTGCCAATCGACTATCTTACAGAGGGTGAAAACATGCCGGGAAAAGTTTTTAACTTAAATAGGATAGCTGTAAATGAATATCTGGATGTGTTGCAAAATGCCGGTTATATTACGGTCAATCGCACGGCAGGACTTGATATTATTTACCCAGCTCGGTGTAAGGATCTAAAGAAAATTAACGTCGTTAAAAAGTATTATGAGGAGGGCGCAATACATGAGATTAAGTGATCTCGTACAAATTGACAGCAGATTTGAAAAATCTGTTAACCTTCTTCTTGACTTATATGATAGAAGCAAAATAAATGCATATATACCTACTAGATCGTCTGTTAATCTTTTAAAGAAATACCTTGACGAAGTAACAGGTTTTTCAGGTAGCAGGGCTAATATTCTAATCGGTCCGTATGGAAAAGGAAAGAGCCATTTATTATTGGTATTAATGGCCATATTATCAGGAAATCCGTTTGAAGAGCTTAATAAACTCATAGAGAAGGTAGATTTGTTGAATTGTGAAGTCGCTGAAATCATATGCACAGTCAACAAATCATATAGATTTTTGCCCGTTATTATTAATACCAATAGTGGCAATCTTAGCCAGGCCTTAGTTAGAAGTCTTAATCAGGCTCTTATTAGAGAAGGGTTAAATGATATTGTTCCAGACAGCTATTTTTCAGAGGCTGTGAAAACCATACGCTTATGGAAGGAAACATACCCATCCACATATAGTTCGTTTGAAAAACTTATTGATAGTTCAGTAGACAGGTTTGTTAATAGACTTATTGATTATGACTATGATGCGCTTGACGCTTTTAGAAAATATCATCCGCTAGTTACTTCCGGAAGTGAGTTTAACCCTATTATTAATGATGAAGCAATCTCAGTTTATAGATCTATCAATAGGGTTCTATGTGAAAAATATAGGTATTCCGGTATTTATGTCATTTTTGATGAGTTCAGTAAATATATCGAAGGTCATACAGAGGAGACTTTCTCCTCTGATATGAAAGTACTGCAGGACATATGTGAGTTGTGTAATTCCTCGAGCAATGAACAGATGCATCTGACATGTGTTGCACATAAAGCGATTCGGTCATATGGTGATTCATTATCTAAAAATGTATTGAATGCATTTCGAGGGGTAGAAGGAAGACTTATTGAGGTGCCATTTGTTGTTTCTTCTCAAAACAACTATGAGCTGATTGCAGATGTGATTCATAAGAAGAACGAGTTTACAGCATGGAAGGATAACCAATTCCATCAACAATTGCTTGAAAAGTCCTATAGTATTTCCGAATTTACTGCATTATTTGAAAAAAAAGATTTTGAAGCAATTGTAGGTGATGGCTGCTTTCCGCTGACACCGATTACAACCTTGTTGTTAATGAATCTTTCGGAGAAAATCGCACAAAATGAAAGAACTTTATTTACTTTCCTGTCCGGAAAAGATTTTCACAGTTTAAATGAATATATAGTAAATTGCTGTGATGTTTCTTATGCAGGAGCAAGTCTTATATATGATTATTTTTTGCCGCTTTTTGAAGGGGAAAATAATACATCTATTCATCATGAATGGTTAAAAGCAGACTTTGCTCTTTCCAAAGTCAATGACATAGAAGAACAAACGATTATAAAGAGTCTTGCAATCATAAAGATGGTAAACAGATCTGATGATATACCTTCAAACGATTTGTTTATATATCTTGCTTCCGGTCTTGGTAAAGAGACAGTTACCAATGCAATACAGGCTCTTATAGAAAAAGAAATCATTGTATTTAGAAAAAATACAAGAGCATATGATTTTCAGAATAAAATTGGCGTCAATATTGAAAATGTAGTATCGGATTATGCGCTTAAGTACTTTTCCAAGATAGATGCCATTTCTGTTTTAAACGATGTATATCGCAAGAGGTATATCCTTCCTAAAAAATATAATCAGGATCATTTCATGACTCGATATTATAGAGTTATTTTTATGGCTCCGGATACATTTATGAAGCTTATGTCAGCTTCCTATCTTTCGGATGAAAATGAGCCGGATGGATACCTGTTAATACTATATGGAGATTTCAATTCGGAAGAGACACTTAGATTACATATCAAAGAGGTAAACGACAATAAAATCCTTATGGGTATATCAGAAAAGAAGGAGGATTTATCTGATAGCGTCAGATCGTTACTTGCAGTCAGGCGGTTAATGGGAGATAAGGAGTTTATCTCTGAAAATGAAGTATTACTAAAAGAGCTTAAGCTTTTGGAATCTGATCTCGTTGATTATTTGAATGAGTGGATGGATGAAGCTGTTGCATCTATCAAGACATTGATAACGGGAGAGGGGACTACAGAGGTAAACCTTCATGGGATTAATAGAGCTATAAGTGATATATGTGAGGGTGTATATAGTCGTACACCGGTAATAAATCATGAATTAATTAATAGACATCAGGTCTCTGCGCAGATTTCAAAAGCCAGGAATGCGATTATGTATAACATTCTTCATGGAATCAGCATGGAACAGTATGATTCCGGAACTAGTGCGGAATCAACTATATATAGGGCATTGATGGTTCATACAAAAAAAGATGAAAATCTTCCTCTTATAAAGGAAGAAATTTTAGGATTTATTCATGATAGTAAAGGAAGAAAGAATCCTTTTTCAACAATAGTGAATAAATTAGCCGATGAGCCTTATGGTATGAGAAAAGGTCCAATGCCTGTGTTTTTCATTCAGCAATTGATGGAATTGGAGGATTTGCCAGTCGTATATCTTGGTAATAAGGAACTATCCATTGACGCACCTCTTATGACAAATATCATGCGCAGTCCTGAGGATTATTTCTTGTATGTTGAGGAAGAAACAGTACAAAAACTTGAGTATATAGAAAAACTCGAAAAACTGTTTTTAGAGTACGTGTCATATTGTCGAGGGATAGAAAATAGAAACCGATTATCTAAATTGGCATGTACTATTCAAGCCTGGTACAGATCACTCCCTCAAGTATCTACGAACTTTAAAATACAGGATTATGCAGAACAAGATGTAAAAAAAATAGTCTTATTTAGAAGGCTCTTAGGGGGAGCTGTTAACCCTAGAGAAGTCTTGTTCGATAAATTTCCAAAACTGTTTGGCAAAAGTGAATTTCTTGAAGTTTACAACGAAGTTGAATCCGTGAAGTTACAATTGGATAAACATATCCTTGTTATCAAGCATAGGGCAATTGATGTTATACGAAATAAGCTGGTAATTGATAAAGATGACAACCTGCTATTAGGCGTGAGAAATTGGTACAATAACCTTTCTGATAACATAAAAAATAGTATCTTTTCTGCGGATTCCCAAAGATTGTTGAGTTCTATTCGTTGTCTGGATGTAACAGATGAAGAGGAGATTGCAGAAAGATTATCAAAAGCAATTACAGGATTCTTTATTGAGGATTGGAATGACTATACAATACAGTCATTTGAATCCGGATTTGACTCTTTGCTGGAAGAAATTGAAGATAAAGCAAAAAGTGCAGATACTGCCATAGGACAAAAAGTTGTATTTTCTACAGATGACGGACTTAAAGAGTGTTTATATGATTTTGATCCAGACAACATATCTGCGTCAGGATATTTCTTTCAGAATGCCCTTGACGATATGTTGGAAGAATACGGTGAATCACTTGAAAACAGTGAAAAGATAGGCATCTTGATGCAGGTTATTAAAAAACTAATGGGATAATGAAATGATTTATTTAGATAATGCTGCTACAACATTTCCAAAACCAGAGCACGTATATATAGAAATGGACAGGGTAAACCGCACACTTGCTGTGAATGCTGGCAGAGGTTCCTATAGAGCAGCTAAAGAAGCTGCGGAAATTATTGATGATACCAGACAGCTTCTTTTGAAACTGTTTCATGCGCAGGGAATAGCAGACATTATATTGACGCCAACTATTACCCATGCTATGAACCAGATTCTTGGCGGAATAGAACTGAATGAGTTGTCGACGGTCTATATTTCTCCATATGAGCATAATGCTGTTGCCAGAACAGTGAACATGCTTCAAAAAAAATATGGATTTAAGGTGGAATTCATTCCTCTTACGACGGATTTGAAAATTGATATAAGTAAAACAGAATATCAGTTTGCTCAGAAACCGCCGTCCATTGTAATCATAAATAAAGTCAGTAACGTAACGGGGTATGTTATTCCGGCAGAAAAGGTCTTTCAAATTGCTAAGAAATATAATGCCTATACTATTATGGATGCGGCGCAGGCAGCAGGGCTCGTCGAGATTGATATGTCCTCAGCCGATGCAGATATCATATGTTTCGCAGGTCATAAAACTTTATATGGTCCTTTCGGAGTTGGTGGCTTTGCATTAAAGCACGGGGTGCAATTAGGAACTTTCTTCGCAGGAGGAACAGGAAGCGATTCCTTAAATCTTAATATGCCGGACTCATCTCCTGGAAAGTATGAAGCAGCAAGCAAAAATATAATTGCAATTGCTGGTCTTCGTGCCGCACTTAGAGAAGTTGATACAAATCAACACTTTAATCATTCTATTGAAATTACAGATTATCTGCTTGAAAAACTTGAAGATTTGGAAAACATTCAACTTATAGGGGCATACAAGGATGGGTCTACTTTGGGTATCGTATCCTTTGTGGTTGATGGATACAAATCTGAAGATATAGGAAAGATTCTTGATGATGAATTTGAGATTGCTGTCAGGACAGGATATCATTGTGCGCCATATATTCATGACTACCTAAAAGACAAGGATTATGCGGGTACAGTAAGAATCGGAACAGGCATCTTTACAACAAAAGAAGATATAGATTGTCTCATAGAGGCGTTAGAAACATTATAAGATACCTTGGGGGATTACTATGAATGAATTCGTAAAATATCTGAATGGTCTTCATAATTATTATGCCCAGAATCAAAATGCATATGGCGAAAGGAATGTTGAGAGTCCGTTTTACGCCAAGACTATGGTTCCTATCGGAGTTTGTGATTACATTATTTCTTCAATTAAAGAAAATGAACCGCATATAATTATCCTGACAGGCCATGCAGGTGATGGTAAAACCAGTATCATGTTCCAGGTCATTGATCGTCTTGGGGCTAAAGCAGACTCTTTAGAACCTGTTCAAGAGGTGGTCACAGAATATGGAAAAACAATATGCTGTATTAAGGACTTCTCTGAACTTTCAGATAGCAATAAGAAAGAGATTTTATCGAATGCAATCAACCTTTTGGCACAGGGAAAGTACGTATTTATGGTTGCCAATACAGGTCCTTTGATCAATACTTTCGGATCTATCTTTTCAGAAGAGGGAGAAGGCGATAATGCAAAAATGGCATTGATAGAAGCCATGGATTCAAATGATGGAAGGATTAAAGAACTGTATGGTTATAAGATGGCTGTAATCAATGTGGCCGCTATTGAGAATACTGGATTTGCAAAACAATATCTTACAAAAGTAATATCTCCTGAATTATGGGAGCCATGTCAGAATTGTGCTAAACGGAATTATTGTCACATTCTACGCAACAAAAACCTTCTTGAAGAAAACAGAGAAAGGGCATTGGAATTTATAGAATATTTCTATATATGGCAGGCAGAATATGGTACCAGGTTAACTATTAGAAGTATGACCGAGCAACTTGCCTATATGCTGACTGGTGCGGATGATTGTAGCAATGTCCATCCTGTGATGTTTCACGAAAAATTGTTTCCAAATCTTTTTTTTGGATACGAAGGGTGTGTATCAAATCCTGTTGCAGATAATATACTTGCAGTTAAGTCGGCAAAAAACAGCGCTATATACTTAAAGAGGATGCGTTCAGATGAGGAATTGTTAATTAGAAGAAACTATAACGAACTATTTGGATCTTCCGTTAACAAGATTATTGAGGATACAAGTGATCGTACGAAACTTTACAAGGGATTTGATGAAGAACTTCGTCGTATATATCTGTTCCTAAATATTGTTTCGGATGACCAGCATACAAAAGATATGGAGGATATTTTTTCAAAACAGTTTATTCCATATCTTAATGTGAGAAACAAAGGAAAAAAACCGACTAAATCACAGAAAAGCCTTGTAATTGATGCACTTAGGATGATTTATCAGGGGAGTGTAATCAGCAACACCACTATGATACCAATTACAATGAGTACGGAAGGTGGGATTACACAAAATGTACAATTGATAGCTGGCGTTTTAAATTCAGGCGACATTGAGCTGGGCTCAGAAGAAGATTCTGCATTAAATAAAGATCGAAAGAACCTAATCTTGAAAATCAAGAAAAAGAAGGTATGCTTACTAACTCTGCCAATGGTAGATCATTTTGAAGAATTGAAAAACGGTGTCATAGATACGAGTATGGATCCTCAGCTTTCATATGGTATCGAAAACCTGAAATCGCGGCTTCTTGAACTAGCTGACATGGATGACGATAAGTTGGATCTTCTGGTGATGGATAATAAAGGGTTTTCACAAAAATCAATAATTATCGAAGAAGGAACGGTTTATTTACAGTAGGAGTAAGCGTAAATGGGAATTGAGATAAAAACATATCCTGAGAACTATCAGACGAAAAGCACCCAAAAGGCAATCGCTTCATCTATATATGGTAATCGCTTTCATGCGGATCAGACTCTTTATGAATACCTAATTGAGTTTTTACTGATTTTTGTTTCCGAAGACAATGAAGGAAATAATCCAAAACCCGCACTGAGTTTTCATGATCCTGAAGCTAAAGGAAACTTGTTTTATAAAGTGCAGCCACGAATGGGGCTTAAGAGATTTATCTTTTTTGACAAGAACAAAAAAAATGATGCTTTAAAAGTTGACCAGATTGCATATGACAAGATGATGGCAGCTCTGAAAGAAAAAATTGATGATTGTGAAGAAGATGAAAAAATGGATGTTCTGGAATCTTTACAGGATCTTCTTCATGGATATGCTGTCGTCCTTAAAAAACGTACCTGGTGTGCACAGGCAATGCTTCCTTTATGTCCGGAAGTGATTTTCTGTGAGGCGATGCCTAAAAAAAACAAACGTAGAGATTTAGATTTTGACCAGCTGTATAGCGATGAGAATAAAAAGATTAAAATTGATAATGAATTTGATTTTGATAAAAGAAACTTTCTGGCGCGAGGTGGAGAACTGTACTATTTACATATTCTTCAAGGACTTCGAGGAAGACCGGAACAAAAGGCTAAGTTGGAACAACTTTTTAAAGAACAGCTGGTAGAAAAAGGAAAAAAATTCTCCAGTATTGCGAATCTCGTACAAGATACATGGGAAGAATACATGAAGTATGATGAGCACCCTGTAAAGAGGCTTGGTATATCATTTATTCCTGAAAATGCGTATAAAAATATTGCCTCGGATAGTGTAGATGAGCTTATAAATTATATGTCTTGTCGCATGCACCCGGTTAAAAAGATTGAGCTTTTG
>AUXO014856630.1_pt1 | contig 10262 bp, 5 predicted proteins | sample 768731 | NCBI WGS metagenome assembly AUXO01 (sample SAMN02715735, study PRJNA202380) | gut metagenome | biome: sheep rumen | host: Ovis aries | place: New Zealand: Palmerston North | reverse complement strand
CTTTCAAGCGGGAAAGGGTGGTTATTCTTGGAATAATTATATTTTTGGATTTTTAAGATATAGTACATACTCAAGTTGTTGTTTTACAATATCAAATGGAAGTACCGCAAGTAATGAAAGTTATTTAATCCCTAACTTAGAATTAAATACTTGGTATCATATTGGGTTAGTGTATAAATCTGGACATTGTTTAATTTATATTAATGGAGATTTATATCATGATTATGATACGTCTATTGTTCCTAATTTTGGAGCAATAACAACTATTACAGTAGGAGCGTCAAATCACAAAACATCATATCAATCACATTGTTCGATGAATGATTTAAGAATATATGACGAAGCATTATCTCCTATGCAAATTAAATTAATATCTCAAGGCTTAGTGGCTCATTATCTTTTAAATAGAAATAGTTTAGGGGCAATTAATCTATTAAAAAATGGATTTGGTGAATTAGGTGCGGAAAATTGGCAAGATGCTTCTAATATGTATGATGATGTTCCTGCTAATCATCCAGAGATATATCATAGTTATAAAAATGTTACAAGTGTAGAATATATTCCAATATATAGAAATCATACATATCAATTTTCTACATGGGTTAAAGCCGCATCTTCTTCGGGAAGTTCTTATCCTAGTTTATCACCTTATGATGCTGATAAAAATTTTATTTATTGTTATAACTGTACAGAAGGTTTTAATCTTTCTACTATGACAACTTTAACACAAGAATTAAAAAAGGGTGATACTAAAATATATGTTGATGATTTAAGTAAATGGAATGCCAATAGTGGAAATTATTATAATTATGCGGCATTATTTGGTTATAAAGATAGTACTGGTTATATTTATCCAGATGGTTTTTATACACAAGATTTAGGAATATTTGCTACTGGAAAAGGAGCTAAAACAAATTTAGATAAAACAAATAATATTATTACTTTAATTTCTGCTTATACAGGGGCAAATAAACCAATAGGGACAAAAGTTTGTGCATCTACCGCAGGAGGTAGTTATTACTATCCATTAGGTGGAATCAATAATACAACAATAACTGATTGGACATATAAAGAAGGGACTTTTTCAAGTGAAGTACCTCGATTATCTGCGGCTAAATATGTAAAAGTTTATGCTTTTTCTTCTTGTTATCAAGCAGGTATAACATTAACAGATTTAACTTTATTATCAACAGAAGATAATATAGAATATGATGTTTCTGGTTATTGTCACAATGGCACCAAATATAATATTGCTGATTATATTTCTGATACTCCAAGATATTCAGCTTCTACTAAATTTAATGGAACAAATAGTTATATTAATGTTGGTCGTGGTGGTATGGTTAAAGACGAAATTACTATTAATCTTTGGGCATATATGGATGATTGGACTAATTATAATAATAGAAGGTTTATTGCATGTACTGAAGGTGGAGGATGGAATTTTGAATCTGTAAGTAATGGGATAAGATTTAGTATTGGTACAGGAGTTACATCAAATACTTATGTAACAGGAGTTCCTATTTTATATACGGATTTAAGCGCAGGATGGCATATGTTTACAGGAGTGTATGATGGTTTTGATAATAAAATATATTTAGATGGAAATTATTACGGGAAAACATCAAAATACACAACCAAAACTCCCGTTTATTATCACAAATCTAATGATATTTTAATTGGTGCAGAAGCTACTAATTCGCATAGTCCGGGTGGAAGTTATTTTAAAGGCAACCTATCAGATATTAGAATATATGCTACAGCTTTATCTGATGCAGATATTTTATCTTTATATAACAACTCAGCATTTTTAGACTCATCTGGAAATATGTATGCTACAGAATATATAGAGGAATAAATCATGAATAATAATATAGAAAAAAATGGTATCTTTAATGTTTCTAATGAAGCACAAGAAGACATTGCTTCTAGTACAACATTAACTACAGGCATTATAGAAGAACCAGATAAAATGGAAATTTATAATGATAAAATTAAATTTAATCAAATAATAGAATACTAGGAGGTTTTATAATGATTATTAAAGTTCGTGTAAATAAGAATGATAATTATATTTTTAAATTATGCTCTTGGGATGCTTCTTCTTTTGAAAGTTCTCAATCTTTAACCGTTCAGTCAGATAATCTTAGTCTTTTAAAACAGGCTTTTAAAGAAATATCTTATATTGAAATTTTTATGAATGACAATCCTGTTGGAGAATATACTATCTTTGATACGTTTTCATCTATGACGTATTTAGGAAGTGTTTTTGTACCTCACGAAAATATTTTTGCAGACGGTATTCAGATAACCTTAACTAAAACAAATATTGCTGAACAGGTAAAGCGGATTCAAGAACAGTTAGATAATACTATTGATATTGATGCTATGACTACTGAAGAATATAGAACATATCTCTTAGGAGTTATTAGTAAACAATGTCAGCAAGAGATTTATGATGGAGATTATATTGAAATTTCTTCTGGTAACAAGAAATTTACATATAAAGCTGAAGACCAAGCTAACATTCAATCAGCAGTAAATATTCTTATGATAGTACCAGAATTAGAGTATGTCCCCTATCATGCCAGTAAGGATAATTGTTATTTAATGCCCTCTAAAGATATGCTTAAAATTTTTATGACTTTACAGCTTAAATTAACTTATTTAGTGACAAGATGTAATCAATTTAATATGTGGATTAAAGGTGTACAGACAAAAGAAGAGTTGATGCAAATTACTTGGGAGTCTGAATTACCAGAATCATTTCAAGAAAATTTAACCAATATCTATAATTATGCTATTTATATCATGCAAAAGGTTTCTGAAAAAATTATGAACTCTTCTACCCCCTCTACCAATACCTCAGATGAAGAAGTAACAGATGAAACAAATCCAGAATAAAATAACTTTTCTTATTGAAAAGGCTATTCAATGTTATTTTTTATTTTGTATTGGTGGGGAATTATATACAACTTTAGAAATAATGTGGAGAGGATATACTTTTGAATCTATGTATATCCTTGCGGGCATTGTTACTGTATGTTTAATGTTTTTAAATGATATTGTATTAGACTATGATACTGAGTTTGGAATTCAATGTATAGCAGGTGGATTAATGTGTACATTTCTTGAAGGTATCACAGGTTTAATTGTAAATAGAGATTTTAGTCAATGGGACTATTCTAAACTTCCATTCACCTTTTTCTGGGGACAATGTAATTTATTTTTTGTTTTTGTTTGGATTTTAATTTCGTGTTTTGGAATTATTTTTACAGATTGGTATGAATGGAGAATCATGAAAATTAGTCACAAACCTTATTATAGACTAAAAATATTTAATATGCAAAAATTTTATTTTTATTAAGATTAAAAGGAGATTAAGTTATGAGCAAAACTATGAATAAGACTTTACAGACTATTGAAATTTTAAATATTGTTGCTTTTCTAAATGAGGCTATTGAAAGTAAAAAGATTGATGAACTTAGTATTAAAGCTAGATGGGCTATAAAGAAGTCATTAAAGGAACTTTTAGAAGTAGATGCTAAGTTTAAAGAATTTAAAGAGGAATTAGAATCAGGTCTTAAAAATAACTATTTTATGAATGACGAAAAATCTGAAGTAACTAAAATTATTCAAAAAGACGAAAATGGACAGGATGTGGAAGTCGATGGTAGAAAAGTAAAGGCTGAATATATGCCTAAATACAATCAAGATTTAGAAGATATTAATACTAAACTCCGTGAAGTTTTATTTGATGATAATGATATTACTATTAATGTATTTGACGTAGATAGTGAAATTGATAAATTATCTGATGACAGTAAGTTTACTTTTGAAGATTTAGAAATGTTATCAGTATTTGATAATAAGGAGGATGCTTAACTGCATCTTCCTTTTTTAATAAGAAAGGAAGGTGAAAAGTTTGGCATTTTTACAAAATTTAATAGTTACTGGAAGTTCTAAATTTTTAAATAAATTATATGCTACAGACATAGAAGTAAGTGGAACTTTTGGAACTTCTGGTAATTTAAGTATAGGTGGCACTTTAGATGTTACTGGAAATTCTACTTTTGGTACAATTGTTACTGATAAAATAACTAATAATGGGAATTTATATAATAATGGGGGTATTGAGTTGTCTTATGCTACTCCCTACATAGATTTTCATTTTAATAAATCTACAGCAGATTATACATCAAGAATAATTGAACGGGCTAGTGGAATATTAAAAATATTTTCCAATCTTGAAATTGCTACAAGTTTAACCGTTCCTACTACTACGATTACAACAGCTAACATTAATTCTGGAAATGTTACTAATTTAAATGTTATAGATAGACTTCATGCTACTCATTTTGATTTACAATCTGTAGCACAATTAGGTGGTGCTTTTTATGTATCTCCTACTGTAAAATTTCCTACAGATAGTAATACCGCTTTTACGATTACTAAAAGTGGTTCAACTTTAAATATAACTATATCAGATTCTGCCTTAACATCTACTACACTAGCAGGTGTGGTTTGGGGAGCAAAAGCAAAGATAAAAGCTTCTGGTAAAATTGGGACTGTAACGACTGGTACTATGGATGGTACTGTAACAAGTATTAATACAAGCAGTCATACTTTAGTTATTAGTGTTTCTGGCGAAAATTCTGGAAATGTGGAAGCAGGTTCTTATACATCTACAAATATAGATAATTTTTGTGTAATGATGTATGAAACTGCTGATGCCCATCCTGTTGGTATTATGATGAACAGTTATGGAACAGATGGTAGAACATATATAGATATTCATGGTGGTACTGCTACAGCTACGACCCCCAATGTAAGAATTGGTAACTTAGGTGGGCTATCTTTTAATGGAACTACACTTTCTAATCAATGGGGTATTTATACTAATAATGGTTATTTTAGTGGTTCTATTGTTGCCAATGGTGGTAAAATAGGTGGATTTACTATTGGGTCTACAGCTATTTATACTGGGACATTAACAGCTAATAATGATAATAATATAGGTTTATCTTCTGCTGATTTCACAAGAACAATTGGTGGAACTAGTAGAGCAGGTTTAAGATTTGCTATTGGAGATAAAGTTGGTATTACTGGAGATGGAGTTTTCTATGGCAGTAATATTCAAGTTTCTGGTGGTAAAATTGGTGGTTGGAATATTAATACTGACTATTTATATAATTATACCCCTGTAACAACAGGAACGGCTTCAACCCAATATGGTCTTAGATTGGTAACTGGAACGGCTCAAACAACACAAATAATTAAAGCAGGTTCACGTTCTTACGATGGAACTAATTATGGAAGTTGGACAGATAATTTTTATGTTAGAAATGACGGATATATGTTTGCTAAATCTGGAAAAATTGGTGGTTGGACTATAAATTCTGATAATGGATTAATGTATGGAGGTATAGGTCAAGCTAATAGTGTCATGTTAATTCCTTCGGGAAATGGTACAGCAGTCTCTGTAGGTGGTTCAGAATCTATTAGTGGATGGACAATTACTTCTGGCACTAATTTTGGTGTTACTAAAACAGGTGCATTATATTGTTCTGATGCTCATGTAACAGGTGAAATAACAGCTACCTCTGGTTATATAGGAAATTCTACTAACGGATTTACCATTGATTCAAGTGGATTTTATTCTGGAACTAAGACAGGTAACACTTCTGGATATATATCATTATCTAATGGTAATTTTACCAGAACTATTAATAATGAATCAGTATCAAATTTAAGATTTGCCATTGGCTCTAAATTTGGTGTAACAACTGATGGTACATTATATGCTAATGGTGCAAATATTAATAATATTAATGCTGATAATATTAATATGGGGACGCTTAGTATTGAAAGATTATCCAGTCTTGAAATTGGTGGGAGAAATTTAGTTCCTTATTCTAAAAATTTAAAATCATTTACTAATGAAAATTCTTCTCGTGTCACGGTTACATACACTGAAGATTCTTGTACAATTGAAAACATATATGGCAATACGAGATATGGTATATATTATGATATAGATGTTGAGCCTAATGTAACTTATACCCTTTCTTTTTATGCTTCTAATATTGCTGAGGGTTATACAAATTATTCAGTAGGAAATAGAACATCAGGGCAAACAGCCTCATGGAGCGACATAACAGGAGGATACAAACAAGTCGTAGAAGGAAAAACTGTTTGTACTTTTACTATTCCAGATACTGTGACCTTAGTAAGAATTTATTTTTGTATAGGTATTTTAAACGGAACCTGTACTATAAAAAATGTTAAACTAGAAAAAGGTAATAAAGCTACAGATTGGTCTCCTGCTCCAGAAGATGCACAGGCAGATATTGAAACCGCTTTATCACGAAGTAGCGAATATATTCTTGGTACGCAAACAGCGGCAACAGGTTCATGGACTGGTGTAAGTGATACCATTACTGAATTAAAAGATGGAACACAAATAAGATATTGGTTGCCCTATGCAGGTAGCGGAAATGCTACTTTAAACTTAACATTAAAGGATGGTTCAACAACAGGGGCTATTCCTATTTATAGACAGGGTGGTTCTGCAAGTAGTACAGGAGTAGTTAGTGCATATAGGGTCACTACACATTATCCCGCAGGTAGTTCAATATCTATGACTTATGGGGTAAATAGAGTAATTTCAGCAGTTTACAATAGTAAAACATATACAGGAACATTTACAGGTTGGTTTGTAGATAGTACTTATGATTCTGGAAACACATATAATAGAGTTAGAATGCAGAATATTATTAAAGCGGTAACTGCTATAACATCGGGTCGAATTATATGTGGAACTTCAGCGGGATATAAAAATATTGGTGCTAATATAGCATTTGATTTGACGTATCCTTTATTATATGCGAGTTCAGGTATTTCTGCAAATGGTACTGGAGATAATAACTATTTACAAATTAATGGAATAAATGCTTCCTATAATGGAACAATTACATCTGGGGCCGCTTATAAAATGCTTTATTTAAAGGGAACAGTAAATAATAATACTTTTACAATTTCTGCAAGTCCTTTTATGACTACAGTTGTTCCTACAACAGCGGATAATTTTATTTATATACCATTGGGTATTATGTATTCTACTACGAATATTTATTTTATTTCTACTGATAAACTATATGCTTATAAAGATGGTAGTTTTAAAGAATTATCTAGAGGAGAAGCTTCTTTAGCGGCTAAAACTGCAACAAATTATTTATATTACGATAGCACACACGGTCTTGTTATATCATCTTCCGCTTCTTCACAAACTTATTCTGGGGCTAGTACAGGATATAACACAAGACTTACAAATACTGCTCTTGAAATTAGAAATGGGACTAATGTTCTTGCCAGTTACGGTAGTACAGTTGTACTTGGTAAAACTGGTAGTTCACAACAAATTATTGATGCGACCAGTATGACATTTAATTCTCCTACTAATGAAACTTTATTTAAAATAGATAGTAATGTTATTGGTATAGGAGAGAAAACCTTTTATGACTATTTGGATATAGGAACAGGTAAATTAACTGCCTCAACACTAAGTTCTAAAATTAGTTCTAAATTAGCTGAATACAATGAAGAGGACGGTATTTATTCCAAAGATTCAGATTACGTACAAGGTGCTACTACTTCTAATACATATGTTGATGTTAGTATTTTTGGAGGTTATGGAGAAACTTGGCATGAAAGTAATACACAAAAGGTAAATGTCACTAATATCACTGTTACGGATGGTCTTCTTAATGCCAAATTTGTTTCAACTTCGACCACTAGCAGTACATGGACTTCATTAGCAACTGCATTTTTAAATCAATTCCCTTCTAATAGCACTTTTGATGAAGTAGAAATAATATTCAATTTCGTATATCCAGTTGTTGCAGTAGCTATGACTATAGGTAGTCGAAATGAAGAAGGGTCTACAGGAATGGGTTCAGTTACTATGGGCGTAAATAATAATGCTTCTGGTAGATATTCTTACGCTTTTGGACGAGATTTAAATGCTGTTGACGATTATTGCCTTGTTGTTGGTGAAAGTAACCAATTAGTTCTTGATGCAACCACATCTGAACAAGAACCTATGGCTTTTATTGTTGGAGCTAATGGAACTAATGCTTTTGGTGTTTCTAAAACGGGAACTATATTTTTCTCTGAAAATAACTGTGGCAGAGTAAGTAATACTACAGTAGGCAGTAACGAAAAGGCTACTGTAACTATAACGTTCCCTCAGAGATTTCCTACTGCTCCTTTCGTGGTGGTATCTTTAGTAGAAGCAGGTGCTTTAAATAACCAAACAAATATTAATGATTATGGTAAAATTCAAATTTATGTTCATGAAGTAACACAGACTGAATTGACTGTATTTATTATTAACAATGGAAGTAAGAGTCACAACGTTGAATGGTCGTGGTTTGCTTTCTGTACCACACCTTCCAATTAAATAATAGGAGAAAAGTCATTTATGATTACAGCAATTTTTAATAATAAAATGGACTCTACCGTTGCTTATGGGTTATGGCAATGGGATTACGGTCAAGTATTAAGAATAAAAGGGATAGATTTTTCTCAATTTGCTATTGAGATACATTTTTCATTTAATGAAGATGATGAGGATAGCACTATAGCAGTAGGAGTCGTTAAAGAAGTTGAATATGAATCCACAATTCTAGATGACGGTGAAATTAAAGTGACATCTGAGACTATACAGGTCTTAGATGTCACTATTCCCAAAGACTTCTTATGGAATAGAAATAAAAAGAATTATACTATTTATGTATTCCTACATTTATCAAATGAAGAGATAGGTCACACAGTTAAAAAGATTTTATTACCTGTAAAAATTAAAGCTAGACCTACATATCCTCATGCTTCAGAAGATGAAGCACTTTTCCACTCTACTCTAGAACAAATTAATGAATTAGCTGAAACAACCGTTGAAAATGCTAAAATAGCAAAATCATATGCAGTTGGTAATACTGGAGTAAGAGAGGGTGAAGATACAGATAATGCAAAATATTATGCTGAACAATCTGCTGAATCTTTAGAAAATGCTACTATACAAGCGCAAAATGCTGAAGAATCAGCTAATCAAGCAAAAGAATATGAAGAAAGCGCAAAGCAATCAATTGATACTGTAAAAGAATATGAAGCTTCATCAAAAACAAATGCTGATAATGCAAAACAATATATGGATTGGGCTTATGAATATAAAGATAATGCTCAAGAATCTTCTATCGCATCTAGAGAATATAAAGAAGAAGCTGAACAATCTAAAAATATTGCTTTACAAGCTTCTATTGATACTGGAAAAGTTAGAGATGAAGTAAAAGATATTCAAATAGATGTTAAAGATAAACAAACACAAATTAATAGTTCCGTACAAGCTGTAACTGATAAAGTTACGGAAATGAATCAAATAGCAGAACAAGTTGAAGCAAATGCGGAAGAAGTAAGAACTAATACTGAAACCGTTGCTTCTAATACAGAAATAACAAATCAAAATAAACAAGCTACAGATGAAGCTGTAACAACTTCTAGACAGATTAAAAATGATGTTATAGAAATTAAAGAACAAATCATAGGGGTTGCTGATGACGCTGTCAAAATTGTTGATGAAAGTATTGCAGAACATAATACATCTTCTACTGCACATGATGATATTAGACAGCTTATTGTAGGTCTTAATGATAGATTAAATACTATTTTAAATAGTGATGATGAGACATTAGACCAATTAAATGAAATTGTAGATTATATTAAAGACAATAGAGATTTAATTGAAACTATTACATCTTCTAAGGTTAATGTTAGTGATATTATTGATAATTTAACTTCAGTAGATGCTAACAAGCCTTTGAGTGCTAAACAAGGTAAAGCGTTAAAAGATTTAATTGATGCTATTGTAATTCCAATAAAGGTATCTGCTTTTGAAAATGATAAAGGGTATTTAACAGAACATCAATCGTTAGATGGTTATGCTACTGAACAATGGGTTGAAAATAAAAATTATCTTACACAACATCAAGACATATCTGGTAAGGGAAATAAGATTGTTATTACTTTAACTGGAAATAATAATAGTGACGAATTAATACCATCTTTAACCTATAATGAAATCAACAATCATCTTCTAGCAGGTGACTATGTTATAATTGATAATAACGGAGTAGCATTACCATATATAACTAAATATATGATAGATAATATCACTATGTTTGTTTTTGGATTTTCAGTATTATTCC
>AUXO017664254.1_pt1 | contig 10263 bp, 5 predicted proteins | sample 768731 | NCBI WGS metagenome assembly AUXO01 (sample SAMN02715735, study PRJNA202380) | gut metagenome | biome: sheep rumen | host: Ovis aries | place: New Zealand: Palmerston North | reverse complement strand
GTGATATCGCCTCTTCTCAGCTTCTTTTCAAAGGTAATGACTTCCTCAATGGTTACATTTTCTTCAGGAACCAGCTCCAGTAAAATCACTGCATCATAGTATGTGTATCCGCTGATTTTGCACGCTTTGTTGCCGATCATTCTGCCCATGCTGCAATATTCACTGTCCAATAATACACAATCCGGCAGTTTATACTGCTTCTCAAATTCCTTTACTCCTGCAACACTTTTCATGTTTCTGACATCTTCAGCCATATTCTCCTCCTGTTTATTGTTTATCAGATGTTAAATATATTATATCGCTTTTCCGGAACTATCTTTCGTATTTTCCTCTTCTATTTTTCTTACAAACCCCAGAAGAGCTTCAATTGTCTGTTCGCGGATATTTGTCAGCATGTTCTCAAAACGCTCAAATGCCTCTTCTTTATATGCGTCGATCGGTTTCTTTCCGGCATAGCTGCGCAAATAAATGGATTTCTTCATATGTTCCATGACATCCACATGGGTACGCCATGCCCTGTCCAGCGTTCTCAGGAAAATATTTTTCTGCATTCTCTGTAAATACATAGGATCGAGGAATTCCGTTCTTTCCCGATAGGTCTCCAATACATCATCTGCAATACTGTTCACCGCTTCCCTTTTGGAAAGAGATGTAAACTTCTGTGGATCTACATGCAATCCCATCAGATATTTTTTCAGGGAATCTGCATCTTTGTTTTCATCATATTGCTGAAAGTGATATGTAATATCATCTTCCAAAAGATGACGTATCAAGCCGGCAGTATCTTCCATATCCAATACTTCATCACGTTGTGAATAGATCACATGCCTCTGTTCCATCAGCACATTGTCAAATTCCAAAGTATTTTTACGCGCATCAAAGTGCAATCCTTCAGCCCTTTTCTGTATGCGGTCCGTCATCGAACGAATCTTATCTTCTGACTCTTTGCCTCTTTCAAACCTTTCAATCTGCGACTGTGCTTCTTCTGTTGCATATTCCTCAAAAAGGTCATCATCCATAGAGCAGTAAAAACGCGAAAATCCGGGGTCTCCCTGACGTCCTGACCTTCCTCTCAGCTGATTGTCAATTCGCCTTGATTCATGTCTTTCTGAGCCTAATACGGCCAATCCGCCGAGCTCTCTGACACCTTCTCCAAGTTTGATATCTGTTCCTCTTCCGGCCATGTTTGTTGCTACGGTTACCGCATTTTTCATTCCGGCAAGAGCAATGATTTTTGCTTCATCTGCATCATTTCTTGCATTCAGAACACGATGCGGTATTTTTTCCTTCTTCAGCAATTCCGATAGTTGTTCATTTATGCCGATTGACAGAGTGCCGATCAAAACCGGCTGTCCTTTTTCATAGAGCCTTTTCGTTTCTTTCACGATTGCATCGTATTTTTCTTTTCTTGTCAAAAAGACTTCATCCTTTTCATCTATTCTCTGTACCGGCCTGTTAGTCGGAATTTCATATACACGCATATTATACGTATTCAGAAATTCATCCTCCTCTGTTTTCGCAGTACCGGTCATGCCCGATAATTTGCCATACAAGCGGAAAAAATTCTGATATGTAATGGTTGCCAGTGTGATTGTTTCCTGCTTGATGCCCACATTTTCCTTTGCCTGAATCGCCTGATGCAGTCCGTCACTGAATTCTCTTCCTGCCATTTTACGGCCGGTAAACTGATCCACAAGTATGACTTCATCATCAGAAACTATATATTCTACATCACGATGCATCAGGAAGTTGGCTCGCAATGCATTCTGAATATCATGGATTAAGCCTGCATAGGAAGGCTGGTAGATATTGGGAATGTGAAAAGCCTTCTCTGCTTTGGCAATTCCTGTTTCACTGAGCGAAACACTGTTGTCTTCCCTGGAAATGATCACATCTGTTCCCGGCAGACATTGTTTGGCAAAACGGTCTGCATGCAGATACTGCTGATCCAGTGAAGGTCCCTGACCGCTGATAATCAACGGTGTTCTTGCTTCATCAATCAGGATGGAATCCACTTCATCCAGTATTGCATAATGCAAGCCACGCAATACTCTCTCCCTTTTATCAAGAACCATATTATCACGCAGATAGTCGAAACCAAGCTCGCTATTGGTCGTATATGTTATATCGCATGCATATTGTTCCCTTTTCTGTGCCTGTGTCAGTGAGTGCATGTTGCATCCTACGGTGAGTCCGAGAAAACGATAGATATCTCCCATCCAGGAAGCATCTCTTTCAGCAAGATACTCATTAACCGTAACAACATGAACGCCCTTTTTGGCTAGTGCATTCAAATATACCGGCATTACTGCTGTCAGGGTTTTTCCTTCACCGGTTTTCATCTCTGCGATATCGCCGTCATGCAAAAGAACGCCACCAAGAACCTGTACAGGAAAAGGAAACTCTCCCAATACCCTCTTTGCTGCTTCTCTTGCAACCGCAAAAGCATCCGGAAGAATATCATTCAGTGTTTTACCTTTTTCAAGATCCTGCAGAAATACTCCCGTCATCGCCTGCAAAGAAGTATCTGACATAGATGCATACAGTTCCTCCTTTTCAAGAACTTTCTGCATCTGTTTTTCTGCCATATGATAGTGTCTTTTTTCACTGCTGAAGATATTATCTAAAAATCCCATTTTATTTACCTAAGACAATTACTGATAACAGCGGCAAACATACATTGGCATTTGGTTCTGCATATTCGTTTCCCTCACTGTCAAAAAGCATGCGCCACTCCGGCTCAAACGTATAATACTTATCATCAAAGGACGGATTAATCAGCACCCTGAGCATTGTCGTTTCCGTAACCGGATCATCATAATGAATATCATAAAAAATCACACCGCCTTCGGAAACCGACAGCTTCACATTGGACATGATCTCTTCAGGCGTACGGAAACGGAATGCCTTATATTTTTTCCTCAGGATGATACATTTTTTGGTATATGTAATCATGTCCCGGTTGTATTCTGCTCTTACCCAGTCCATTTGGTTGATGTTGTCACCAGCATTATAGGAGTTTCCATTATCGTTCTTCGTACCGCAGAATTCGATTCCGGCATGCAGGAATGGAATACCCTGCGCTACAAATGTTGTGGCAATCATCATCTTATGTCTCTTCCATCTTACATTGCGGTCCTCATTACCGCAGCAGAAATGCATCTTGTCCCATACGGTATTATTGTCATGCGTTTCCAAAGCATTGATGGATTGATCCGGTGTCTGGAATCGCTTGAAATACGGTGTTCCCAGAACATTGGCACTCAAAGCCGACAACATGCTGAAAGACAATCCGAGATCACCGGTTATAAAGCCTTTGTCATAACGCTGGTCATCGCTGGTTCTTCCTTTGACCACGTCTCTGAAATAATCATTAAAATGACCGATATGCGGCATTTTAGCCTGATTGTCAATATCCGCCTTTTCGCTGTCCGGAAGCATTGTTGGCATGTTCCACCCTTCTCCGTAGATCATGATATCCGGCTTCATTTGAATCGCTGCATCACGGATTGCATTCATCGTTTCATAATCCAGAATCCCCATCAGATCAAAACGGAATCCGTCAACATCATATATGCGGATCAGTTCTTCAATCACATGAACAATGTATCTTCTTGCCATCGGCTGTTCGGAAGAGAAATCATTGCCGCAATAGGAGCCGTTGGAAAGATAAGCTTGATCATTGCAACGGAAATAATAAAACGGAACGGTTCTTTCAAACGGTGAATTGTCAGAACTGTACAAATGGTTGAATACAACATCCAGGTTAACCCGTATCCCATGTTCATGCATTGTGCTGACCATTTTTCTGAGTTCTTTCATCCTTGCATATGGATCATCCGGATCTGAGGAATAGCTGCCTTCCGGGACAAGATACTGTGCCGGGTCATATCCCCAGTTATAATTCTTTTTTGGATGATATTCATCAACTGTCGCAAAATCCATTACCGGCAGCAACTGTACATGTGTTACTCCAAGAGAAGCCAGGTAATCCAGACCTGTCGGCATTTCTCTCAGCTTTGTGCCTTCCTCGCACAATGCCAGAAAGGTGCTGTTCTGCTTTGTTCCGGTTAAAGGATGAGCTGTCATATCCCTGACACTTGCTTCATATATAATCGCATCTGTGGATGAGACAGAATCTTTTAATGACACGGAAGGAACTGCCATTACTTCTTCAAGGTCTATGACTGCAGACTCCTGCCCGTTTCCAATAGAACTGTATGCATATGGATCAAGGGTTTCCTTGATTTCCCCGTTTCTTTCAACGAGATATACATATGTAGCATTCTTGAAATTGCCTATAATGCTGACACGCCATACACCTTTCTCTGTACGATCCATCGGATATGCACGGACTGTGCCGTTGAACTTTACACGCAGAATGACAGAAGATGCCGTAGGTGCCCAAAGGGCAAAATCCGTATGCATTTTGTGATATACGGCACCGAGATCATCTCCGTCATAGTTATATCTTTCATTAAACTGTTTGGTCCTGACAATCAGACGCTTTTCAAGCGGAACGGACAGTCCATGCTGTTCACGAATATAATAGTTTACACTTGCAGCAAGACCGCTTGGGGCAATCATGATATATTTCACCAGATCCGCATGCTCTTCTACATTGGATATCACCAGTTCACTCATATACCCCTTGTCCGCAACTACGTAAAAAGAATCCGAACGGCCGTTGTAAAAGCTCCTTTTTATTGTTAAAACAATTTTCCCAAAATCATCAAGATAAGCATGCATATTTGCCATAAAATTTCCCCGCTTGCACAAAAAGCACCCTAAACAGGTGCTCTATTTAATTTTTAAAGGTTTGATATCCCAGATTTCCTCAGCATATTCTTCGATTGTACGATCGCTGGAGAAGAATCCGCTCTTTGCAATATTAATCAGGCAACTCTTTGCCCAGTTCTTACGATCACTGTATTTTCTTTCAACTTCTTCCTGCGCTTTGACATAGGCATCAAAGTCTGCTAAAACGAAGAATTCATCATTCTTTGTCAGGATTTCATCAAAGATGATACGATAATCATTTGCATCGTCGGACCATACAGGTGTAATAAACGTATTCATGACATTGCGTATACGTTCATCGTTCTGATAATATTCATAGGCATTGTAATGCCATCTCAGATCGTTAATCTGATCTACGGTAAGACCGAAAATAATATCATTTTCTCTGCCGACAAGTTCGTCAATTTCAACATTTGCTCCATCGAGTGTTCCGAGTGTGATGGCACCATTCATCATGAATTTCATGTTTCCGGTACCTGAAGCCTCTTTTCCTGCAGTCGAAATCTGTTCGCTGATATCTGTGCCCGGCACAAGAACTTCTGACATGGAAACATTGTAGTTGGGAAGGAATACAACTTTGATCATGCCTTTGACATCCGGATCATTGTTAATGACTCTGCCGACATTATTGATCAGCTTGATTACTTTCTTGGCAAATACATAACTGCTGGCAGCTTTAGCCGCAAAGATGTATGTGTGCGGTGTAACTTTGAAATTCGGATCACTCTTTATACGCTGGTACAGATAGATAACATGCATGATATTGAGCAGCTGACGCTTATAGGCATGCAGTCTCTTTGCCTGTACATCGAAAATACTGTTAGGATCGACTTTAATACCGGTAGCTTTTTCGATATAGGTAGCCAGGATCTCTTTTCTTTCCTGCTTGACCTGCAGGAATTCTTCCTGCAGCTTTTCATTATCCACATACTTCAACAGCTTTTCAATACCGTGGTGATAATCGATGACATTGGATCTGCCGATCTTGTTTTCCAGCATGCTGCAAAGCTGTGGATTGGAATACATCATCCATCTTCTCGGTGTAATGCCGTTTGTCTTATTGGAAAAACGGTCCGGATAAATGCGGTAATAGTCCTTGAACAGATCGTTTTTCAAAATATCGCTGTGAATCTTTGCAACACCATTGACGCTGTGGCTCATGACAGCTGCCATGCTTGCCATGTGAATCTGACCATCTTTGATAATTCTGACAGAATCCACCAGTCCGTAATCCCCAGGATATTTATCTCTGACATACTGGCAGAAACGTCTGTCAATTTCTTCTATAATCATATATACACGCGGCAGAAGAATCTGAACATAACGTACAGGCCATTTTTCCAGAGCTTCGGACATGACAGTATGGTTTGTATATGCCATAACTTCCGTACAAATCTTCTTGGCGGCATCCCATTGATAGCCATAGTCATCCATCAAAACGCGCATCAATTCGGCAGTTGCCAGGACCGGGTGTGTATCATTCAGCTGAATGCTGACTTTCTCACCGAGGTTATCCAATGTTCCGTATTTATCCCTATGTCCCTGCAGAATGCTGTTCAAGCCTGCACATACAAAGAAATACTGCTGCTTCAGACGAAGGAATTTTCCTTCTTCCGTTGAGTCATCAGGATATACATTCAGACAGATATCATCAACTTCGGAGATATATTTACGATAGTCAATTCCCCTTGGGGCAACATCCGCCGGTTCAGCAGACCACAAACGTAATGTGTTAGTCATCTTCGTATCTGCACCGACCATCGCAATATCATAAGGCACTGCTAAAATATGAGTAGCATTTTTATGCTTGAAATGCATGTCTCCCTTTTCATCATAGGATACTTCCATATAGCCATAGAACTTGACATCTACAGCGTGCTTAAATTTACGGATTTCCCATGGACAGCCATAGCGAAGCCACTGGTCCGGAACTTCAACCTGCTCGCCCTGTTTATTGATAAACTGGCGGAACAAACCATAGCGGTAACGAATACAGTTGCCGTTTACCGGATAATTCAAAGAAGCAGCAGAGTCCATAAAACATGCTGCAAGTCGTCCTAAACCGCCATTGCCTAATCCCGGATCCGATTCCAGTTTTGCCAATTCCTGATATTCAATTCCCAGATCTTTTAATCCCTCTACCACGACATCATAGATACCCAGATTCTGCAGATTGCTTGTCAGCATTCTGCCAAGGAGGAACTCCATGGAAAAGTAGTAAACCTGTTTGGCATTCTGTTCATTGACAGCCTTCTTTGTATCCTTCCAATTTACATTTGCATAATCACGAACCATCTTGGCAAGCGTTGTATAGCGATCAATGGGATGTGTTTTTGCAGCTTCTGTACCAAAAGCTTCAATCAATCGACGGTTAAATTCTTTTTTGAAATTTGATTTGTTTTTGAACATGTATTACTTCCCTTCTGTTGTTCTCTTTTTGCGTGTACGCTTCTTAGGACATGTGAACCATATTGCAGCGAACGGTGCAATGCGAATGGTTATTCCGTTTTCAAACTTGGCATTCTTATCCTTCTTTTTCCAGGATTCAACCGGTTCAAAGTTGCACATATTGCATCCGTCATAAATATCTTTTTCCGAGTTCAGAATCTCTGTGTATTTTCCTGCTTGCGGAACATCAATATCATAGATTTCATAGGAGGCAGGAGTCAGATTCAAAACACATACAAGATATTCTTTTTCATCTTCACGATAGAAGGTAAAAATGCTTTGCTGGGCATTGTCGGCATTAATCCACCTGAATCCCTGTCCGTCATAATCATGCTTATACAAACATCCGTGTGCAGCATAAATCTTATTCAGATCTGTAAAATAGCGCAGGAATGCATCATGTCTTGGATAATCCAAAAGGAACCAGTCCAACTCTTTTGCTTCATCAAATTCGCGGAAGGATGCGATTTCATTTCCCATGAAATTCAGCTTCTTGCCCGGATGTGCAAACATATAAGCATACAGATTTCTTGCCTGTGAGAACTTTTGGTCATAATTGCCCCACATGCGATCAACAATTGTTTTCTTCCCGTGTACATTTTCATCATGGCTCAACGGCAACATGAATCTCTCACTGTAAAAATATGCCATTGAGAATGTCAGTTTATTATGATCGTATACGCGGTAAATCGGATCGGTTGAATAATACTTTAATGTATCGTTCATCCAACCAAGATCCCATTTATAGTCGAATCCAAGACCGTTTTCCAAAGTCGAAGCTGTTACCTTTGGGAAATCAGAACTGTCTTCAGCAATTAACATTACACTCGGATATTCTTTGTTGATGTAATAGTTCATTCTTCTGACAAAAGCAAGTGATCCTTCATTTGTTCCTCTGTCCCTGTTGCCTCCCCAGTAAATCAAGTTGGATACAGCGTCGATACGTATACCGTCAATGTGATAAACATCGCACCAGAAAGATGCTGCAGAAATCAGAAAGGATCTTACTTCTTCATTCCACAGGTCAAAGTTCATTGTTCCCCATTGGCTTTCCGCATCATGTACATCCCTGTATTCATATAATGGTTCGCCATCAAAGTACCGTAAACCGAATGCATCTTTGACGAAATGTACAGGTACCATATCCATGATGACACCGATTCCCTGTTTGTGACATTCATTGATGAATGCAGCAAATTCTGTAGGATTGCCATATCTGGAAGTCACAGAATAATAACCGCTTGCCTGATATCCCCATGATCCGTCAAAAGGATATTCATTTAAAGGCATCAATTCGATATGCGTAAAACCATGTTCCTTGACATACGGGATCAAATTATCCTTCAGCATGACATATGTATACGGATATTCTCCGTTCTTTTTCCAACCGCCTGCATAAGCTTCATAGATATTTAACGGTCTGTCAAAGTTTTTTGTCCTTTTCTTCATCCAGGAACGGTCTGACCATTTGATATCATTCAGGTTGTATGTCTTTGAAGCGGTTTCCGGACGTGTCTCACTGTAGAATGCATATGGATCAGACTTGTTCAGAAAATGTCCGTTACGGTCTTCAATGCGGTATTTATAGGATTCCCACTCTTTGATTCCGCGGACAAAAACAGACCAGATACCGTTATACCCTGTTCTCTCCATTGGAATCGGATTATATTCCCAATTAGTGAATCCGCCGATCACACTGACATTTCTGGCGTGTGGTGCATATACGGTAAATCTTATTCCGTCATTTCCATCTTCGTTTGCAAAATGGGCTCCAAATAAACGATATGCGTTTATACAATGACCTTGATGGAAACTTTCTACCAATCTATCTTTATCCATAAATAAATCTCCCCAAAAATTGGACCATAAAAACAGTATTATAATTTTATCACGATATTTCGCAAAAAGAATCATGATACAAAAAAAAAGTAATAATTTTCATCATTTTCTCATTTTTTTCAACCCGAGTTTTCTTATAATATAATTTCATTCCCCAATACGTTAACATTCTGATAAAATAAAGACAGAAATCATAAAGGAGAAAACATGAATCATTATTTAACTATCGATGTCGGAGGAACATATATTAAATATGCTTTGATGACAGAAGACATCGAGATTATTGAAAAAGGTGAAGTTCCTACACCAAAAGACAGTCTTGCGCTTTTTGAAGATGCTATTGTAGAAATATATGACAAATTCAAGAGTCAGGATATCAAAGCACTCTGCATGAGTGCTCCGGGTAAAATTGATTCTACAACCGGTTACTTTTACACGAGCGGTGCGTTAGGCTATATCAGCGGCATAAATCTTCCTGATGCACTGAAAGACAGAATTCCTGTTCCGTTCGTTGTTGAAAATGATGCAAAAGCAGCTGCATTAGCAGAGCTTTGGAAAGGGTCAATGAAAGGCTATCAGAGCGGATCTGTCATTACTCTTGGAACAGGTATCGGCGGTTCCGTCATCATCGGCGGAAAACTGATTCGCGGAACAACATTTGCAGCCGGAGAATTCTCCGGAATCTCTGCGCAATGGAATAAAAAATACAGCGAATCTATCCGCTGGTCAGATATCAGCAGCACAACTGCTCTTGTCAGACAGTACGCAGAAAAAATCGGCAAAGATCCTTCTGAGATAACAGGAAGAATATTTTTTGATGATGTCAATCAAGGAAAAGAAGAAGCATTGGAGACATTAAATCAATTCTGTGAAATGGTTGCATGCGGAATTATATCCCTACAGTTGATATTGGATATGCAAAGGGTTGCAATAGGAGGTGGAATCTCAAAGCAGGAAATTCTGATCGATACAATCAATCAGAAATTAGATGACTTCTTCCAGACATCTACTCATACCCCGGCTACAAAACCTGAAGTTGTAGCCTGCACATTCGGTAATGATGCAAATATGATCGGTGCATTATATCATTATCTCTACGAAATCAAAAACGAATCCTAAAACAAAAGAGCCTCCTAAAGGTCAAATCCTCAAGGAGGTTCTTTTAATTAAAAAAAA
>AUXO014827165.1_pt1 | contig 10263 bp, 7 predicted proteins | sample 768731 | NCBI WGS metagenome assembly AUXO01 (sample SAMN02715735, study PRJNA202380) | gut metagenome | biome: sheep rumen | host: Ovis aries | place: New Zealand: Palmerston North | reverse complement strand
TATCTGCGAATAAGTTCATTGCAGGCCATGAGGAATGGAGCAATGCCTTTTGCATCGTTTTCAACTATTTTTTCCGAGAGATAATACTCTGCGGAGCCGTCACGTCCGCTGCCGAGACCTGCCATAAGACAGATATTTCTGAGAACAGGAACTCCCGAGCTGTCGTTGGATATGAATTTTTCTGAAACGGCCGAAAGTGCTTTTTCGCCGGCCAGACCGATACTGCTGCCGCATATCCCAAGTCTGAATGATTTCAGAGCAGAGTACGCAAAGAGCAGAGTGCCGCTGGTCTCCGGGTAGTTGCCTGAGAGCTCCGGTCTTGCCGGGAGCTGCATGAGAGTGCCGTCATCGTTTGCAGTACGCATAAGTGCAGTCAGAAGATCGCCCAGCATATCACTGAAAAGCTTCTTTTCCGGGAACATTTCAGAGAGGTCGGCAAGTGCTGCACAAAGCCATCCCATTGATCTGAGCCAGAATTCGTCTGACAGACCTGTATCCGGGTCTGCCCAGCACATAGAGCGTGTCTCATCATAGCCGTGATGATAAAGGCCGGAATCTTTGTCACGCATTATATCTCGGATATTTTTTAGCTGCATACAGACGTCATCAAGGTATTTAGGCTCATCTTTGAGAGCGGAGCAGCCTGCCATAAACGGTAGAGCCATATAAGTTCCGTCCAGCCATATCTGCCGTGGATAAATGGCCTTGTGCCAGAAATTTCCGCAGTCCAGCCGGGGCTGTTTATCAAGCTGTCCGCTTACGAGTTTTTCTGCTGCGGAGAGATAAGCTTCATTGCCGGTAAGCTGATAAAGCTTAATAAGGTTTTTTCCTCCGTTGATGTTATCAAGGTTATAGTCGCTGAAAACAAGGGTAGGGATATTGCCTTCCCCGTCCATATAGGCTCTGATAAATCTTTCTGTATAAGCCAGCAGCTCTTCATTTCCTGTACTTTCGTAAAGCATAAGAAGAGCGGTCATCATACAGTTGTCGATATAGTTCCACTTCGGATTTTTCCGGAATATGACATTCTCGGCGTTCCATTTCGGAGCGAGCGGCTGAGACGGCAGGATAAGCTCCCTGACATATTTTTTTGCAGTCTCCACGGGCTGCCTTAAACTAGTCATCCTGTCAGACCTCCTGCGGTAATACCGCTGACAAATTTTTTCTGAGCAATAGCAAAGACGGTTATCGAGGGGATAAGTCCGATGATAGAGAGGGCTATCAGCTTGTTCTGCTCATAGTTCTGACCTGTACTGTCTACAGACAGTCTCAGTGCCAGAGAAAGAGGATATTTTTCCACTGACTGTATCATTATCAGCGGAGTGAGGAAATCGTTCATAGTCCATAGGAAGGTAAATACGGCTATAGAGATCACAGCCGGTCTGATACAGGGCATAAGAACGAAGAACAAAGTCCTGAGTGTTCCGCAGCCGTCTATTCTTGCAGCCTCATCGAATTCCTTAGGTACTCCCTTGAAAAACTGTACGAGGATAAACACGAACATACCCTCAGAGGCGAAGAGATAGGGGACGGTCAGCGGGATATAGGTGTCGAGAACTCCAAGCTTGCTCCAAAGAAGGAACATGGGCAGTACCGTAACTATAGACGGCATGAGCATACCTCCGAGAAGCAGAGCAAAGAAGAACTTTTTTAGCGGGAAATCAAATCTTGCAAAGCCGTATGCCACTATCACTGATGACAGTACTGCAAAAACGGTCTTTGGGATTATGATAAGGAAGGTGTTTAAGAAATAATGTCCCATTGTATAGGGAGTAACTGTCCGCCATGCGTTTTTGTAGACTTGAAAGTCAAAGGAATCCGGCATGAACCAGACAGATGAGAATATTTCACTGTTGCTTTTGAAAGATGCTCCTGCAAGCCAGAGAAGCGGGTAAAGCATTACGATCCCGGCTGCTGTCAGCAGGAAATAAGCCGGTATCTTTTTCATTCCTCATCCCTCCTCAGAAATGCAGATACTGCATACATAACAGCAACTGCCGCAGAAATGAGCATGAAGAGCACCCATGATACCGCATTGGCATATCCCTGTTCATTATATCTGAACATCTCATCGTATATGAGCATACCAAGAGTATATGTGCTTCTGAGCGGACCGCCGCCGGTTATCATATAGGGAGCGTTGAACTCCTGAAAAGCGGCAATGGTCTGAAGTATGAGATTCACAAAGATAACGCTTTTCATCTGAGGCAGAGTTATTGCGAAAAATGCTCTGACCGGACCGCAGCCGTCAACTTTTGCTGCTTCGTAGAGCTCCTTCGGTATGCCTCTCAGAGCGGTGAGGAATATTATCATAGTTGAGCCGAATTCCCAGAGGCGCAGCAGAACTATGATAAACAGAGCCTTATCCGGGTCGCCGTACCAGCTCACCGGAGATGCTCCTGCAAGACTGAGGAGCTGATTTACAAGTCCCTTCGATGTGAAAAGGTACTGCCACATGATAACTACAGCAAGATTTGAGCCGAGTATCGAAGGGATATAGAAGACAGTACGGTAGATACCGATACCCTTTATCTCCTGAGCCAGCAGAAGAGCTGTCAGCAGGGATACCAGCAGTTTCATAGGTACAAGAAATGCGGCATACTTCAGGGTCACGCCGAGAGCCTTCCGGAAGCTTTCGTCACTGAGCATGACTCTGTAGTTGTTCAGCCCGGTGAACTCCGGCGGACGTATCCCGTCGTAGTTTGTCATTCCCAGCAGGAACGAGCAGAAAAATGGGTATATCAGAAATAATGCTGAACCTGCTATAAACGGCGATATAAGCAGCAGGCCGGTGAATCTGCTCACTCCCACAGGATTTCTGTAGGTCTTTTTTTTCATTTTCTGATCTTCTCCAGATATTGTGTGATAGAATCATACATTTCCTGAGCCGCAGAATCAGTATCTGCTATTCCGTAGGATACCTCCTCGATAGCAGTGTTATAGAATTCTTTCATACGAGTCAGCTCCATATATGGACTGATCGTAACGGTGTCGAGTTTTTCCAGCATCTCATTGTTTTCCTGAGCAAGACCGCTGAGCATACCGCTCTCTTCAAGACTTTCCTCAGCATATGAGGAGGCAGGGATGCCCCTTGTAGTGCCCAGGAGTTTTGCACATTCCTTGTCATTGAGGAGAAAGTTAAGGAATGCAGCGGCTTCATCCGGATGCTCTGTATTTTTTGAAACTGCATAGAGCATGGAAGGCTTTATCATCCAGCCGCCGGAGCTGCCGGCACCGTCCGTAAGCAGAGGACCTGCTTCAAGAACATTTTCGGGCAGCACTGATTCGTACTTGCCCACAGAGCTTCCCCATTCAAGGACACCTGCAACATTTCCGGAAATGAATCCGGGAGACTGATATAATGCGGCATTGCCGTCCTCATCTGTCCTTGTGCGGACAGTGCGGATAACGTGTCTGTCTTCAGTTTCTTTATAGAAATCGAGAGCTGCCTTGATGTCATCAACGGTAAATCCAAGTTTGCCGTCCATGGTGATGAACTGTCTGCCGGTGGTCTGCTGAACGTATACAACAGCCAGATACCATGCCGTGCCGCCGGACTGGATATCAAGATCAAGGGGATAGATATCCTGTGTACTGAATTTGTCTCCGAGAGCAAAGAGCTCATCCCATGTAGAGGGATATTCAGCTCCGAGGCTCCTGTAGACGTCAGAGTTATAGAAAAGACCTCTTCCTGTGACTGATACCGTAACGGCATTGAGAGTATCTCCCACTTTTCCGAAGGAGAGAACATCGTCGCTGAATCCGGATGTGTCGAGGGTCGGAGACAGCTTGTCAAGGTCGTAGAATCCTTTCCCGTCAGGGGACATAGTGATCAGCCAGTCATAGTTGATCTGCATTATATCGGGTTCAGTTCCGCCGCTCAGCTGAGAGGTCACCTTTTCCGTCCAGCCGTCCCAGCCGCCGTATTCCGGGACTATCTTTATCTCCGGGTGCTTATCAGCCCAGAGCTTTATTGCATTCAATGTGGCCTCGTGACGGTCATCTCCACCCCACCATGAGAATCTGAGTTCACACGGATCGAGCTTTCCGTCAGGCGGAGTAACATCCTCCGATTTATTTTTCCCGCAGGCAGAGAGCATAAATACGCAGCCAATTGCTGCGGCTTTGAGAAATATATTTTTCATACTCTCATCCCTTAAATATAATGATACATTAATTATACACTATTTTTCATGTAAAATCAATCCCTTAGTTTCATTAAAGCGCATATACCGGTCTTCAGCCGGAAATATGTTATAGTAAGAGAAAAATTGCCGCAGGTACTTGCAATTTGACGAAATATGTTATATAATAGTTAGTGATTTGTTAGGAGGTACACACATATGAAAATGGAAAGCAAGATCGGTTTTGATAATGAAAAATATCTGAAAATGCAGTCTGAGCATATCAGACAGCGTATCGCTCAGTTCGGAGATAAGCTCTATCTTGAGTTCGGAGGAAAGCTCTTTGACGACTACCACGCTTCAAGAGTGCTCCCGGGATTCAAGCCGGACAGTAAGCTCCAGATGCTTCTTCAGCTCAAGGATGAGGCTGAGATAGTAATTGTCATCAATGCGGGAGACATCGAGAAGAATAAGGTCAGAGGCGACCTCGGTATAACTTATGATGTGGACGTTATACGTCTCTTCAATGTCTTCACCAGGATCGGTCTCTATGTAAGCAGTGTCGTACTCACACGCTATGAGGAATCCCCGGCAGTTGCCGCTTTCCAGAACAGACTTGAATCCCTTGGAGTGAAAGTGTACCACCACTTCAGCATTAAGGGATATCCTTCAAATATCAACCATATCATCAGTGAGGAAGGCTACGGCAAAAACGACTATATCGAAACCAGCCGCCGTCTTGTAGTTATAACAGCTCCCGGTCCCGGAAGCGGAAAAATGGCTACCTGTCTTTCACAGCTTTACCATGAGCATGAAAGGGGAGTAAATGCCGGCTACGCTAAGTTTGAGACTTTCCCCATATGGAACCTGCCTCTGCGCCACCCTGTCAATATCGCCTATGAGGCAGCTACAGCCGATCTGAACGATGTTAATATGATCGATCCTTTCCACCTTGAAGCTTACGGCAAGACCACTGTAAATTACAACCGTGATGTTGAGATCTTCCCCGTGCTGAATGCAATGTTTGAGAAGATACTTGGCGAGTCGCCTTACAAGTCTCCTACTGATATGGGAGTAAATATGGCCGGAAACTGCATTATTGACGATGAGGCTGTATGCAAGGCAGCAAAGGATGAGATAATCCGCCGCTACTATGTTGGTATGTGCGATTACAGAAAGGGACAGATCTCAGAAGATGAGGTAATGAAGCTTGAGCTTCTTATGAAGCAGGCAAATGTTACAGTTGATGACAGAAAGGTAGTCTCCGCAGCTCTTGAAAGAGAGAAGGAAACCGGTGCTCCAGCAGCAGCTATGGAGCTTCCCGACGGAACTATCCTTACAGGAAAAACTTCAAATCTTCTTGGTGCAGTATCAGCTCTTCTGCTCAATGCGCTGAAATATTTCGGCGGTATACCGGACGATGTTCTGCTCATGTCACCTCACGTTATCGAGCCTATCCAGAACCTTAAGGTAAAGCATCTCGGCAATAACAATCCGAGAATACATACAGATGAGACTCTTCTTGCTCTTTCCATATGTGCAAATACAGACGAAAATGCAAAGAAGGCTATGGAGCAGATCGAAAAGCTCCGTGGCTGCGAGGTACATTCAACAGTTATCCTTTCTCCTGTTGATGAGAGGATATTCAAGAGACTGGGCATTAATCTCACCTGCGAGCCTAAGTATCAGGCATAATATAATAAGCCGCAAAGGAGTTTTAAGCTTCTTTGCGGCTTTTCTGCATATGAAATAGGCATCGACTGATGTAATGCCTCTTAATATCTTTATTCTATTACCAGTCCCGGCCATTGAGTTTCGCCGGAGCGGTTTTTTCTGACCTGTCTGCGGATATAGCGGAAGGTCTTTTTTTCTCCTTTTTCCGAGAGCATACGCAGCAGAAATTCCAGCTTTGCAGCGGTCTCTTTTTCGATTATTCGCTTGCTCTTGGCACGGAGAAAATAGTCAAGGGGCATATTGTTCCGGTAGTTTTCCTTGTTGTATATCTTTGAGGCTGCCACACGGTCACAGAACATCTCAAAGATGTAAACATCCGGCATTTTTACAGGCTCCAGCTTTTTAGTTTCGGGGCTGTAATCAGTCCAGTATTCAAAGTGGTGACGGTTGCGGCCCTTGTGGTGCATCCATGCCTTTGAAGCACCCTCCACTTCACGTTCTTTTTCGTTAGGAGAGCGGTTGCCCTGAAAGTAGATCACTCCCGGAATAAATTCCGTAGGCGAAAATTTTGACAGATCGTGGAGAAGTCCTCTTTTGATTATACCGGCTTTGAAGCAATGGCGCATGACCATATGGCGATGACGTATGACTGTACTGAGGTGTCCGAGAAATCTGTTCATCATAACATGGCCGCCTTACCAAGCTCCTCGGCACCCTTGCTGATATCGGAAACACTTTCCTTTATTATCAGTCTGCCGGGAATGACTTTTCTTCCTTCCTTGTATGAAGGGGAATTGAGCTTTTTGGCCATGAGCTCGACAGAAGCCTGAGCCATTTTTTCTATATCGACTTCAACAGTAGTTATAGTTGGTATGCAGATGCTTGACATTGTGTAGTTGTCGTAACCAACTACTGAGATATCCTCAGGTACCCGTATTCCCTTTGAACGGAGTGCGGATATAACACGGAAAGCGGTCTCATCGCAGTTACAGACAAAGGCTGTGGGCATATTGTCCGGGAAATCGATGTCAGTATAGAGTATCCCACGTTCATTTCTGTCATCGAGAGTCCATTCTCTGTGATACTCAAGACCGTTTTCGATAAGACATTTCAGGTATCCCAGGAAGCGGTCATTGATACTGCTTGTTGCATTGAAATTTCCGAAGAAGCCTATTTTTCTGTGGCCCATATTTACAAGGTGGTCGGTGAGAACATAGCATCCGTTATAGCTGTCGGAATTTACGGAATCCACATCATATCTGCTGTCGTAGAAGTCAACGAATATCACCGGGAGAGTGACCTTGCTGAGCATTTCTATGTAAGGTCTGTGTACCTGACCGATAACGATTATGCCATCAACCTTCTTATCGATAAGCATATTGGGCTGGGTGCCGTTATTCTCGTTTTCAGAATTAATGCACTCATAAACAGTTGAGACATTCATCTGTGAGAGTTTGTTTGAGATAGTTGCAGTCAGCTCCCAGTAGAAGGTCCCTCTTGCTCCGACAAAGCGTTCAGATGTAAGAATCCCCACATTTTTGCCGGGCTTCGGAAGTAGAGCACGTTTCCTTTCGCTTTTGGTGTTTGAAGGCTTATAGCCCATTTTATCGGCAGTTTCGCATATCCTGCGTCTGACAGCCTCGCTGACACCGTCCCTTCCGGCGAGAGCGTTTGAGACGGTTACCACGCTGACTCCCAGCTTATTGGCAATGTCGAGCATTTTAACTCCGTTTTTCATATATACCCCCATAAGATAGATATATTTTATAGATAAAAATTACTGTGATTAACGACAAAGATTATTATAGCATGGTTTAAGTAATAAATAAAGTGGTTTTTATCAAATTTGTAGGATATGTCAAATTTCAACAGTATTATTCTGATTCTGTATACAAATATCCGGCCTTCGATCACGGTGAAGGCGGGATATATCTTTTTTCATGAATTAAATTATTCTTACGGAGATATTTTATTTGAGGTACGGTCTGAGGTACTGTCCGGTATAAGATCTGTCGCAGGCAGCCACCTCCTCGGGAGTACCCTGAGCGACGATATAGCCGCCGCCGTCTCCGCCCTCAGGACCAAGATCGATGATATGGTCAGCCACCTTTATCACATTAAGGTTATGCTCGATGACAAGGACTGTATTTCCCTGGTCAGTAAGGCTCTGAAGGACATCTATCAGGCGGTGTACGTCAGCTGTATGGAGACCGGTAGTAGGTTCGTCAAGTATATAGATAGTCCGTCCTGTTGCACGTTTAGAAAGCTCTGTGGAGAGCTTGACACGCTGAGCCTCTCCGCCGGAAAGAGTAGTCGCAGGCTGTCCTATGCGGATATATCCAAGACCAACATCCTGAAGGGTTTTGAGCTTTCTTGCGATCTTTGGCAGGTGCTCGAAAAACTCCACACCCTCATCAACTGTCATTTCCAGAACATCGTAAATGGACTTTCCCTTATAATGGACTTCCAGTGTCTCACGGTTATAGCGCTTGCCCTTGCAGACTTCACAGGGGACATAAATATCCGGCAGGAAGTGCATTTCTATCTTGATTATACCGTCGCCCTCGCAGGCTTCACAGCGTCCTCCCTTGACATTGAAGGAGAATCTTCCGCTGGTATAACCATGAGCCTTAGCGTCGGGAGTTTTTGCGAACAGATCACGGATATCGCTGAAAACTCCGGTATAGGTTGCAGGATTTGAGCGTGGAGTGCGTCCGATAGGGGACTGGTCGATACAGATGACCTTATCCAGCTCTTCCACACCCTCCATTGAGGAGAATTTGCCCGGTCTTGTCTTGGCTCTGTTGAGATTAGCGGCAAGATATTTATGAATTATCTCGTTGACAAGCGAGGATTTTCCGGAGCCGGAAACTCCGGTAACACAGATGAGTTCTCCGAGTGGGAGCTTTACATCGATATTTTTGAGATTGTGTTCAGCAGCACCGTGTACTGTCAGGAATTTACCGTTTCCCTTTCGTCGCTTTTGGGGTACATCGATCTTCTTACGGCCGCTGAGATACTGTCCGGTTATGGAATCCTTGCATTTCAGGAGCTTGTCAACTGTACCTGAGAAAACGACCTGACCGCCGTTTACTCCTGCACCGGGGCCGATGTCAACGATATAATCAGCGGCGAGCATAGTGTCATCGTCGTGTTCGACAACGATCAAAGTATTGCCCAGGTCACGGAGACGCTTAAGAGTTGCGATAAGCTTGTCGTTGTCACGCTGATGAAGGCCTATGCTTGGCTCATCGAGAATATATAGCACTCCCACAAGTGAGGAGCCTATCTGTGTTGCAAGTCTGATACGCTGGCTCTCACCGCCGGAAAGTGTACCGGATGAGCGGGAGAGCGTAAGGTATTCAAGACCTACGCTTCCAAGGAATCCCAGGCGCTCTTTTATCTCTTTGATAATTCTTTCGCCCACAAAGCTGTCATGCTTCGAGAGCTTTATCTCCTTGAAGAAGGTGAGAGCGTCCTTGACGGAAAAGTCTGTGAGGTCGCTGATGTTCTTGTCACCGACAGTTACCGCCAGGTACTCGTCCCTGAGCCTTTTTCCGTGGCAGACAGGACAGTCGACTTCGCTCATGTATTCTTCTATCTCATTCTTTGACCATTCACTTGAGGTCTCACGGTAGCGTCTTTCCAGATTGTTGATAACTCCCTCAAACGGGGATGTGTATTTTCCACCGCCCAGAGAAGCCGGTCGCCTGAGCTCCAGCGGTTCAGTGCCGGTGCCGTAGAGGAAGAGGTCAAGCTCGGACTTTTTCAGCTTTTTCACAGGTATATCTATATCCACACCGTATTTTTCGGCAATGGCCTTATAGTACATTGTTGCTATTGAAGTCTCATCAAGACTGTTCCAGCCGGAGGCATTTATAGCTCCCTCCATTATTGAGAGCTCCTTGTTCGGGACAACCAGGTCAGGATCGATGTGACGGAATACTCCCAGACCTGTACACTTCGGGCAGGCTCCCATAGGATTATTGAAGGAGAACATTACCGGCTCCAGCTCGCCAATGCTGATGTTATGCTCAGGACAGGCGTAATTCTGGGAGAAAAGCATATCCTCGCCGTCAAGTACATTCACAAGAGCCAGACCTTCTGTGAGACTGAAAACAGTTTCGAGGCTGTCAGTGATACGGGACTGTATACCTTCCTTGACTATTATACGGTCAACAACTATTTCGATGTTGTGTTTTTTATTTTTGTCCAGTTTTATCTCCTCAGAGAGCTCGTACATTATACCATCGATACGCACACGGACAAAACCGGATTTTCTTGCACTTTCAAGTTCCTTTGTATACTGACCCTTTCTCCCTCTGACTATAGGTGCCAGGAGCTGCAATTTTGTGCCTTCCGGAAGCTCCATTATGGTATCCACCATCTGGTCGATGCTCTGCTGGGAGATCTCTCTGCCGCAGACCGGACAGTGTGGGATACCAATTCGTGCATAGAGCAGACG